>PDWJ01011310.1_pt1 | contig 11659 bp, 11 predicted proteins | sample 1430881 | NCBI WGS metagenome assembly PDWJ01 (sample SAMN01162460, study PRJNA174530) | Oral metagenome, whole genome shotgun sequencing project. | biome: Marine environment; feature: Marine mammal; material: Swab sample of the gingival sulcus; isolation source: swab sample of gingival sulcus... | reverse complement strand
AAAATAGGCGGTTCTGTCACTTTCGTAATTGTAAGTCTATCACTTACGTAGTTGTAGATAGGTATTTGTTAAAACGAAAGGCAGTCTGTCGGCAGTGGTAGCAAGACACAAACTGCCTGTTTGTTCTCTAAGACGTTTGTGTAAAACTGAGCGAGTTTGTTGATAGCTGGTCAATGCGTGATATAGTAGGCTATCGTCCATATCCATTGGCATGTCTTTCATCTCCAGCTTGTCTTGTACTGATTGTTCAGTTAGATTAGCAAACACCAGTTGATGACGCTGTGACAGCAACTTCATACCATCAATAAGTTCATTACTTGCTTCTTGACGGGTGTTGGTGATAACGATAACGAGACTGCGTTTATTAATCGCTTGTTTTAGACGTTCACTGGCTTGATAGTAGTCACTGGTCTGCATGGTTGGGTTGAGATCAGCAGTTTCATTGAGTAAGTGTCGAATTAAGGCAACGCCTTTTTGTGGTGCGATAAATTTTTCTTCGCCGTTATTGATACCACCAAAGGTCATCAATCCCACTCTGTCGCCTTGTTTATTGGCAACATAAGATAGTAACAATACGGCATTTAGTACTTTATCAAAGTAACTTAACGCTCGTACGTCTTTTTCCTCGTCAATATTTGTTAAGTTAGCTGAGGTATCACCTATAGTTTCTTTATGTCGCATTTGTTCGCTACAATCAAGTAAAAAGACAATGTCTTGATCGTTTTCATCTTCGTAGGATTTACTCATGATGCGTCCTTGACGAGAGCTAGCCTTCCAATCTATTTGTCGCATGCTATCGCCAATAACATATTCTCGTAATTTTAAAAACTCACTGCCTTGTCCTTGTTCTTTAATGGTTTGAATCCCCGCATCATAACCTTTTTCAAAAACCGCTGATAGTTTATCCGTGAGCAATCCTGTAAAGTCAGCTAATACTCGTAAATAATTATCTTTGGCTATGGTTGTTTTTTCTTCTTGATACAGTTCTATTTTTCTTCTAAATAACCCTAATGGAGAACGTACACGCAATGCCAACGCTCCAAAGTAACCTGTACCACGCTCAATCGGTTGGATTGGATAGACAATGCGTTTACTATACCCGTATGCGATTTCATTGCCCTGTTCATCATAAATAGGACTTGCCTCTTCCTGTAAAGATAATGTCAAGGTGATTGGCATCGTCTTAGAATCGGTAAAGTCGTCAGAGAAGTTATTAGTATGGTGATTAGAATTATCGAGACTGTTATCTACCTTTGCAAAATCGCTAATAAGTTGAAACTGTTGAGGATAATCGTCATAAAGCTCAAGCTCAACGCGTTTAATAGCAAAGAATTGAAAGATTTGAGCATTCAGCCCTTGTAAGCGTTGCGGGATAAAATCCAGTAATAAGGTAATGTCTAACGTATGAAAAATTGCGACATTATTTGGGTATTCTCTTTGCAAACGATAACTGTCAATTTGACTAATCGCTTTTAATAAAATAATATCAATAAGGGTAATCACAATAATGAGAAGCAACAGCCCTTGACTGATTAAGAGTAAGGGCTTGCTCATAACAACCAATGGCTTGAGTAAAAATAAATCAAAACCCTTAGTCAAACGAATGGCGGTTAATAATACCACCACCAACCACCAACCCAATAAAATCCTAACGAGTCTAATGGTTGGTTGGTATTGACAAAGCGTTTGCCATAAAGTGTGCTTGTGAGGCAGTTGAGGGTTCATTGTCTTTACTCATTATTCTTACTCAGCATCTAACGAGCAATTTATTTATGCCTCAACTTCTAAAGCAACCACCGCAGGCAAGGCCTTCCCTTCGACAAACTCAAGGAATGCTCCACCTCCTGTGGACATATAACTCACCCCTGACTCTACTTGATATTTGTAAATGGCAGACAAGGTATCACCTCCACCAGCGATCGAAAATCCTGCACTATCTTGTACTGCTTCTGAGACAATTTTTGTACCTTCACCAAACTTATCAACTTCAAATACACCAACAGGACCATTCCACAGAATCGTCTTTGCTTCTTTAATAGCATTTGCCAATACCTTGGCACTCTCAGGAGCAATATCTAAAATCATCTCATCATCAGCAACATCATCAACTGATTTGATGATCGCTTGAGCTTGCTCTAGCGAGCCTAAAAAGTCATCAAAGTTAATTTCAGATTTTTTTGCTACCACAACTTGTTCAGGCAATAATACCTGAGTTTGAGACATAATCTCCTTGGCAGTTTCTATCAAGTCTTCTTCATACAAGGAAGCACCAACAGAATGTCCATTCGCCTTAATAAAGGTGTTGGCAATACCACCACCCAATACCAAACTGTCACAAATCTGAGCTAAAGATTTTAACACTTCTAACTTAGTTGAGACCTTAGAACCACCAACAATAGCCAACATCGGCTTAACAGGCTCTTTTAATGCTTTCGCCAACGCATCTAACTCATTTGCTAATAAAGGTCCTGCACACGCCTGCTTTCCTGCTTGTTTCACCGCTTGAATGACCCCCTCAGTGGAGGCTTGAGCTCTATGAGCCGTACCAAATGCATCCATTACAAACACATCGCAAAGGCTGGCATATTGCTTTGATAATTCAGCAGAATTTTTCTTTTCACCAACATTAAAGCGAACATTTTCTAGTAGAATTACTTCACCTGATTGAACTGAAACAGAGGCATCAGCTAAATAATCTTTGACCAACACAACCTGTTGTCCCAGTGCCTCACTTAAATAATCGGCAACGGCTTGCATGCTATATTTGGCTTCAGGTTCACCTTCTGTTGGGCGACCTAAATGAGAACAAACAATGACCCCTGCCCCTTTTTCTAATGCCAGCTGAATTGTTGGCATACTTGCCCGAATACGAGCATCATTAGTTATGATGCCTTCATTGATCGGAACATTCAAATCTTCACGGATTAATACCGTTTTATTAACTAAGTCTAAATCCTGCATACGTGGTAGGGTCATTGGGTTATCCTCTTTTTAACCAGTTATCATAAAATTTATCGAACACATCAGTGATACAAGCTAAGTTATTTTTGCGTTTAATTAATGCAAACAGCGACTGCAGTTTATAAAATAATGACGAGTTATTATCTAATAACGCCAAAGATGCTTCTTTACCATTTAAATCAATGTCCAGTTCTCCACTTTTATTGCTAAAGCGTATGATTCTATAAGGATCAAAATGCGTGTCATTAAGGCACAACTTATTTTCACCATGCTCATGGGCTGGATATTTACGTAACAAATAATATTGCACTGTAAATTGAATGTCTTGATAATGAAAACGACAGGTCACATCACCAGAGATATATTGGTGCAATTCTGTACTTTTTTCATAAGATAGATTATCCACATGATAGTTCGCTTCAGATAACTGTGGTTCAATCTCAGACATTTTTAGGCTGGTCAATGCCTCTATTAAGCGTTCTTTGGATTCTTTAGTCATCAGTTTATTCACATCTGACATAGCTAAAACTCGGCTATCAAAAGCATTGATAAGCATTTTATAAATTTCAGTATTATCGACACTTGCCTTTTTAAACATCAAATCAATCAGTTGCTTGACCTTATAGTAAGTTAAATCAGCATCTTTTGCACCTTGTTGCTCTAATTGACTTAATAAAAACACCAAATCAAATTGACCATTCTCAATATCCCGAAAACCAACAAGCACTATATCATCAACATAATCTACCCGTTCTAGCTCTTTACGTTGATAAGATTGCCCATCCGTACTGTAATAGTCAATAGATAACCCTTGTCGTAGAGTAATCTGTGCATTACCAAATGTAAACGAAGCTACAAAGCTACAACTCACATTTTTGGTGCTTTCTGATGAATTGAACTCAGATTCTGTGATGTTAAATTCTTTCACAGAATAGGATAAATCCATAAAATCAGCTGTTTTTAAAGCACTAATAAACTGTGCAGAATCCATCATTAATACCTAAGTTATATTTTGAAGTTATATTTTGAAGTTATATTTTGAAGTTATATTTTTAAGAATCTTCTTCAACACCCGTCATATCAACGGAACTATCAGCAACCGCACCGACCACTTCTAAGCCTTGCTCACTCGGCTTACCAGATTTGGCAATATCATTGCGTTTGTCTTGTAGTTTTTGTAAATAGACCTCATCAATTTGACCTGTAATATAACAGCCATTAAACACAGCACAATCAAAGCTATCTACTCGACTGTGCTTAGTATCCTTAACTGCTTCGATTAAATCATCAAGATCTTGATAAATCAATCTATCTGCATCAATGATTGACCTTACTTCTTCCACACAATGACCAGAAGCAATCAATTCTGTTTTTGCTGGCATATCAATGCCATAAACATTTGGGAACTTAACAGGGGGTGCAGCACTGGCAAAAAAGACATTCTTTGCTCCTGCCTCACGAGCCATTTGGATAATTTCGTAACAGGTCGTTCCCCTAACAATTGAATCATCTACCAATAGTACGTTTTTATTTTTGAACTCAAAGGGAATCGCATTTAACTTTTGTCGTACCGATTTACGTCGTTGTTGTTGCCCTGGCATAATAAAGGTACGCCCAATGTAGCGATTCTTGTTAAAGCCTTCTCGATATTTGACATTTAGTTTTAATGCCAACTCCATCGCCGAGGTTCGAGCCGTATCAGGAATCGGAATCACCACATCAATATCATGATCATCACCCCACTCTCGCAAAATCTTATTTGCTAAAGTTTCACCCATACGCAAACGAGCCTTATAGACTGAGATGTTATCAATCACCGAGTCTGGACGAGCAAAATACACATATTCAAAAATACAAGGCGTGTATTCTTTTGAAGAAGTGCATTGATGGCTAAATAATTGATTGTCTTTATCAATAAAGATTGCTTCTCCAGGTCGCACATCTCGCACTACCTGAAAGCCTAGCGAAGTTAATGCCACAGATTCAGAAGCTACCATATAGGCAGTCCCCTGCTCTGTTTCTCGTTTACCAAAAATAAGGGGGCGAATACCATTAGGATCTCGAAAGGCAAGTAACCCATGCCCAGTAATCATAGCAACGACCCCATAAGCACCCTGAATACGCTGATAGACACCGGTTATTGCGGTAAAGATATCTTGAGCAGATAACTTAGGCTTATTAACTATCATCAATTCATGTGCTAAGACATTAAGCAGAACCTCAGAATCTGAATCTGTATTCAGATGGCGACGATCTTCTTTATACAACTCCTTTGCAATCTCATCCGCATTGGTCAAGTTACCATTATGTGCCAAAGTAATCCCATAGGGAGAATTAACATAAAAAGGTTGAGCTTCCGCACTACTAGACGTACCAGCCGTTGGATAACGCACATGACCAATGCCAATATTACCAATCAAACGTAGCATATGGCGAGTGTGAAACACATCTCGCACCATGCCATTCTCTTTTCGTAAAAAAAAGCGTCCATCAGACAAGGTAACAATGCCCGCTGCATCTTGCCCTCTGTGTTGTAACACCGTCAATGCATCATAAAGTGTCTGATTGACTGCTTCATAACTCACAACACCGACAATTCCGCACATAACACACCTCTATATTGCTCTATTATCTAAAATAATCATCTTTGTGACTCAAAATAATGTGCATCACATCAATTGCTAATAACTTTGACTTTTTTGCTACGCTCTTGAGCCGTCTCAACTTGTTGCCACGCATCGCCCATAGTTTTTTGAATCAACTCTTTTGCTAACGGAGCATAAGGCAATAACTCTGGAGCTAGCATAGAATTTTGCCACACAGGCATCTTTGCCAAAATAGGAAAGGAAAAATTCAATACCACCAAGATAATAAGAACATTCTTACCTGAACCCAACGCACCACCTGCCATCTTATCTAAAAAGCTTAATTTTAAGCTTTCTAATAACTTTTTAACAATCAATGCTAACCAACCAACCAGCCCCACTACGGACTGGATGAGCCCAATACGAAAGCCTTTGACCATACCAAATAAGGTAAAGGCAATAATAATAAAGTCTAAAACACTGAGTTCATTCATCTGATTTATCCACTAGCACACACCAAATTATTAATTAACTGTCACCAATTAACTGTTACTAACTTGATAACTCTAACCAATCAAAATAACTACTTAATGATTGAACACAGTCTTCAATTAACCCCGGCCCTTTATAAATCAAACCTGAATAAAGCTGTACCAAACTTGCTCCCGCTTGCACCTTTTTTACTGCCTTTTCGCCACTGTCAATGCCACCAACCCCAACTAAGGTCACCTTGTCTTGCAAAATATCAGAAAACTGCTGTAACACTAGTGTACTCATGTGCCAAACGGGCTGACCTGATAGTCCGCCTGCTTGTTCTGCATTCTTCAATCCCTCTACGCCAACACGACTGATGGTGGTATTGGTCGCTATCAAACCATCAATCTCAAAATCAAGCAACTGCTGGGCAATAAACTCAATCTGAGTCTCATCTAAATCAGGAGCAATCTTTAATACCAAGGGCACATAAAAGCCATAATCAATAGCTAATTGCTGGTGGCGGTTTTTAATACGCTCAAGCAATCGACTTAACGCATCACCTGATTGCAAATCTCGCAGATTTTTGGTATTTGGAGAAGAGATATTAATGGTAATATAAGACGCATGCGGATATACTCTATCTAAACAATAAAGATAATCATCAACCGCCTTTTCGACAGGAGTGGTAGCATTTTTGCCAATATTAATGCCAATGTTACCTTGATAGCGACAGCGTTTCACATTTTCTACCAAATGATCCACACCCAAGTTATTAAAACCCATACGATTCACAATCGCATTGGCTTCTTTTACACGGAACAAACGTGGTTTAGCATTGCCTTGTTGTGGCTTAGGAGTGACCGTACCAATCTCAATAAAACCAAAGCCCAGCTCACCCAAGGCATCAATATAGTCACCATTCTTATCAAGTCCTGCCGCCAGTCCCACTGGATTAGCAAAACTCATGCCCATACAATCAATGCTAACCGATTGCATAGAAGAAAGGAAGCCAATTAGCTTAGCTTTATGGGCTTTTTCTAACAGCGATAGCGTCACCTCGTGAGCATGCTCAGGCTCTAAGCTAAAAAGGAACGGACGAAGTAACGCATAAGACATAGCAATAATACCTATTGTTTTCTAACAAAAATTGAAAATCTAAGCAATTATATCACTATGTGACCGAAACGCCAAAAATAATAAGTAAGTTACTGCAAAATAACATGAAATCTTCTAAAACATCAATGCGACTACCTTAGCAACGAGTCGTTTTAGCAACGAGCTATTGATAACAGACCTGTATTATAAACAACTAACATCACTAACCGCTCCTAGCTACTTATTTATTCAATTTGAGCAATTCCAACGTCATTTTAGTTCCTTTCTTCTTAGTAACGACTTTTACAGGAAGATAGTCTAGACTCGGAGCCAACCAAAAACTGGTTTGACGTTTTGCATTAGCATGCACCCTATCGACACGAACCGCTTTATAAGTCCCTGATGGCGTAGTTACTGTCGCAAGCCCTAACTTTTTAAACTTAGTTTTGACAACTTTATCTTTTTTTACCATATAATAATTGCCAGTGAACTTACCATTGAGTAACTCTTGACGGATTTGTGTTTCCAAACTTAAGTCATCATAGGCTTGATGGGGCATAGACAAGGTTTTTGGCTTACCTTTATAGGTGCTAACCACAGATTTATGGTTAAATTTGATTTTATGGACGTTGGATTTACCAAAGACTTTGTAAGTCGTTTTGGCTGAGGTTGGTCTTACTTTACCAGCAGATAAGATAAAATTACTCGATTGATTGGCTTTAGCAATACCACCCAACGCATAAGCTTTTGTTTGATAGCTCCAGTTTTTGCCTGATTTCTTTAACGTACGAGTCGCCTTGCCTTTTCCACTAACCTTATCTTTTACTGAAAAACTATACTGAGCAGAAAACGGCTGAATATCTTTTGCCTGTGCTTGTGTTGTCAATACAACACTTGCGAAAACGATAAATGCACCTGCTATCGTTGATTTATTCGGATTGATTGTTGATTTATTTAGGTTGAATATTGATTTTGTAACTGTCATTATGGTTCTCCAAAGAAAATACTTGTACAAAAAGCCATTGTGTAAAATTTAGCCCACAATTAACTACTTTTCATATAATGACATATTTTGTTACAAATTCAAGATGAGATTTATTGTTTAATGTTGCAGTCACTGTTACTTTGTAAATGTGTTTTCAACATCACACCTGAAAGCTATCACCTAAATATACTTTTCGCACTAACTCATTCGCTAAAATATCATCAGCATTACCCTCAGCGATAATTGCCCCTTCGGAGACGATAAAGGCTTTTTCACAGATGGCTAAGGTCTCACGCACATTGTGGTCAGTAATTAACACACCAATACCTCGCTCCTTTAATTTACGAATCACCGCCATAATATCGCCAACAGAAATCGGATCAACCCCTGCAAAGGGTTCATCTAACAAGATAAATTTAGGATTAGAAGCAAGACAACGAGCAATTTCACAACGGCGACGTTCACCACCTGAAAGACTCATACCTAAAGAATCTCTCACATGCTCTAAGTTAAACTCTGCAATAAGTTTATTCAATTCTTGTTGTTGTTCAGTCTTATTAAGTGCTTTACGAGTTTGTAAAATGGCTAAGATATTATCGCTTACGGTTAATTTACGAAAGATAGAGGCCTCTTGTGGGAGATAACCGATACCAAATCTAGCACGTTCATGCATGGCATACTTTGATAAATCCTGTTGGCTGTCTTGTGTCTCTAACGTTACTTTACCCTTATCCATAGCGACTAAACCGACCACCATATAAAAGCTGGTTGTTTTCCCCGCCCCATTAGGTCCTAACAAGCCAACAATTTCGCCTTGCTTGACCGAAAAAGAGACATCATTCACCACCCAACGCTTGCCATAACGTTTACCAATATGAGCAATCTGTAATTTTAACTTATGCTGATTTTTTTGCATGAAATGGTTTACTTATCGTTATTTTATTTAATAGAAAGCTGTTTGCTATTTCTATTCGCTGGAAATACCAATTCAACCCGACGTTTACTACTACCCAATGCCTCAACGTCACCCGCTTTTAAGCTATAGCGAATCTTATTACCCGAAAAACTTGCCCCCTTTTGACTCAACTTAGCATTGCCTGATAAGGTAATAATCCCTGTAAGGTTGTTATATTCAATACTGTTGGCTTGCCCTTTGACTTTACCTTTTGATTTACTAATCACTTGCTCAAGTCTAGCTGGACGACCCTTTGCCGTGGCACTGTTGATACTACGGCTTTTACTAAGCTTTAGCGTAAGGCTGTCTGCGTTGATTTTCAACGTGCCTTGAGTGATGCTGACATTGCCTGAATAACGAGTAATCCCTGTACTTTGTTTAAAGGTCGCTTTATCTGCCAATAGTCTAATACTCTGATTGGCATCAGAGGGCAATGCCATTGCTGAAAATGACAAACTGGCAAGTAAGAGGATAGATACTCCAGATTTTAGGACAGTGCTTAGTTTCGGACTCGTATTTAAATTTAGGCTAGTATTTAACATATTACTTCTCTAATTAAAATAATGGTTTATCAATACGTTGTGATGGCTGAAATTCAATCTCAATATGGTCAAACTCATAGTCACCCGTGGCAAGGTTCGCTGTCATTCCCTGAGCTGTAAATTGATTGTCACCTTGTTGAAAGGTCAATGGCTCTGTGGTTTTGACTTGTTTTGTATTTGTGTTAGCGGTTAAGCTTTTTCCAGTAATCATGATGCTATTCGCACTGGTCTTTGGACTATCAGCATTCTGTTGTTGGTCATTGTCTAGATTTTTTTGATTATCTGTATCTGACTTTACTGAATCTTGACTAAGCAGTTGAAAGCCTTCACTCATCACCACACGACCTTCTTGTTGATTAAAATCAGTCAAACTCGCTGTCAGTCGATAACGATGTTCTGCACTGGCTTGCCAATCCATGGTAATATCAACCAACCCATCTTTATCGGTGGCATTGTTATGACTGAGGGATTTAGCCGTTAATGTATATTCTGTTTCACCCTCAGCATTAGTCTGTACTGCCTCAATATCAGTTGCTTCATAATCAATATCAGGCGTACTCACATTAAGGGGTGCTTCAATCTCTGCTTCACGAGACAAAAACCAACTGACAGTCACTAAAACTAGCAAGGCAAGGACAAATAAAATTTTATTTTTATTATTCACATAAACTCCACTGGTTGTCTAAATGAGACTGTAAAACATTAAAAGACATCAAATATACTGCTGAATAAATGACTCGTACAAGCCTTGAGCCTGTAATATCATATCACATACCTCACGTACTGCTCCACAACCACCTGACTGTTGTGTGATAACATCCACTCGACTACTAACTTCCACATGGGCATTAGGTACACTTACAGATAGTCCTGCTATTTGTAACGCCTTAATATCCGGCAAGTCATCACCCATATAAGCACATTCTGCAAGCTCTAAATCTAACGCTTTTGCCAGTTCTTGTAGGGCAATGCCTTTATCATCTCGACCCTGAATAATATGCTCAATACCCAGTTCGCTGGCTCGCCTTGACACCATCGGACTATTACGTCCTGTAATAATAGCCACCTGAATACCATGATTTTGCAACGCCTTAATACCAACACCATCTTGTACATAAAAAGCTTTTGTCTCAATACTATCAGCATTGTAGATGATTTTACCATCAGACAGAATACCATCAACATCTAAGGCTAACAGTTTAATTTTTGTTGCTTTATTTAATACGCTATTTGATACTTGATTAAACATTTATAAGACTCCTTTTAGCTAACTAACATTTACCCCACTAACTAACATTTACCCCACTAACTAACATTCACCCTGCTAACTAACACCCTGCTAACTGTACCACTACAAACTAACACATAGTTGCACCTAATTAACACCTGCCTGCACCAAATCGTGCAAGCTAATCACACCTTCTAATTGCTGATTGTCATCAAGAATTAACAGTTGATTCACTTTCATTTTATTCATCAAAGTTAATGCATCAGATGCTCGCGTTTCCTTATCCACCGTTTTTGGTGATCTTGTCATAATATCAACAATTTTACTGTGTAAATCAATATTTTTTGCCAATCCACGTCGCAAGTCCCCATCAGTAAAAATACCTTGCACTTGCTCGTTGCCATTAACAACCACAGTCATGCCAAGCCGACCACTGGTCATGGCATACAAAGCTTGCTCTAATGTTGCCTGCTCATTGACAGTTGGCAGAGTCTTACTATCACCATACATCAAGTCTTGCACTTGGGTTAATAGTTTTTTGCCCAAGGCTCCAGCAGGGTGTGACAAAGCAAAGTCTTCTGAGGTAAAGCCTCGTGCATGCAACAAAGTCACCGCAAGGGCATCACCCAATGCTAAAGTTGAAGTGGTACTAGAAGTTGGTGCAAGTCCTAAGGGGCAAGCTTCTTCTGAACTGCCCAAAGTCAAGGCAATATCAGCAGACTTTGGCAAAAAACCACGAATATCACGACTAATGCTAATCAGTGGAATTTGTAGGCGTTTTACCACGGGTATCAGCGTTTTTATCTCATCAGAATTACCTGAATTTGAAAT
>PDWJ01004765.1_pt1 | contig 11659 bp, 7 predicted proteins | sample 1430881 | NCBI WGS metagenome assembly PDWJ01 (sample SAMN01162460, study PRJNA174530) | Oral metagenome, whole genome shotgun sequencing project. | biome: Marine environment; feature: Marine mammal; material: Swab sample of the gingival sulcus; isolation source: swab sample of gingival sulcus... | reverse complement strand
CAAATGTACATGATAATTTTGAAATGCCGCATGGACAGCTGTTTTTTTAAGCTACCTTAAAGTGATAAACGACTTTTTCGGCCATATTGAAGCTCCGAAATTCAATTTTAACAAAGGCTGGTTTTACCAGATGTTTGAGCCGGGTTCTCTGATGGATGTTATCGAAAACAGACTGAAAGAACGCGATTGCTCGCCCGAAGACCGCAAACAGTTGGAAGAAATGTTTTACAAGAGAAATATGTCATGAAATTAACAATTAACGATGGTTGATAAACATCTTTTAATATTTTGTCGGCTCAAAAACTGACAACTTCGTTTTTGTTTAATTAAGGAAAGAGTATGATTGTTATTCTATGAATAATAAATTAATGATTTAAGGTCAATTTATTATCTGTCATATTTGTTACTTTCGGGTGAAGGAAGCATACTTGAATCAATAAGGCTATACTTACTAAACCGGCAAGCATAGCGAAGTCATGACCTAAATTACCTGCATCGGTAGATTTTCCTAATATGTTCGTAATGGCAGCTCCGGCAAATACGCCTGTCATATTCATGATACCATAAGCTGTCGCACGATAACGGGGAACGATGAATTGACATAGGATTGGCATATTGTTCGCATCAAACATGCCAAAACCAATACCAAAGCAGAGTCCGCCTCCAACAATCATCAAGAAATTGTAGCCAAACCCTAATAGCAAGAGAGAAGGAATTGTCAATGCCAAGCCGATAGCACTTGTGTAAACACGTCCATACACATTTTTCTGAACCCATTTGTCAGATAAGAGTCCTCCGGCAATAACGCCAATAAAAGAGGAGATTGCAATTGTGAATGTGGATAAAGGACCTGCTTCAGACATATTCAACGAAAGGCTTTCAGCAAATAAGGTGGGAAACCAATTCTTTGTGGCCCAGCCTGGTAAACTTGGAGTGGCAAAATAAAGCAGAATAATCCAGAAAGCAATATTTGTTAGTAACACTCTCAATCCCTTTACTGTCTCGGAAATAGAATTGTTTTTCGGATTATTCTCTGGCTGTGTGGTAGTTGCTATATGCTCTTCTTTGTCATGTAAAAAGAATATCAATACTACGCTATATGCAATGCCAATAATACCAAACCAATGAAATGTCGTTTCCCAAGTATATATACTTGCCATGGTAGCACCGAATCCTCCCAACGCCTGACCGACATAAAGACCAGTCATGTGAATGCCAATGGCAAGAGAGCGCGTTTTTTCTTGGTGATAATCTGTGATAAGTGATAAACCAGCAGGGATATACAAAGCCTCACTCACACCCATCAAGGCGCGTAAATAATATATTTGATCGAAATCGGTGCAATAGCCCATAATCAATGTTACAAAAGACCAGACGAACAAGCTTCCCACGATTAACCATTTTCTGTTGATACAATCTGCCACCATGCCGGCAACCGGACTCATAAACCCGTAAATCCAAAGAAAGATTGCCATCAAACGACCGAAATTCGTTGCAAATTCAAGTTCTACAATATCTACCATCATAACAGATTTCATGGTAGATAGCATCTGGCGATCCATATAGTTTAATAAAGCCACACCCCATAATAGAGCAACTATAATCCAAGGATATAATTTCCTTTTTTTCATTTGAATATAATATTCATTTTAAGGAAGTAATTCCGTTAATTTGATTTGTTGAAATACCAAATCAGCTTGACTGCTTTCGTATAAGATTCCAATCGTATGTTCATCAACAGAGGTGATGCAGGAATATCCATAGCTATTATACTCATCCAGTATGATTTTTTTATTTTCAGACCAACTTTTACCGTCGTCATAACTTACTTTCAGTGTCATGTGATTACGTTCCGAGTATGAATCCGGATTAGAAAAGAGCAATATTGATTTTTCTTTGCCGGACTGATGATAAATGTGTTTATGTATAGAGGCCATACAGGTTGGTTCTATCAGCGCTTTTCGTGAAGTAGGGTGTTCTATCCATGTGTTGCCTAAGTCGGATGTGACGCAAATACGTCGTCCGTTCACCTCTTTATTTCCCCTGTTGCGATTGTCACGCATATTAAGCATAATATGACCATCTGACAGTTCGACTGCCATACATTCTGTTACGTCATTAAATGCTGGATTGCTTGCTGTCCATGTTTTACCGCTATTTTTACTCCAAGTGATATTGGAAAAAGGGAGTCCGTTTTTGTCACGTCCTTGTGTCGGAAAAACGAGTGTTCCGTCTCGGAGCGTAATGCCATGTCCCGGAGCAGGAGCGTATAACCACCATTCTTTTCGTTTGGTTTGTTTCGTGATATTTGTCGGGGTGCTCCATGTCAAGCCGTCATCCGTACTTTTAGTGATTAAGAATTGGCAAGTCTCTTTTACATCCCATCCGGATTGAGAGCCTCTTTGAGTCCATTGATGTATCCAACGCGTGCTGTCTTTTGTCAATCCGGTGACCCATTTTCCTGTTTTTCCATCTAAAACACCATGCATCCACAGTCCTGCGACATAGATATCTCCTGTGCTCTCATCTACTAATATATTGGCATCGCTTACGCCGTTATATTTTTCCGGTAGTCTATCCCATTCATGCATGTCTAACACCACCTGCATAGGTTGCCACGTTTGTCCGCCATCCGTGCTTCGATGCAAGCAAATGTCAATATCTCCCTGTAAATCACGGGAACTGTCATAACGTGCATCATAGATGGCCAATAGTGTTCCTTTTTTCGAGGTCGTTAATCCGGGTATTCGGGACGTGTGTACACCATCTTGTTTATGCTGACGAACAGCAACACCGGCACGAAGGAGCGTTTTTTCGGTTTCAGGATTTTTGATTCTTCCTTTATCCGTTTTTATAGCTGCACAAGACACACTGAATTTGTGTTCTAAGTTTATTTTGTTTTTAAGTTTCAAAGAAATCCAGAGTGTGAACGTGTCTGTTTGAACAGGAATATTCATCTTGAAAGATACATTTTCAGCTGCAGGAATAGGTGAAGACAGAGGTTTGTCAATATTGATGAATCCTTCTGAATTAGCTTGGTATAAGGCTATATGCTCAATATCGTTGATTTCTGTTGTCTCATTTAGATTTAATTTTAATTCTTCTATGGAATAATGATTATTAGTTTGACTTCTAATAAGCTCTATTTTTAAGACAGGATTTGCATCCTTCATGGTGAGAACTGGAAGAATGGGCTGTTGTGTCTTTATGGATATCTTATTCGTATAATTCGTACAAGATAGTAACACGACGAAAAGTAGACCAATTAAGATTGTTTTGTTCATGATGAGATTAATTTTTTTGATTAAATGTTACCATAATATAGTGTCTGTTTCTTCTTGTTTTAAATTGCATATCAACAATTATAAAACTCATCTTATTCTTAAAAAAGGCGGAACTAATGTAGGATTATCAATATTAGCTCCGCCCGAATAAATTATCTATTTACATTACTTTTATATCCTTCTGTTTGAACTAATTTATCGTTTAACACCATATCATTATAATTAATAGGGAAATATAGTGGAAAATTTGGTTTATCATTTAAATTAAGAACTTCTTTGTAAATATTAATGGTTCCACCAAAATGAAAACGAACTAAATCAAACCATCTTTTTTGTTCGATGAATAACTCTCGTAAACGTTCGTCACAAATTTCTTTTTCTACAGATATCTTATCTTTAGCACCATTATATTCATCAAGTCCGGCACGTTTACGAATCGTATTCAATTCTGTAAGAGCCTTCTCTATATTATTTAGTGCTGCATAAGCTTCTGCTCGAAGAAGGACAAAATCCCCCCAACGGTAAACGATGAGGTCGTCATCAAAGAAGCGGTCATCGGCATATACTTTTCCTCTAAATTTATTCGTTTGCGTTAAAATTAAATTACTATCTTTATCAACTAAATCTATCATAGCCACTTTATAACGTTTATCTCCAGGATTTTTAGTGTATATATTTCTGACTTTATCACTAGGAGCATATACGTGACGGCTGTTATTGGGGGAGGTTGCTGCATCCGTAAGGTTTATCGCCATGGAAAGATTATCAGTTCTTGATGTAGTATTAAGAGCTATCGAAAGATTACCGATTTCATAACGCTCAAAGTAGAAAGAAAAAATAATTTCCTTATTCTTTTTATTTTCATTATCAAAAATTGAAGCATAATCAGCAAGTAAAAAAACTCCGCTCTTTTCTATTTGATTAATCGCATTGATAGCTTCTTCAAAATCTATTTTGCCCCCGTTCAACACCTTGGCTTTCCACATTAAGACATCTGCTTTTAATGCATAAGTTGCAGGTTTTGACGCGTTATTTTTATTTATATAACCATCTTCAGGGAATAATGAAATGGATTTTTCAATATCCTCTAAAATTAATTTCATTACATCTTCTTTCGGAGAACGAGGTTTTAGCTCTACATCATCAGATAACACTGGTTCCGTTATGATTGGAACATCTCCCCAAACTTTTAGGAGGAAGAAGTAAGTATGTGCTCTTAAAAAGAAAGTTTCAGCTTTAATGCGTTTTTTTTCTGTTTTGTCGGAAAATGTTAATCCTTCTATTTTGTTGATTAACATGTTTGTGTGATGAATAATGTTGAAAGCATCACGATATGAAGGTGCATTGCTTTCAAGCAGAGCTTGTGACCAGGCAACACTCACCGGACCTATTTCGCCCGGTTTAAAAGCATCACCACGATCTTCTCCATAATAAGATGTGTTGTTTAAACTTCTTGCCTGATTGTATATTCCTGTAAGATAGCATCTTGCGTCTTCTGAGTTTTTCCAGAATGATTCAGACGTAATTGTGGAAACAGGTTCTATATCTAATAGATTGCAACCATTATATAAAAATGTGCAGCAAATTATCCAAACTGTTATTGTTATTTTTTTCATTGCTTTAATTTTTTTAAAAGGTTAATTTAGCACCAATGTTAAATTGTATAGGAATAAAATATTCTCCGTTTTCATATCCATCATATTGTTCTGGATTAAGACCATCATATGATGTAATGTAACCAAGATTATTTATACCTGCGTTTATGAGTAATCCATTTAATCCTAATTTAGAACAAATATTATGGGATAATTTGTATCCTAATGAGATTTCACGGAAGCATAAATAATCGCCTTTTGAATAATAGGCTGTATTATCTGCGTTTCTATTACTATTCATGCCTGCGTATGAAATAGTTCTCATGTGATTACGATAACCATTATCCCAGTCAGAAGCAACGTCATAGCGAGGATATTTGGCGGTGGCAGCGTCTCCAGATTTCCACCAAATATTCCCATTAGTAACATCGGTTGTGGTAATAATGGCGTTTCTACCATTGGCATTAGCTCGACATCTCCAAATATTGGCAATAGAATGTCCTAAAGCGAAATCCATTACAAATCGTAAAGAAAAATCTTTGTATGTGATATTGTTGATTAATGCACCTTTTTTATCTGGAGCAGCCCAACCAATGAAAGTAATATCTTTATCATCAATTACTCCATTTCCATCTAAATCAGCCCAAATAGCATCACCTGCTACTTTCTTTTTTCCCATTTTAGAACCGGAAACCTTTGTGTCAGTGGGAGCTTTAGCCGCTTCTTCGGATGTGTCATATACTCCAAGGAACTTGTAACCCCAGCGTCCCCCGATACGTTCACCTTCAGCTAAACCTCCAACTTCAATATAATTGCTGGATTTGTTGTCCCAAATTAAACCACCTTGTACTCGATTTCTGGCACGCCCATTATTAGGTAATTTTTTCATATATGTTCTATTCATACTGAACGTTCCAGTAATATTCCAGCTTATGGGGGAGGTGGAAGATAAAGGATGAGCTGTTACAGAAATTTCGATACCTTTATTTTGTACGGTTCCCAAATTTGCTTTGATTGATTTAAAGCCGGTTTCTGCAGGAAGAGATTTATCGTACAACCTGTCAGTTGTTAATTTATTATAACCAGTCATGGAGAGTTCTAAACGATTGTCAAAAAAGCCAATGTCAAAACCATAATCGATATTAGATGTTGTTTCCCATACGAGGCTTCTGTTGCCCAATATGCTATTTAAGATTCCAGGTTCCGCACCATATTGGAAAGACTTGTATTCACCTTGAGTATTTGAATAAGATAATTTATTATTACCGGTTTGTCCCCAACTTGTCCGTAATTTCATTCTGCTTATAATCGCAGAGGGAAACCAATCCTCATAGTGCATATTCCATCCTCCTGAAACAGCTGGAAACAATGCGAACTTGTGATCTTCTGCAAATTGTGATGCTCCATCGTAACGAGCGGATATAGTCAATAAATAACGACGTTGATAATCGTAATTAGCGCGTGTGAAAAATCCCACTAAAACACTCTTCTCTAAACTAGAAGTCGTACGTTGTTCGCTTGGTTTAGTTGGGGCAAGTGTTGGAATATAATCGGTAGGAGCTTCTTTTCCTGTTCCTTGTAAAAAATAATTATTATTTTCAGTATAGTTCATGCCGAGTAAAGCATTTAAAGTGTGTTTTTTGCAAAATACTTTATCATAGGTAAATACGGCATCAACCATCATTTGTTTGCGTTGATCATGATTTTCACGTGTTTTACGTCCCCTATTGAATTGATTCTTTTTTTCAAAGAAACGATAAATGTTTTCTTGTATATAGTAAGAAGCTGAGGGCTTAAAATGAAACCCTGGTGAAATTTCCCAATCTAATCCAAGTTGATAAGTGTTGCAGTATATTTTATCGGTTATATTTTGATAAAACAATTCATGTAATCGGCTACGAGGAGAGCGTCCCGATTCAGCGATACCGGGTGTGCCATCATCGTAATAAAGACGGAAAGTCGTTGGATAACGAGATGAACGGTCGAGTGTACTTGTTCCGGAACCGGCCGGGTCTGTACTTTTATTGGATATATTGGAGTGTTTGATCCCCAATGTTAACTTCACATTATTAAGTATTTTGTAATTGCCATTAGCCGTAAAACTAAAACGATCATATCCAGAACCTATAACTATACCTTCTGAATTAATGTAACCGAGGCTGACATAATAGTTTGTTTTTTCACTGCCACCAGAAACATTAACATCAGCATTATGAGTCAACCCCGTGTGAAACAAGATGTTTTTTTGATAATTATTATCTTTAAAGATTAATTGTTTACCAGAATAAGGGTCTGTCATTTTTTCATATCCTTGTTTGTTTAACAAATTATCTACATATTCTTGTCCCATATTTTTAATAAGGTCGTCTAAATATTCAGTAGTAAAACGAGAATAGCCGTATCCTTGCAATGAACCATTTTTGTAATTTATATTTCCTGTTGAATAAGGATATGCTCCACCCTCTAATCTTCCTATAATATTTGCGTCATTAATACCACGAGCACCAGCTAAACGGGATACATATAAATAATCACGAGCATTTGAAAAAGGATAGTGTTGGCGGATTTGTTCGACACCTAAACGGTAAGAGACTGAGACTGTAATTTTTCCGCCGTCTGAATCACCTTGCTTTGTCGTAATTAAAATAATACCATTAGCAGCTTTCGCTCCATATATGGAAGCAGATGCAGCATCTTTTAATACTTCCATTGACTGGATATCTTCTTGGTTGATGCCATTCATATTGTCACGAACAACACCATCAATTACGTATAATGGAGTATCATGAGCGGGGTCAGTAGAACCACCTCTGATTAAGACGACTGGTTGTGCACCTGGTTGTCCGGAAGTTTGCCTGATATCCAATCCTGCTACTTTTCCTTGTAAATTATTTAAAGGAGAAGCTGATACAGAGGCTTGTAATTCATCTTTTTTTACGGAAATGACACCGGATGTTACCGTAGCTTTTGATTGTGTACCATATCCAATAGCTACAACTTCATCTAAAGCTAACAATTCGCTTTCCATTATTATTTCATAGAATTTATTGGAAGAAACTCGTATATTCTGGGTTTTCATACCAATATACGATATCTGTAATAATGCTTTTTGTGGAACTTTTAGCATGAACTTACCATCCGGATCAGAAGTAGTTCCGGTAAGCGTATTTTTAACTACGATTGTAGCTCCAAGAATAGGCTCTCCTGTGCTATCTTTAATTATGCCGCTGATTTCTATATTATTTTGTTGTTGTGCTAAAATGGGAGTAAGACCTCCAACTAATGTTAACAAAATAATAAAAAAGGGCTTTAATCCATTTACTTTTTTCATTTTTGTATTGCTTTTAAGTTAATATGTAGGCGATTAGGGAAGGAATATATTACCGATTATAGTTTATAATCCTTTCTCCTTTTTTATTTGAAAAAGCCAAATCCCCTTAAGTCTTCTTTTAAATCTTCATATTCTTTATCACTAAACGGGGTTATTGGCAAACGACAATTACCACAGTCTATTCCGATTAAGTTCATGATGGCTTTTCCTCCTCGTACTCCTCCTCCATATTTAATAATAATCTTGACTATTTCAATTGATCTCATTTGTAATTCTCTTGCTTTTTGAAGATTCCCTTCCTTCATCGCTTTCATAATGCCGTGATAGACTTCTGGTAAATAATTATAGGTGCTACCTACACCTGCAACTGCTCCAAAAGCCAAACCAGAGATCAGAAATTCATCATATCCATGAAGAATCTCAAACTCTCCATTGTTTAAAGCAAGACATTCACCCATTTCCATCAAATTGTTATGAGTGAATTTAATACCAACTAAGTTGGGTATTTTTTTTTTACCTTCTGTTAAAAATGTTGCTGCGGGTAAAGAAACTCCGGTCATAGATGGCATATTGTAATAATAAAAAGGAATTTCTTTTGCGTTGTTTGCAATAGGAGTAAAGAAGGCTATTAAGTCTTTTACCGTCGCTGGTTTGAAAAAAGAAGGAGCCATGGCACCAATGGCATTTGCTCCACTTTCTGCGGCGTGACGACTTAATTCCATTGCTTCAACTAATGAGTTGCTTCCAACATGAGCAATTACTTTAAAACGTTTTTTCGCTGATTTAACCCATTGTTTAATGATGCTTTTACGCTCTTCAGTCGTTAAAGATAAAGATTCTCCGGTTGTGCCGCACACAAAGACTCCAGTCATACCGGATTTAGCCATTAGATCTGCATACTTGTCAATTGCGGAAAGATTTATTTTTCCCTCCACATCCATCGGTGTAAAGGTTGCGGCAATCAATCCGTTTAGACATTGATACTTTTTCATAAATTTAATTTTTAAAGAATTTATAACTGTTAACTTTCTTTCTTTATAGAAATGATATTTCCTTTCAATAGATGAGGTGTACGGATACCAGGCTTAATTTCACCACTTCCCAAATAAAAAACATTTCCTTTTTTTGCAATACTAGTTGTAACAGCAATAGGAAAAGGAGCAGTTTCTTTTTCTATCAAACTTTTTTTAATCGTATGGTAAACTCGGACGGTATTGTCAAATCCGGGGTGATCTTCTGAACCTGAAATAAGTAGAGGCACCCCTCCTAATAAAAGTATTTGGTCATTGTCAAATGGTATAGCTGTTCCTGCCATGACCGGAAATTCAAACTCTAGTTTTTTCCAATAATTTAATCGGTGATTATAAATATATCCATCAGTAAGAACTTTTACATATCCGTCAGATTTATAATTTCGTCCACTAAAAAGATAGAAACAATTATCAGAGCCATCGTATTGAGCACAACTCACAGCATATCCACGGGGTTCGCCCGGCCATGAGGGTAATTCGACCCATCCTTTATTTTGTTCATTAAGGTCTAACATAAAGAAATATTTAGTAGCTTCTTGTGATTGCATATATTTCTGCCCCCCGGCTATATATATCCTATTCTCCACTAATGAAGCTGTTGCGTTGGCTAAAGGTACAGGCAAGTTAGGCCAATCGGTGTCAATTTTTATGTGTCCGTCTATTAATTGAATTAAAAAGACGTCGTTATAACATTGTGTGGAATCACAACCGCCAATACATAAAAGGCCATTAGATAATTCAATGGAATTACCATAAGCTAAGGCTTTAGACATTTTTTCTATTGTCCATGTTGCATTGGCTTCTGTGGCATTTATGTAATAGATGGTATTCCACCATATTTTATGTCCTCCTTCCCAAGGTGTTGTCTCAGGAAAATTAGTTCCACCTGCTACGATTAAATGTTCACCTATGAAACCGAAGAAAGCTCCGGCAACTCCAATATTAGCTTTCCCATTTATATTGGGTAACGTTAAAGAATTGTCCCATTGAATTTTTTCTATGTCAAAATGTGTTTGTTGTGTTAAATCATTAATTGACATTACTTGAAATAGATTCAGTAAACAACTTAGAAATAAGATTCTTTTAGTGTTAGCCATATTCATAATGTCTTGTTTTGGTCTCTGTTATTTAATCCTTCTATATACTTCGAAATGTTGTTCTATGGCTTTACGATAGCCTAATTCATCACCAGATTTTAAATATTCAAGAAGGTCTTCATGAGTAACGATTAATCCTTTCTCTTTCATTTCAATGTTAATGGGTTCTAATAAATTTTTAAATTTATTTTTAACGAAAATCATTATAGGATGGATTATATTTTGAAATTCCGAAATCGTCTTGTTCCCAGTAATTTCATACAATTTTGCATGAAAAGAAAATTCACTAACAGGAGCATATTCGTTATTTTCAAACACCTCTCCAACTTTAACGATTTCTTCTAAATCTACTATATCTTCTGCTGTGATATTTCTGAAAATGTCGTTGCAAATACCAATTTCTAATGCAATTCGAAATCCTAAAATATCAAAAAGAGCATTTTCGTTTAGAATACGTGGATCAACAATTCGCTTCATTCCTCCTAAAATGTTAGGTTCTGTTAAAATCATACCTCGACGTGTGCGAGATTCAATCATTCCAATCATCTTTAAACGGCTTAAAGCTTCGCGGAGAACACTGCGAGCAACACCAAGAGCTGCTGCTAATTCCATCTCATTAGGAATAGAATCTCCTACTTGTAGATTGTTCTCTTTTAAATAGTTCAGAAGCCTATCTTCAATCTGATCTACAAGTGTAGGTGTTTGAGTCTGTATTTTTAATGCATCCATATTATAATCTTATAAATATGATTAATATTATTTATCCGACAAATAAATTTAAAATAAATGATATATGCAATACACCGACCGTTTATTTAACTATAATTATAGTTAAACAACTAATATTAAATAAATAAAGGAGATGATCTTTTTGCATCTTTATCTTTTTGGAATCTCATAATTTTTTGGCATTGTCATATACTTACTTTCTCACTGGTTATGTATCTCATTCTTTTACTCTTCAACTACTATATGACTCTTTCCAAGCATTCAATGCTGTCACATCCTGAAAAAGTTTACAGATTTTATAAATGCACATCTGTATATTTGCCTAATCGAAAAAAAAAAGGTTAACTTTCTCCTATAAAACATCCGTTTTTTATGTGTTGTATGGCAATTAAAAATTATTTACCTGAGTTCGATTATTAATCTATTGATAAATAATGAAATATTTGGAAAAATAGTTTCGGATTTATTTGGATAAAAACATGGATTTTACTAGTTTAGCAGAGTGAATAACAACTAATTAGAAGTAAAACCCATGAATTTAAGTTCCGGCAAAATTACTAAAATTTTCGTTTTGGTCGACGATTTTTGTAAA
>PDWJ01004763.1_pt1 | contig 11662 bp, 9 predicted proteins | sample 1430881 | NCBI WGS metagenome assembly PDWJ01 (sample SAMN01162460, study PRJNA174530) | Oral metagenome, whole genome shotgun sequencing project. | biome: Marine environment; feature: Marine mammal; material: Swab sample of the gingival sulcus; isolation source: swab sample of gingival sulcus... | reverse complement strand
CTGCTGGTGACGATCTATTCGATCGGATACATCACAACTCACCGCCTGAAATATTACGCGCTGCTCATGCTGAATTTATGCAGCATGTTGGGGCTGGCATTCTCTCGCGACCTGCTGGGATTCTATATCTTCTTCGAGCTTGTCTCAATCTCCGCGTACTTCCTCATTATCCATTCCCGTGGCACAGAAGCCTTACAGGCAGGATATACATATATCGTCATGATGCTTGTCGGCGGATTGTTCATTCTGACCGCGATCATGCTGTTGGTTCTCGCACAGGGAACTACAGGCCATCTGGGGCGTCTGGCCGGACTCTGCTTTGCGCTCGGTTGCTTCCTGAAAGCCGGTTCTCTCCCTTTTCATACCTGGCTGCCGAAGGCCCACCCTGCCGCGCCGTCACCGATCAGCGCTCTGCTGTCCGGGTTGATGATTAAAGTCGGTGCTTACGGTCTGGTGAGGGCTTTCTTTTATCCAGATGTTTTAGGTGCGGCGTCAACAATTTCCTCACCGCTCTCCTTTGAATCATTGAAAAGCGTCTCCGGGAGCATGGCCGACACGAGCATGCTCACATCTCTCATACTTGTTTCAGGCCTGTTCTCAATGCTGTTTGGCGTTTCCCTGGCATTGCTGCAAAAAGACCTCAAAAAGCTGCTCGCCTACCACAGTGTCAGTCAAATCGGCTATATTTTGCTGGGAATCGGAATGGGGAAATATGGGCTGGCAGGCGGACTTTTACATCTTATCAGCCATGCCGTCTTCAAAGGTTTGCTGTTTCTGGCAGTCGGCGCTGTAATTTTCAGAACAGGATTCCGAACAATCGATAAGCTGGGCGGACTCTGGAACAAGATGCCGCTCACGACCTTTGCCTGTATTGTTGCGGCGCTTTCCATTTCCGGAGTGCCTCTGACCAGCGGCTATGCAAGCAAAGGGATTCTTTTTGGGGGACTCGGAGGACATCTTGCGCTGGAGATTATTTTTATTCTTACTTCAGCCGGAACATGCGCCTCCTTCCTGAAAGTTGTCAGGCATACGTTTTTTGGATCGCCGGCCGCTTCGTGCTCTGACGTAAAGGAAGTCTCAGGCTTCATGACGATTCCGATGCTCATTCTGGCCGGAGGTTCCTTGTTGATAGGAATCTTCCCAACATGTGTCCTCAAGATACTCCTGGGGCCGTTTGCGCCGGCCCCTCACCTTTGGACACTGCCGCATCTCTTTGAAGCGCTCTTGAGTCTGGGACTCGGCAGTGCTCTCTATGTTCTTCTGCTGCGGATAGGCGTATTCGGCCTGGAGCACCATGAAGAGGCCCAACCTGTTCCTGTAAAAATTACGGACCGGGGGTCTCTCCTGAAATATTGCAGCGTCAACAACTTGTACGATGCTATTGCACGGGGGATCTATGATTTAGGGACGCAGCTTGAACACATTCATCACCGGTCTCTCAGCGTTTATATCCAATTGGTCACATCATTTCTTGTGTTCATTATTTTTGTGTCTGTGCTCCTCCTGTCAGGAACTCGATAACATGATGCCGGTCGCATGTGCACCATACAGCACTATTCTCTTGCATTGCTACCGGCAAACCCTGACAGGGGGATTGTCACAGGCGGAAAAACATGGGCAGCAGAAAAACTCTGCGAACAGTTCGCAATCGAAGAAAAGAATCTTCAGTAAGTCCCCCTCGTTCGTGCCGAGCCTGTCGGAAGATGAAATTTTTTTTGACAAATTCAGCGCGAACGGACGAGGATTGATATTTTCACATTGTCGAGTCACGTTCTAAGAAATTTTGAGTTGACATAAATGCAAGCCTGTGTGGAAGTGACTACGAACAATGACTTTGAACTTTCAGCCTCTGACACAATGGATTCCTGCCTTCGCGGGAATGACAGCGGCCTCACCCGGAACATCGATGTCATTTTCGCAAAGGCGGGACTCCACACTGATGCGATCCACCCATTCAAACCCGCAACTTACACTGACTGGTATATGTCTCGGAGGAAGCCTCTTCATACATTTCACAAACGCGAACAGTTGCTGAGGATTTAACTGCGCAATGGATTTTCGGTCTTCCCCACAGAGCAAGAGGCAGGCCTCATGCCTTACAAATATTCTATGGACGGGAGTCTGTCTGCTTGTTGTCAGTGCTGTGTCTGCTTTGCTCTCCTTCTCAGCGTTCGCCAAATCTACAACAACCATCTATTTTTACAGTTCCGAAACGAATATTAATAATTTCAAATCGTTAAAAATGGAATTCGACAGGTATCTGGCGCAGTTTGGCCCGTATGAATTCCAGCCTTTCAGGGAGAAAGATACGTTCGAAGCCCAGTTGAAAAATAACGCGAGTTGTGTTATTTTACTTTCAAGCTGGCATTATGAAAATATTCGGGAACTCTATGATTTATATCCGGTTCTTGTCGGAGCCAGAAATGGGAAAACTTCCCAGAAGCGGCTGCTTGTCACGTGTGGAAAGGCTGGGGATCTTGACTCAATTAAGGCTGGACACATTGCGTCGGCAAGTAGCTTTGATTACACGCAGACGATCCTGCTCGATATGTTTCAGGATTCGGAATTCGTCGAGCAATTGAAGATTTTAGCTGTGCCAAAGGATATCGATGCCCTGATGTCGCTAGGGTTTGGTATGGCGAAATCAGCGATCGCAACAGACTATTCCTTAGAAGCCTTGCACGAGATGAACCCGGTGTTGTCTCAAAAAATTTCTGTTGTGGCGGAGAGTCAGGAATCCCGGTTGTTGATTCTGGCAGCCCCCAAAAAGGGAGGGGAATCGACCGAAACAGTGATTTCAATCTTTCAGAACATGGCTGTCGATCCGGAGGGGAAGCGCAAAATACGAATGCTCGGCTTAGAGGGATGGAAAACCGTTGACCTCTCAGTGGAGGCCGATGGGGAGGATTAGCTTATGAAATCTACGAAGAGAACCTTACAGTTCATTATGGTGCTGGGATTGACGGGACTTTTAGCCTCACACACCTTTGCGGGTTCGCCTCCTAAAATTCTCCTGGTCAATTCCGATGCGACTGTCGAGAAATATCAGATTCCCCAGAAAACGTTCCAACAGACGCTCTCTTTTCCAGTGGTTCTTGTCAATCTCGGAGAAAAAAAGTGGCGGCTTCACGAGGTGGAAGAACTTGTGTATGATGAAGACCCGGATTTGATTTATACGATCGGTTCGAAAGCATTCCTCATGGTGCATAAATTTGCCGGGAAAACCCCCATTGTCTTCTCATCAGCGGTCAATTGGCTCCGTCTGCCTGTCACAAAACATACGTACGGGGTCTCAAACGAACTTCATTCCGGGATGGAAATAATGCTGTTTCGCTATATGTTCCCTCATGTTCAGAAGATTGGTCTCTTGTATAGCTGGAAATATACGGGAAAATGGTTTAAACACGCCCAGAAACAGGCTGAAGATATGGAGATGGCACTTGTGGGGGAAGAAATCGCGGAGGATTCTGATGTGCTTGAGAATCTCCGAGCCCTGCGACATGAGATTGATGTGTTTTGGCTTATTCCGGATCCTGTTCTCTTGAAGGATAAGGAGCGACTGATTAATATTCTGAAAGTCTGCGATTCTCTGAAGCTTCCGGTCTTTTCTTATCATAAAGCCTTTATACCATTTGGCGTGCTGTTCTCAGTTTCTGTCGATATTCCCACAATCGGCCGTCAGGCTGCCGGAATTGCTACGCAGCTCCTCGCTGATGAACGACCGGAGGAATCGGTGCAGTTCCCCGCCGGTTCGTATATTATTCTGAATTTGAAGAAAGCGCAGGAATATGGCGTTTCGTACAATGAAGAGGCTTTAGATTCAGTTAATACGATTATCAGGTGAGGATCTGTCACACAGGAAACGTGGCCATGAGTCTGTAGCACACACGTCTCCGCTTGTGACATGCAGTCACCATCATGCACGAAAGCAAGCGAGGACGCATACAGTACATAGGAGGAGACTTGTTCATGAATATCAAGAAAGATGCTCTGTCGATCTGTGTCGGTCTTCTGTTGCTCTGTCTGTTTTTCGTGACACCCGGATTTTCGCAGGATGCTGTGAACGATCCGTCGCTAGATCTTGAACATGCTGAGGCGCTGAATGCAGGCGATGATCCCTTCGAAGAATTACAAGAAATCGAGGCGAGTATTGAAGAAGAAATGGAATGGCTGCAGGCGGAAACTTATGTGGTTACGGTTTCAAAGGTCTGGGAGAATATCAAGAAGTCAGCCGCCTCTGTGACCGTGATTACGGATAGGGAGATTCGGCGAATGGGAGCCCGTGATGTCAAAGATGTATTACGTTCGGTTCCCGGCATCAGTTATCAGAATGAGCGGCACGGCAGTCAGGATTTGGATGTCAGAGGCATTCTTAAAGATGGAACACAGCACATTCTGTATTTATGGAACAGCCATTCGTTGAATACGAATTATTTAGGAGGGCCAGGCCCATCCTACCAGCCTTTTCCAATTGAAGTTATCCAACGGATCGAAGTCGTGAGAGGGCCGGGTTCTGCGCTCTATGGGGCGAATGCTTTTGCGGCTGTGGTGAACATTATTACCAAAGAAGCGGATGACATCGATGGGGGGGAACTGACGGCAAGGGGAGGCAGTGATAACACCCAGCAATATAACCTGTTGTTTGGAAAAACTTTCGGAGAGGCCGATATCACGCTGAATTTTAATTATTTCACATCCGATAAATACCGGGAGACGATCAAAGAGGACGCGCAGACCCTGCTCGACCGGATGATTGGTTCACACGCCTCGCTTGCACCTGGAGATACTCGGGGAGGAGATGAGAAGTTCGATCTGTCGTTTTCATTACAGTATAAAGGACTGCGTGTTGATGGGATCTATTCCGATCTCGACCGCATTCCGAGTATTGGTGCTGGCCCGTTACTGAACGACCGGAGTGAGACTCCTTCAGTCGATTTTGCGTTAAGCGTGAGTTATGCTCATGCTGTCACGAAAACGCTCGACCTGCTCGGAAGGCTGTACCATAACTATGCGTTCATGGATTATTACTATCAAATCTATCCTGACAATGCTGTTCTCCCATCTCCTGAAGGACTTCAGCTCTGGCCGGAGGGAGTGGTCGGAGCGCCTTCCAATAAAAATACCCGCACCGGTGGGGAACTTCAGGCCACGTATGCGCTTCATGAGTCGAATACGCTGGTCGGCGGGGCGACGTATGAGTATATGAACCAGTATGATGTCGAAGCGCTTTCCAATTATCTCGCAACACCAGTCAGGGATGTGATGATTCCACGCGGAGCAGTCAGTGATGTCACAGATATCCAGAATTATAATCAAAATGTCGATCGGACGTTCAAAGCGGTTTTTTTGGAAAACCTCTGGGATATCCGCGATAATGTGCGCCTCACGGTTGGAGCGAGACATGATGATTATAGCGATTTTGGCAGCAGTTTTAACCCGCGAGCCGGACTCGTGTGGGAATTTCGTCCGGGATATGATCTGAAATTTCTGTATGGACGAGCATTTCGCGCTCCAAGCTTTTATGAATTGTATAATATGAACAATCCGGCCTTTGTCGGTAATCCTGATCTGGACCCTGAAACAGTCGATACTTATGAAATCAGCCTGGGAGCGGAATGGGCCGAAGCACTGACATCACGTATCACCGGATTCCGCAATGATATTCACGACAGCATCGAACTCGCGACCTACGCAACACAAGACGTCTTTGAAAATCAGCATGAAATCCGCACTCAGGGGATTGAGGCTGAGTTGAAGTATGATTTCGGCAAAGGCTCGTTTCTGGCAGCAAACTATACCTATCAGGACGCGAAGAATCTGGATACTGGCGAACGGCTGTATAATATTCCAACCCATAAAGGCAATATCATGGGGAATTTTCGTGTATCAAAATATTTGAACGTGTATACGGACGTCTATTTTCAGGAGGGATTCACCCGGCAAAAGAATGATCCCAGAGCTGACGATAATACCGGTTTTGGCGTGTGGAATGCAACACTGATTGGGAAGAAATTTTTTCCAAAACTGGAAAACCTTGAAGTGCGCGGCTCAGTGTACAATATTCTCGATAGAGATTATACCGTTCCCACCGCTATGGACGGGCTGCCGGTCGACTATCCCATGCCTGGCAGAAGTTTTCTGGTTGACATTCGGTATACCCTTTAATCTGTAAGTTGACGTTGGCAGTTGTTGTAGACGTTTCGATCTCTCCAAAACTGTATGTATCGGAATACTGGGGCCACATGACATGATTCACGTTCGGTTCAGCATTAAATGGAAATTGATGCTTGTGATGGTGATACTGACCGTCACCTTGATGCTGGTGTTGACATTTGTCCAAATTTCTTCACAACAGGCTGTCTTACGCGAAGAGGTGGATAAACGAATCGCTTTGATGCGGGAAAACCTCATCGAGCGTGGGAAAAGTTTTATTACGAGCCTGATCCAGCAAGTTGAAAACGACATTGCCGCGTTTAATTTTTCCGGGGCCGTGCAGTCTATCACTGACAGCGTCGCCCAGCATGACGATTTGAAATATGCGATTCTTCTCGATAAGGAAGGGATCGTGTATATTCATACCTTCCATCCGGAGTTCACTCAACGCGAGCTCTCTGACGAACGAGATCGCCGCGCCCTTCAGATTCCCGACATAGCTGTGTTCGATGACATTGAAGAACATGGAGAAGCAGTTGTTGAGATTGTGGCGCCTCTGCAGATCAGCACAGCTCCCTGGGGCGTGTTACGTTTGGTGTACTCCTTACATGGACTTGAACAAGAGATTCAGCGTTCTGAAACCCAAATAACAAAGCAAATGACTGAAATTGTCTCTAAATCGATCTTCATGTCCTTCGGTTTTAGTTTGCTGGCGTTTGTGGGGGTCTTTGTGCTCTCGACAAGATTTTCAACCCCCCTGATCCAATTGACCCATGCTGCGAGACGTTTGGCTGATGGGCACTTCGGAGTCCCAAAGGATCTTCGAACCGTTTCGAAAGATGAAATCGGTGTCCTGGCAAGCAGTTTTATCGAAATGAGCGAGAAGTTGAAACGCTCGTACGAACAATTAGAAGAGTACAGCCACACCCTGGAAATGAAGGTGGATGAACGGACGAAAGAACTGCATGCCTCACTCCAGCAAGTTGAGAAGGCGAACCGAAAGATCATGCAGAGTATAGAATATTCCCAATTGATTCAGTATGCCCTTCTGCCGAATCGGGAAGCAATGACGGCCAAGATGCCCCATCATTTTGTGATCTGGATGCCGCGGGATGTCGTTGGAGGCGATCTCTATTTCATGGAATCACTGGAAGATGAGAGTTTCATCATCGGTGTCATCGATTGTACGGGACATGGCGTGCCCGGGGCGTTTATGACAATGATTGCTTCCTCCCTGCTGACGAGAATTATCAGAGATGACGAGTGTACGGCTCCGGGAGAGATACTGCAGCGCTTGAACATTATGGTGAAAAATTTGCTTCATCAGGACCAGACCTCGACCACGCTCTCGGATAATGGATTGGATGCGGCGATTTGCCATGTGAATTCGGCTGAGAAAACCCTGGTTTTTTCAGGGGCGAGGCTTCCCTTATTGTATACGAAGAATGGGGATGTCTCTGTGCTGAAAGGCGAACGGCACAGTGTGGGCTACCGGCGCTCCGGTGAAAAATGTACCTTTTCGAATCAGGAACTGTGTATTGAGAAAGATATGGTGTTTTACCTGTTAACCGATGGCTACACCGATCAATTAGGCAGTGTGGAGTGTACGCGATTTGGAACAAAACGACTTAAAAACCTGTTGCGTGAACACAGTGCGAAACCTTTCGACCTGCAAGAGAAGGCGCTGCTTCACGCATTGTACGAATTTCAGGGAGAACAGGAACGGCAGGATGATGTGACCGTGATTGGGTTCGGATGTCATCATGCCTTCGCTGGGCATAGAGAAGATGCGAAGAAAGGATCGGGCGATTACAGCGTTACATGATATCGAAGCAATTATTCGAAACTCCCTGGTCTGCCGGCTCGGCCTTTCAGACAGTGAAAAGGCTTATATTGTGCCTATGTGCTTCGGCTATCACAACCGGACGTTTTATCTTCATTCAGCCCAGAAAGGCTTGAAGCTCGATATCATCCGGCGTAATAATCAGGTCTGTGTTGAATGTGAATGCGGCACAGAAGTCGTTCGAGGAAAAAACTTCTGTGATTGGGGGATGAAATATCGCAGTGTTATTGGCTTTGGAAAGGCTGTACTCCTCGATGACATCAATGAGAAAAAAGCTGCGCTTCGGATAATTATGCAGCAGTATACCGAAGCAGATTCTTTTGAATTTTCAGAAATATCTCTTGACAGGACATGTGTTATCCGAGTTGACATCGATCAGATAACTGGAAAAATGGCAGGCTACGATAAGAATTCTTCGGAGAGCGATTTATGAGTCTTTTAGATAAATTAGAGAAAAAATTTCGATATGCGGGTATTTCGAATATTACCTTGTATCTGGTGTTTGGCCAGGCCATGGTATTTGTGCTGGCAATGAGCGGGAAGTCGAATATTCTTCACGCCATCATTTTAGTGCCAGCATTGGTTCTGCAAGGCGAAGTCTGGCGCATCGTCACCTTTTTGTTCATGCCGCCGGCCAATCATCCGATCTTTCTCTTTTTCGCGTTGTATCTGTTTTATATTATGGGATCGGCCCTGGAAAATTATTGGGGCACGTTCCGCTATAATGTCTTTTTATTAATCGGCTATGTCGCCACAGTGGCCGTCTCGTTTTTGACGCCGTCTTCGATGGCGTCAGTGACATTTCTCGCCGGCTCGGTCTTTCTGGCCTTTGCCACGTTGAATCCGAATTTTACCCTGATGCTCTTTTTTATCCTGCCGGTCAAAATCAAATGGCTGGCATTGCTGGCCTGGTTAGGATATGGCTACACCTTACTGATGGGCAGCTGGACGAGCCGTCTGATGGTGATTGCCTCATTGTGCAATTATTTTGTGTTTTTTGCCAGAGACATTGCTCTGCGATTTCGTTCGAGTCGTTGGAAGATGGAGCGTCAGGCCAAAGAATTTGCCAGGCAGAACGAACCGGTTCATCGTTGTGTGGTGTGCGGAGTCACTGATAAAGACAATCCTGACCTCACCTTCAGATACTGTACGAAATGTGCAGGAACCCCTTGCTACTGCGAAGAGCATATCAACAATCACGAACACATCACTACTGAGGCTGAATAAAAGCGCCAGTCTGTGTCCAGGCTGGCACAGTGTGAGTGACATTTGTCCGCTGCTGGGACGCTGACGATGAATTCTCCATCATCATCGCCGAAATTTCCTCTCGACAACGGTAATCCGTCCCCGTGATTCTATTTTCCTCGGAGCCTGTTGAACGACTTGATTGCCCAACACCTGCTCTAATCTTGTTTCAATGCTCTGAATGCGGGATTTTTGAGCGTCCAACGCTGTTGATTGGTAGCTGATAATGTCTTCCATCAACGCATTCTTCTCTATTAATGACGCCATCGTCACCCGTTCATCTTCTTTCACTTCAATGTCTTGCACGACCGCTTCAGCATCCGGTATTACAAAAGGATAATCCTCTGCTTGCGTTCTCAATAACCCTAATTCAATCTGAAGTTGGACGATTTGAGAACGGTGCTGCCGAATCTGTTGGGCCTGTTCTTCGGTCGCTGTTTTAAGCGAATCACCATGTTCAATCAATTTTTCAGCAACCTGAGAAACTCCTTGTGAGGCCGGAAGAGCACTTGCCAAACCATCGATTTCCGTCTCAATAGCGGCAAGTTTGAGCTGCATATTTTCATGGGTGGCTGCAAGCTGCTCAATCTCTTCCGTCTGAACAGCCTGAAGAGCTTCCAACCGTTGTTGAAGAGCGGAATCGTCATACACTGGCGCTTGCTGCGTTCGCAATTCCTGGACTTCTTGAGACAACGAGGCCAGCTGTCGGTAGATCTGCTGGTCGTTCGAGGCCTTGATTTCCTGATCGAGTTCGCGTATTTTCGTCGAAAGCGAGGCTACTTGTTTCGTCTGATCGGCCTGGAGCGTGTCAAGGTTTTTGACACTTTGAAATGCCTGTTGGCCGATATCTGTGACATACGCCTGAAGATTGACGAATTTGTCGAGTAACATGCTTGTATCGTCGTCGTTTTTCAGGCCCGGGAGCGCATCGGTTAACTGTTGCATTTCTGTTTCAAGAGCGGCTAACTTCAGGGAGATGCTTTTATCTGGCTCTTGCTGCTCCTGTTCGAGGCGTTCGAATTGCTGAGTCAGCATATCGATCTGTTCCGACAAATTCTGGTGATCCAGGGCATTCATTCCTGATTCGAGATGTGCCAGTTTCGCAGACAATGTGCCTAATTCGTGATCGTAAGCGGTCTGTAACGAGGCAAATTGTTCGGCCATATCCTGTTTGGGAACAGTTTTGAGTCCTGTTTCGAGGTCATTCAGTCTTGTGGAAAGAGCCGCGAGTTGTTGTGCCTGAGATATTTGGAACGAATCCATTGCCGACTGAACTTCTGTCATACCGTGCCCCGTTTTCTGGCTAATATCGGTGACATAAGCCTGAAGTTGAAGGAGTTTGTCCTGTAAGGTGACAACATCTTCATCAGAACTCTGTTTTGTCACATAGGCCTGGAGTTCGGTGAGCTGATTTTCAAGCTTTCCTAGCTGCTGCTGTGGGCTACGGAAAGAAGCCATCTGCATTTGTGAGAGTTTCATAGCATTCTGGAGCTTCTCGACTTTCTGCTCCATGTCGCCCATCGCCACAGTCAGCTCCAGATTCTGTTGTTCGAGTTGCTGGGTGTGGGCGTGAGCTTTGAGATATTCTTGTTTCCATTCCAGACGATTTTCGATTTCCCGCTCCAGCGCTTCTTCAAGTTCTGTCATCCGAAATGTTAAGGTTGTGTAATTTTCGTCTGCCATGTTCTCAGCCGGAGCTTCTGCCGCTTCCTGCATGAGTTCTTCGAGCACATCTTCTGGCAGCGTGAGCTGATCGAGCATATCTTGAAATGACATATCTTTGGTGAATTTCCCATCCGGGAGATTCAGATAGTAGACCGTTCCTTCGGTATCCTGAACAAGCGGAACGCGCCGGGTTGGAATGACATCGAGAACTTGAGAATTATCTACAGGGGGCGTGTTGGAATAGTGAATCATCCCCTGGTGATCTTTCCAACGATAAATTTCAGCATAGGAAACATTGAACCCCATGTACGTGACAACAAACACGAAACAGAGGATCAGGAGAGAGCTCCTTCTACATACACTTCCCTGTAAACGAGTAAATAATAATGGTCTCATGGGTTGTTCCTCCTTCGATCTAAACGGCTAAACAGGTTCACTTTTTGTGATAATAAACAGATACTATAAAGAATATGATAAGGCTCTGATAAGTGTCAAGAAAAACCTCTGTGCAATGTGTATTTCTTGTTGTACTCGAGACGTATGCCTTCGACCGATACCGTCTAGCTCAGAAAGAGCCCTTATGCCAGGTCACGACAAGAAAACATGTATTGATTCGCACTAATTCATTGACAGATTCCCTGTCAGGTCGTGTAATGAGAAAGTCTTCTTCCCTGATTTTGGAAGGACGAGTCATTCACTACTATACTTACGATCTCATTTTACGCAGAAGTTATGTGTACCGCTACGCGCTGAGAG
>PDWJ01004762.1_pt1 | contig 11662 bp, 10 predicted proteins | sample 1430881 | NCBI WGS metagenome assembly PDWJ01 (sample SAMN01162460, study PRJNA174530) | Oral metagenome, whole genome shotgun sequencing project. | biome: Marine environment; feature: Marine mammal; material: Swab sample of the gingival sulcus; isolation source: swab sample of gingival sulcus... | reverse complement strand
TGCATTCTGAGTAGCTTGAGCTTGTGCTGTACTTTCTGTTTTTGCTTCGTCGGCTTTTTTGTCTTCTGTGCCATTCAAAGCGGTTAAGCTTTTGTTCTCTTCTGCCAAAGCTGCATTAGCCTGTACAAAATATTGTATCAACTCAGAAAACTCCCAAGTTTCCCAGAACTCTAATTGTGCTGTTCCTTGTAAGAGTTTACGCACACGGTCAGGATCTTTAATACCGGGCAATTCTACTAAGATACGACCTTTGGTAGCCAATTGTTGGATATTAGGTTGCGCTACACCAAAACGGTTGATACGAGTATTTAAAATGTTGAAAGTACGGTCAATAGCACCATCAATCTCTTTGTTCAATACTTTATATACCTCGTCGTTGGTAGAATTGTAATTTACTTTATCTTTAAGGTCTATGGTGCTGAATACAGATGCCAAACTAAAGTTGGGATCGGTTTCTTCCATAGTTTCTTTAAACAAGTCTAAAAAGGCTTGGTCGGTACTTTTTTGCTTTTCTCGAGCCAAATCAATAACTTTGAGGAAAGTAGGATTTTTACTCTTGCCGGATAAGGCATAAATAATGTCCGGTACCGATACTTCCAAAGTAACGTTCATACCCCCTTTTAGGTCCAAGCCTAAATTAATCTCTTTCTCTTTTACATCTTTGTAAGTGTATTGTTTCACTCCAATGTTGTACACCACTAAATTCTGAACAGAATCTAAATAAAATTTCTCTTCAGATTTAGAAATAGAATCAAAATACACTCCCTTGAGTAAGTTGTTACCTGCTGCTAAGGTGTTTGCCTTTTCGTGTATGCGTGGCGATGTAGCATATTCTTTGGCATCGCTTTCTACCTTGCGTGCAAAGTAAGTAAACGACAACTGAAAAATACATACCAAAGCAAATACTATGGCAAATAATCTAATAGCTCCTTTGTTTTGCATTGTTTAGCGTTTTTTAATATACAAAATTTTTCGAGCCGCAAAAGTACAATTTTATTCTGTATAAACGATAGTTAGAGTAAAAAAATAATAGACACGTGTAAAAGCGCTTGTATTATATTGGAAATAAGATATATAAAAGACGTTAATTTTTTACAATTTGCAAACGAGCATACTTTAAAATAAGCATTCGTTCTGTATCTTCAAATTTCACTTTGGCTTTTTTGTTGGTGCCTTCTCCTTCTGTGGTCAATACAATTCCTTGTCCAAATTTTTGGTGATTTACGAGGCAACCTTCTACAATTGCTTCAATATCGTCGGGGATAAAAGTTTTGGGTTTGGGAGCGCTGGTGCTCTTTTTTCCATCCTTGCTGATTACCTTATAATTAGATGTGGTTTTTTTCTGAACACTTTTGGCTGTTTTGGCATTGATACGGATATGTCCCAAGAGTGATGAAGTACGTTGGGCTTGGGGTTTGGGGCTACCAAAGCTGATGCTTTTACGACGCGGAAACTCAATATATTGTTCGTCTATTTCATCTATAAAACGGCTCGACTCACAAAAATCCAAGCTGCCGTATTTGTAACGCGATTCCGCATAGGAAAGGGTGGCACGTTTTTCGGCACGGGTAAGGGCTACGTAAAACAAGCGGCGTTCTTCTTCCAAATCTTGCTGGGTACCCAACACTTGTGCCGAAGGGAACAAATTTTCTTCCATACCCGTGATAAACACATAGGGAAACTCCAAACCTTTGGCTTGGTGTATGGTCATCATAGATATTTTGGGTTTTTGGATTTGGTCTGTTTCATCGGCATCGGTAAGCAGCGCAATATCTTGCATATATACATCCAGATATTTGCTGTTGTCTTCGGGTTCGGCAGCACTGTCTTCTTGTCCTTTCACAAACTCAGAAATACCATTGAGCAACTCTTGAATCAACTCATAGCGTGCTACGCCTTCGGTAGATTTGTCTTGTTGAAATTGACTTAATATACCACTCTCTTGAGCTATTATCATAGCCAAGTCGTAAGCATTCTCTTTGTGTAGCAATGCGCTAAAACCTTGTATCATATCTTGGAAGGCACGGAGGCGTTTTTGTGTAGCTGCATTCAATAGGGGCTGTACTTGGTCAAGCTGATTGATGGCTTCCCACATAGGCAAGCCCGTTTTTTGTAAACGTTCTATAGTAGTTTTGCCAATGCCACGCGCCGGATAGTTGATAATACGTTTGATAGCTTCTTCGTCCAAAGGGTTGATGGTAAGTCTAAAATAAGCCAAAAGGTCTTTTATTTCTTTGCGTTTGTAGAAAGAGATACCACCAAAGATACGATAGGGCAGATTGAGTTTGCGCAAAGCCTCTTCCAACACACGCGATTGGGCATTGGTACGATACAAAACGGCAAAATCATCCAGTTTGGCTTGGTAGTTCATTTGGTCTTGGAAAATCTGATGCGCTACCATATCGGCTTCTTCACGGTCGCTGCGCGCGCGCATTAGTTTTATCTTTTCCCCTTGGGCGTTTTCTGTCCATACTTTTTTGGGAATTTGAGAGGTGTTGTGCACAATAACGGTATTTGCCGCATTTACAATAGTTTGGGTAGAACGGTAGTTTTGCTCCAGTTTTATGATTTTCAACTTGGGATAATCCCGCTGAAAATAGACTATGTTTTCTATATTAGCACCTCTAAAGGCATAAATACTTTGGGCGTCGTCGCCCACCACACAAACGTTTTGATTGTTGGCTACCAGTTTTTTTACTATCAAATATTGACAATAATTGGTATCTTGATACTCATCTACCAATACATATTGAAATTTTTCCTGGTATTTTTTTAGCACTTCCGGAAATCTTTGAAACAGTACATTGGTATAGTACAATAAATCGTCGAAATCCATAGCCGCTGCTTCCCGTAACTTGTTTTGGTAGAGCTGGTACAATTCGCCCAACATGGGCACTCCATTGCTCTTATCTCTATTTATCCATTCGGTATTTTCTAAATAGGAGGCGGGTGAAATCAAATTGGTTTTTGCCCATGATATACGTCCCAAGACGCCTGTAGGTTGATACACTTTAGGGTCTAAATTCTCTGCTTTTATAATACTTTTTATCAAGCTTTTGCTATCGTCGGTATCGTAAATGGTAAAGCTTTTGGGAAAACCTAAATATTCGCCTTCCATACGCAATATGCGTGCAAAAACAGAATGGAATGTACCCATCCACAAGTAGTTGGCGTATTCCCAACCCACCAGCTTGCCAATACGCTCTTTCATTTCTCTGGCAGCCTTGTTGGTAAAGGTAAGCGCCAAGATGCGGTGGGCAGGCACACCTTGTGCCAAGAGGTAGGCTATACGAAAGGTCAATACGCGCGTTTTGCCCGAGCCTGCACCCGCCACTACCATTACAGGACCTTCGGTTTGTTTTACAGCCTCTTGCTGCTTATCGTTGAGTTGAGATAATAATGTTTCCAATGCTGTATTTGATTTTGAGTTGCAAAATGCAAAAGTACATGATAATTTTTAATTGTAGTGGGGAGAAATAAATCAGACACTTAATTTTTATTTATCGTAGTGTACGACCACCTTTACAGGATAATAGGGTAGCTGTTTATATTCCAAATATTAATGTTGATATATTTAATATTTCTTATATCTTTGTGGGTGATTTTTTGTTTTTTATCTTTTATTACATAAAACAATAAACTAAAACACAGTATTATAACATCATTACTATTCATTTAAATTCATTCAGCATGAAAACAAAACATTTACTTTTTACCTTTTTAGCATGTGTATTATTTGTGGTTGCAAAGGGGCAGAAATATCATTCTTTACCTAATTCTGATGCTACTTGGATTATTGCAGAAACAGGGTTTCCATCTGAACAAATTTATAGCCGATTATTTTTGTCGTCATATTTGGACGATACTTTAATAAATAGTAAATTTTATAATAAGGTGTATTACCAATATAATCAAGATACAATGGCAGAGTATTGTGGTGCTTTTAGAAACGAAACGGATGCTGTATCATATTTTGTGCCTCCGGCTTCAGAGCAAGAATATGTGTTGCGCGATTTTACTAAAAATATAGGAGATACTATAAGAGACGTAATTTATCATCATGATGTAGATTGGTTTATAGTATTAGATTTTGTAGTAGATACGGTAGAGTATAAGCAGCAAGGACCTTATACTACTAAAGTAATGTATTTAAGTACCGTTGTGCCTGATACCATTTCTCCTTATCATATTGATGGTCGCCCAATGACATGGATGCAAGGAGTGGGTAGTATAGGTTTGGGGATTTTAAACTCGTATGTGTTAAACCCTTCTCTTAGGTCATTAGACTGTATGCAACATAATGATACTATTTTTTGTCAAGGTGGAGATCAAAATTTAGTTTATACCCAAGGCAAATGCTCTTATCCATTAGGCATAGAAGAAAAAGCAAATATAGTAAGTCGAGTACAGCTGCAACCCAATCCCTTTTATAACCAAATAGTCTTAAGTAGGTTACCTGTTCATTCTCCATTAACTATTAAGTTGATTAATATCTATGGGCAAACAGTATTTACAAAAGTGCTACATGAATCACCGGCAGAATACACATTGCATATCGATCCTAATCTACCCAAAGGGATGTATTTGATGAGTATAACAGCACATGATAAAATAATAAGTACTGTGAAAATAGAAAAAGAATAAAGGGAAGCTCTAAAAATCCAAATTTCTTCATTGCTTCACAAATACTAAGGTAAATTCAGGTGTTTAATAAAATCACAGATATCCTTGGCGGTATCTGTTTTTGATTTTAAAGGGTACGATTGTATCTCTTTTTTGTTGCTAAGGATGTGTATTTTATTGGTATCGTGACCAAAGCCGGCGCCTTTATCCTCCAAGGTGTTTAACACAATGGCATCGCAATGCTTGGCTTCTAATTTTTGTTGGGCATGCTGTATGGCGTCGTTGGTTTCCAGCGCAAAGCCAATAAGTATTTGGCTGTCTTTTTTTATTTCGCCCAAGCTTTTTAAAATGTCGCGATTGGCTTGTAAGTCTATTTGGCTATTCTCGGCTGATTTTTTTATTTTCTTGTTTTGTACTTGTGCAGGTTTGTAGTCTGCTACTGCCGCTGCCATAATGGCGATATCTGTATGAGGAAAATATTGATGGCAAGCCTTATACATTTGGTCGGCTGTTTGCACGTTTATACGTTGGATATTGGGGTGAGAGATACTCAAATGCACGGGACCGCTTACCAAAGTTACTTCTGCGCCCCTTTCTGCCAACTCATTGGCAAGTGCATAGCCCATTTTGCCCGAAGAATGGTTGCTGATATAGCGTACAGGGTCTATAGGTTCTTGCGTAGGACCTGCCGTAATCAAGACTTTCTGATGACTAAAGTCCTCTTTTTTTTTAAAAAAGTCTGCCAATATGTTTACCATATTTTCAGGCTCCTCCATACGACCCGCACCGCAAAGTCCACTCGCTAATTCACCTTCTTTGGGCGCAATCAAATGCATACCGTAAGATTGCAGTGTGGCTATATTGTTTTGGGTGCTTGGGTGGGCATACATATCCAAATCCATTGCCGGTGCAAAAAACACAGGGCATTTGGCAGAGAGGTAGGTGGTAGTTAGCAAATTGTCTGAAAGTCCGGTAGCCATTTTTGCCATAGTGGCTGCCGACAAAGGCGCAAACAGCATCACATCTGCCCACAAACCCAGCTCCACATGACTATGCCATGCACCTGTATCCTTATCAAAAGGCTCACTTAGCACCGGTTTGCCCGATAGGGTAGAAAGGGTAAGTGGTGTTACAAAGTCCTTAGCAGCCTCTGTCATCACTATCTGTACATTCGCTTCTTGTTTTCGCAATAGGCGTACCAAGATAGGGATTTTGTAGGCGGCAATACTACCTGTAATACCAAGGAGTATTTTTTTGTTCTTTAAGGACATGGGGTTAGTTTGCTAATGTGATAATGTGACAATTTGCTAATTAGCTATTAGTTTTTCTAAATTAACTCAATACTAATCAGCTAAAAGCTAATAGCTAAAGGCTAAAAGTCATATCTTTAATTGTTCTTTGCTTCTTTAACAGGGTTGCGATGATATACTTTACCTTCCAAAAATTCTTGAATAGCCAAAAGGGTAGGCTTAGGCAAGCGCTCGTAAAAACGGGCTATTTCTATTTGCTCTCTGTTCTCAAAAATTTCTTCCAAATTATCTGAAGCAGAGGCAAACTCTTCTATTTTCTCGTGCAATTCTTCTTTCAAATCCTGACCAATTTGGTTGGCACGTTTAGAAAGTATAGCCAATGTTTCATAAATATTGCCTGTTTCTTGGTCAAACTCGTTCATAGTGCGTGTTACCGCCTCTGTTTCTGCATTTAATTTTTTGTAATCCATTATATATTGTTTGGGTGTTTTCTTAAAATTTATTGTTGGGTTGTGGTTTGGTCTTGGGTAATATCTCTTCCAATAGCTTCACTTGCTTTTTGGTTTATATGGTCTGCTTGACGACGAAAATCGCTCTCAGGATAGGTAGCGATAAATTCTACATAATTACCTAAAGTTTTTAAATAACGTTCTTCTTGTTTGCTAGGTAAGCTCTTTTTGGCATATTGGTAGTTAGAAGACAAGACATAAAACATAGCTTGTTCACGGAAAGAAGACACAGGGTATTTTTTTAAGAAACTTTCCATAGCAGTGATGGCTGCCGTGTATTTCTCCATACGGTAATATTGGTAAGCAATGTCAAAATCTTTCTTTTCTAATTTGCTATTAAGCTCGTGAATAATCTCTTTGGCTTCTGCTACTCTTTTGTCCTTAGGAAAACGTTTTATAAACAATTCCATAGCAGCAATAGCATCGTGTGTAGTAGCTTGGTCTAAAGAAGAACGAGGACTGTCTAAATAGCTACAATAAGCGCTATGAAATAGAGCTTCGCTGGCTTGGTCGGTTTGTGGATAATTATTGTAATAACGTTTGAAATAGTAACTTGCCAACACATAATCTTTTTGCTCAAAATAGCTTTTGGCATACATATATGCCAACTTTTGGGCTTTGTCTGTTCCTTTAAAAACAGGCATGATTTGGTCCATTAGTTGCAAAGCATGGCTATAGTCTTTTTGATTATAATATTGCTCCACCATTAGGTATTTGGCTTCATAATCATCGCTTTTGAGTAGTTTTTGGAAACTACAAGCGTTTCCTAAAAACAACATAACCAGTATACTAACAAAAAAGTAAAGTCTAAATTTCATATTGCAAAAGTAGTGGTTTTTATGATACGCCAAAATTTATGCTTATAAAATGTTTTAAAAAGCGATTTTGGGCTTGATGGTTGGTGTAAAAAGCTGCTTTAAATTTGACGAATTCTCTTTATAAATACAATACTATGGATAATATTCCCAAGGCATAGCCTGCAAAAATTTGTGTTAAACTATGTGCTTTCACTACTTTACGTGCAAAGCCTACAACTATAGAGAGTAGTATCATGAAAAGTAAAAAAGGCAGTGTAGAGATATGTAATTGATAGAGTACAAAAATAGCTACAGTAAATGCTGTAATAGAGGAGGTATGTAGAGATATTTTAAAGTCGAAAAACGTAACTGATATATAACTGATTGCAATAATAAGGACAGCTATAAGAGATACAAAAGCGAGTAGAGGTGCTTTTATGAGGCTAAGAAAGAGTATGATATTTATAATGTGGATACCAATAAGTATAATAGATGGCAAGCGACGTTCTTTGGCGGTATGCATTTTGATGCTGTCAATTTTGTTATTTTTCTGCATATAATAAAATATAAGCAAAGGTATAATGGCAGTGCTTAAAATAACATAGATTAATATCAGATAACTCGGATAAGCACTATTGGGCAACAAAAATAAAGTTAATACATTCTTTTGAGGTTGCCAAAAATACAGTATCAAGATAGTAGATACAGTTGGTAGCCACAAAGGATGTGTAATATGACTGATAAAAGAAGCTATTTTGCGGAGCATGAAATTAATGTGATAATTATGATAATATGCTAATGTGCCAATGCGATAATTTAGTCTCAAGTTTTTGTTATTTTCTTAAGCTTTTCAATTTATAATGCTTTTAGGTCTGGTCAATACTCAAAATAAATTAGTCTGTTTAATGCATTATCGCATTGGCACATTAGCATATTATCACATTAGTTTAAATTTTTATTTCATAACCTTTGGCATTAAAAATACCGTATTCCAAAAGGTGGAAAGAGGGGTCTTCTTGTACTTTTACCCACTTTTTGAAAGCTTTGAACCACTGGCGTTGTATATGAAAGCATTTGGAACGCACATAAGCATACACATAAGGATGTAGATGTACATTTAAATGACGTTCGTTTTGCTCTTTGAAAAGGTATGAGAGTTTGTTTTTGATTTCGTCTAAAAGTAAGATGCTGGGGCTTACTTTTCCCGTACCTTCACAAGCAGGGCATTGCTCCAAAATATCAATATTCATTTCGGGGCGTACACGCTGTCTGGTAATTTGTATCAAGCCAAACTTAGAGGGTGCCAATATGGTATGTCTGGCTCTGTCTTTGGCCATCACTGTTTTGAGGTGTGTATGCAATGCCTTTCTGTTGGCTGCCAGCCCCATATCTATAAAATCTACCACTATAATACCACCCATATCGCGCAAACGCAATTGGCGTGCTATTTCTTCGGCAGCAGCCATATTGGTTTGTAAAGCGTTTTCCTCCTGAGAGTTGTCTTTGTTGACTCTGTTGCCACTATTTACATCTATCACGTGCATGGCTTCTGTATGTTCTATCACAAGATAGATACCGTTTTTGATGGTAACCACTTTGCCAAAAGAGGCTTTGATACGTCTGTCTATCCCTACTTGTTCAAATACAGGTTTATTGTCTTTGAGCAAATGTACCAGTTTAGATTTGCCGGGAGCTATTTGTTCTATATAGGTTTTTATGTCTTCTGCTATCTTTCTGTCGTTGAGCTTGATAGCGTTAAAAGACTCGTTGAGTAAATCTCGTAAGATAGAAGAGGTGCGGTCTAATTCGCTTACTACTTTTACCGGAGGATTGGTATGTTGGTTTACATTGGCTTGCACCTTTTCCCATTTAGCCACCAAGTTGCGCAAGTCGGCGTCTAATTCAGCCACTTTTTTGCCTTCTGCCATGGTGCGCACAATCAAGCCGTAATTAGGTGGCTTGATACTGGATATTAATCTTTTGAGGCGTTTTTTTTCTGCGGTACTTTTTATTTTTTGGGATATAGATACTTTGTCAGAGAAAGGTAATAACACCATATATCTGCCCGGAAAAGATATTTCTGAAGATACCCTAGGCCCTTTAGACGATATAGGTTCTTTTACAATTTGTACCAGAATGTTTTGATTGGGTTTGAGGATTTTTCCTATTTTACCTGTTTTTAGAATATCCTCTTCTGTCTGCATTTTTTGAAACAACTTTTGGTCTTTTTCGCCATTTCTAAGTTGTTTTATGTATTTGTTGAAGCTCAAAGCCTGAGGACCTAAGTCGTGGTAGTGTAGAAAAGCGTCTTTTTCGTAGCCAACATCAATAAAGGCGGCATTTAGTCCGGGTAATATTTTCCTTACCCTTGCCAAATATACATCGCCTACTGCAAAATCGTTGTCTTTTTGGTTTTCGTGATGCAATTCTACCAATTGCTCGTCTTCCAATAAAGCAATTTGTATTTCGTGGGGAGTGCTATTTATAATAAGTTCTCTGTCCATATATTATGTGTGTCTGTGTGATATATACCTCTTAGGTATAAAATATAAAAAGAACCAACCAAAATATTTGGTCGTTCGTATATGGAAGAAAACAGAAAGATGAGGTTTTATATTGTATATTAAGGAAGAGAAGAAGAGAAAAAAGAGATGAGGATGTTTTTATATTAAAAACATCCTCAAACACAATTACTTCTTGTTTTTGTGCTTATGACGATTCTTTTTTAAACGCTTTTTGCGTTTGTGTGTCGCCATTTTATGTCTTTTGCGTTTTTTACCACTTGGCATAGTCTGGAAATTTTATATGATTACTTAACTTTGTTTTTAGTTTTTACCTCGTTCAAGAAACTTTTTGAAGGTTTGAAAGCAGGAATATTGTGAGCAGGAATCACAATAGTAGTGTTTTTAGAGATGTTACGACCTGTTTTTTCAGCTCTTGTTTTAACAACAAAGCTACCAAATCCTCTCAAATATACATTGTTACCTTCTACCATAGATTCTTTTACAGTATCCATGAAAGTTTCAACGATGGCTTGCACGGCGCTCTTGTCTACGCCCGTCTTTGACGAAATTTGTGCTACAATTTCAGCTTTAGTCATGTTTCTTTATATTTAAATATTATCTTTGTAAAATCGAAGTGCAAAGATACACTTTATTTTAAAACACCAAATGTTTTTTGAAAAAAATTTTTTATAATCAACTCACAATAAAAAAGTTCCTGCCTATGACCTCACTTTCGCATCGGCTTATAGAGTGGTACGAACAGCATGCAAGAAATTTGCCTTGGCGACATACACACGACCCTTTTCGTATTTGGGTGTCTGAAATTATATTGCAACAGACCCAAGTAAAGCAAGGATATGATTATTATTTGCGCTTTATCAAGGCTTTTCCTGATGTGGAATCTTTGTATAAAGCCCCTGCCGATGCTTTGATGAAACAATGGCAGGGTTTGGGGTATTATAGCAGGGCACGCAATATGCATAAGGCAGCTGCGCAGATAATGGAAGAGCATAATGGTGTGTTTCCCAATACTTATGACACTTTGTTGAAATTGCAGGGGATAGGCCCTTATACGGCGGCAGCTATAGCTTCTTTTGCTTATAATTTACCTCACCCGGTTTTAGACGGTAATGTGTATCGTTTTTTGTCGCGCTATTTTGGCATAGATATGCCTATCAATTTGTCTAAATCTTATGCCTATTATATTAAGTTAGCCGAATCTGTTATGGATAGCAAACGTGCTGCTATGCACAATCAAGCTATTATGGAATTCGGGGCTATGTATTGCAAAGTGCAATCGCCCGATTGTAACAATTGCATTTTTAATAATACGTGTGTAGCTTTTAGCAAGCAAATGGTAAATACATTGCCCATTAAGTTGAAAAAAATAAAGATAAAGCAGCGTTTTTTACACTTCTTTTATATGCATTACAATGGTGGTTTTATTATAGAAAAGAGAGAAGGGAAGGGGATATGGCAAGATTTATACCAATTGCCATTGATAGAAACCAAAGAAGATAAGACCATAGAGGGCTGTTTGCCGCCACAATATGAACATTTGGTAGAGGCACCTGTATCTCCTCAATTGGTGTTTGATATGTGGCATCAATTAACGCATCAGAAGTTGCATATCAGATTTTATAGTTGTGTTTTGTCATTGGAGCCTAAACTTAGCCATGGGCAGTGGTGTGCCAAAACAGATAAAACCTATGCTTTTCCCAAACCTATTGTGTCTTTTTTAGAGTATTTACAGCCGCAATAGATTTTCTAATGTATATTTCGGGTTCAAGTGTGATTAGGTACATTTTTTAGAAGTTCCTTAAAGTACAATAATAACAGATTGTTCCTCAATCACTTGATTATTTGCTGTAGTAATTCTCACAATAGCAGTAAAACTGCTGCCACTTTGGGCTAATGCGCCATCTATATAACCGTCCCAGCTCTCTTCCGGGTCATGTGTTTCAAATACAGGGGCTTGT
>PDWJ01004760.1_pt1 | contig 11664 bp, 10 predicted proteins | sample 1430881 | NCBI WGS metagenome assembly PDWJ01 (sample SAMN01162460, study PRJNA174530) | Oral metagenome, whole genome shotgun sequencing project. | biome: Marine environment; feature: Marine mammal; material: Swab sample of the gingival sulcus; isolation source: swab sample of gingival sulcus... | reverse complement strand
ATAGTGTTCACCGATTGAGCAACCTGCTCCCTCCCTTTTTGTAGTAAAACACCTATTTCATTAATAAGTTCCGTATATTTTGATTTGTCTAAGTTCATTCTATTTTCCTTATTTAAATATAAACAAAAGTACAGATTTTATTTCAGAATAAAAACAAGACTGAATACTCCTATTTTAAGTCTTATTCGGTTTATTCCGACCTGTCATTGCAAGCTTCTTGAATACGTTCAGAAATCGGACTTAAAAAAATAAACAATTATTTTATAGTAAGTTACACTTTTTCGTTCTATTGATTTATATTGCCTACAACGCTCTTGGTGTATGTCGTGAGCATTTGTTTTTTTTAATGCGGGAAGACATTCATTTGATTGCTTAGGTTATACACGATGCTAACCCGCTATTGCTTATACACAATATTACCACCTGTTTATTTTTTATCAATAATTTTCCTCACTTTGTTTTTTAACTCATTAATATCAGGTAAAAGTAATTGGTACTTTGAAACAATCAGTTTGGAAGAGTCATTCAGCATTGCATATTCAACCATAATATCATCTTTGTTTTCAGACAAAATAATTCCTATAGGTTAGTTGTTGTTTTCATCACTAATTTCCCTTTCATAGTAACCTAAATATAACTTCATTTCTTTCAAATTTGTGAGGCAATGTCTCACATTTCTACAAAGGTATCAAAAACTCAGAAACAATAAATTGAAAACCTATGCCTAGTCCTAAATGCAGACAACGGGCGCAATGTATTAATAGTGCGGAATTTGAAAGCAATAGTTTTCAAATCTGCACGGCTCGTAGCACTTGCCGTCTTTTTATTTTGTAACTTCAACAAAACTGCAAAATAAAAGCAAAAGTGCAGACAAATTGAACAACTTTTTGAAGTTCAATTCTGCCCGCATTATTTATGCACTTGTTTTGTGCCTCGTTTTTTCAGTCTTCCGTCTTGCTAATTAACTCAAATATTAACTCTGTCAATATAGTTACATTGCTCTCAATAGTTCCTTTCATATATCTGTCGTAAACACTTGAGTCATCAATTGGGTTTAAATTTAATGTAAGTCCTTTTTCTAAAGCTAATAACCTTAGAAATTCACGTTGAGTTCGACCATTTCCCTCCCTAAATGGATGCAAATAATTTACATTATCTAAAATCTCAGCTAATTTCTGTGATAATTCTAATTTATCAGACTTATCAATCCCTTTAAGCTCCTCTATTAATACATTGACATAGTTAAAACCTTTTTCAAAATATAAAGTAGGAAAAAATTGTTCTCCATCTTTACTTATTTCAACGGTTCTTACCTCTCCCGCCCAAGAGTATATTTCTACAAATAAGAGTTTATGAATTAAAAGTAAAGTTTCAACACCTGAAATTACAATCGGGCTTTCATAAAGTTCTTTTAATTTTTTTGTTACAATAGCACTTTCAACAAAATTCAGAGTTTCCTCATCTTCAATACCTAACAAATTCCGAAGCACACCTGTTTTTGGGTCGATATAGATACTCTTTTCATCTATGTATTTATACGAGTTAGACATACTCTTTGTCTTTTGCTTTTTTCAAAAAATCAACAAACGAAATTTCTCCTATGATATAATCTCTAATTAATTCTATTCGTTGTTGGGTAGGAACAAAACCTTCAAACATATTACTCCCGATAGCATTTGCTGTATTTTCTAAAGTTGTTAAATCATTAAACTTAACACCCATCAGAGTTAATTCTTCTCTATTTATGTCTATTGCTTTATACATGCCTTTTTTTGTTTCTACAAATATAACTATTTTTTAGAATTTATAATCTCAAGGGTTGAATTTCGCCAATGAGGCACAATGGTCTTGGTGTATGTTGTGAGCATTTGTTTTTTTCAAATGCGGGAAGACATTCATTTGATTGCTTACGTCATACACGATGTTAGAGGAAGGTGCCGTAAACAAAAGTACTAAATTTCCCGGAAAACGGAAACAATTAAATGAAGCCAAGTTGGCTGTAGTTTTTATTCTTTTCTCCTTTCATCATTCATTTTTATAGGATTTTGTCTAACATCAAAAACATCGCTAATAATGATATTTTCATCTTGTATTTTGTATATTACCTTATAGTTACTACTCAAAATATATCTATACCCTTCGTCCAATCTCTCAAGATACAACTCAACTTGTCCTAACTCAGGGTAACGAACTAACAATTTTACTGATTTAAAAATTTCTTGCTTAATTTTATTGGCAACTTTTTTATTTACAGTTGTAGAATAAAAGTCAAAAATATCTTTAAGATTTTCAATTGCAAAATCTGTCCAAATAATTTTCATAATTACCAATTCAAAGAAATCATCTCTAACTCTTCTTGAGTTTTGAATTTACCCTCTGCAAAATCTCTTTCAGACCTTTTAATACGCTCTACTAATTCTTCTTGAGTAAAGATTTCTTCTACCGGATTCTTTTTATAAAGTATTTTTTCAATCTTATTGATAGAGCTTTCATCTTGAAGTTGAGATAAATAGGCAATTAAATTTAATTTTCTTGTTTGTAAATCCATATTAGTAATATTATTAATTGTTTGTACAAAGATACAAAAATTATTTCAGTTATACTTCTTTATCCCGCATTATTATCTTCGATGCTACTTCGTGGTTACAAAGTAGTTCTATTGCGGTCAGCATCTACTTCAAAATAAGACATTTTGTTTGATAAGGCTCATTCGCTATATCTACGGATATGCCTCAATCACCTTATCTCTTATTTTATTGTATATGCAGTCCTCATTACGAAGACTTGGAGAATAATGCGTTTTTAATTTTGCAAAAAAATCAACCTCCCTGCACCCTCTTCTCCAAGAGGGATTTTGCTATTTGCCAAAAGCTAAGGGCTAACTGTCAAAGCCTAATAAAAGTTGGAAGACCGAAGGAAATTGAGAATGGTTTTGACGTTTTGTAGAGATTCTGGGCAAGCGGTAAATTTCTTCTAAAAAAAACTGCCCATTTTGGGCAGTTTTTTTAGTGCATAATAATGCAGCTTAAGATTATGCGTAGTATCCGTTTTGAAGTTTTTCTTGCACTTCTTTAAATGCACTGATTGTTTTATCGACATGTTCTTGTTCGTGCGATGCTGTAGGTATTAAACGCAACATGATTTTTCCTTTCGGAATAACCGGATAAACCACTGCCGAACAGAAAATACCGTAGTTTTCTCTTAAATCTTTCGTAATATTAATAACCAAGGTGTCATCCCCGTCAAAGAAAACCGGCGTAACGGATGATTCGGTTTGTCCTAAATTAAAACCATTTTCTTTCAAACCTTTTTGCAAAGCGTTAACGATTGACCAAAGTTTGTCTTTTTGTTTTGTATCATTTTTTATGATTTCCAATCTTTTGAGTGCACCCATAACCATTGGCATAGGCAATGATTTTGCAAAAATTTGCGAACGCATGGTATAACGCAAATAGTCTATAATCGGTTTCGGTCCCGACACAAAAGCTCCGATGCCTGCCATTGATTTGGCAAATGTTCCGAAATAAATATCAATTTTATCTTGCACGCCGAAAAATTCGCCGGTTCCCGCACCGGTTTTTCCCATGGTTCCGAAACCGTGTGCATCGTCGATAAGCAATCTGAAATCGTATTTGTCTTTAAAATCAGTGATTGCTTTCAAATTTCCCAAGTCGCCTTCCATTCCGAAAACTCCTTCGGTAATAACCAATATGGCTCCATTCGTACTTTCAGCAACTTTGCTTGCATGCTTCAGTTGTTTTTCGAGACTTTCCATGTCGTTATGCTTAAATACGAAACGTTTGCCCATATGCAATCTGGCACCGTCTAAAATACAAGCATGCGAATCCGAATCGTATACGATTACATCATTTCTGTCAACCAAAGAATCGATAATGGAAACCATTCCTTGATAGCCGTAGTTAAGAAGATAGCCGCTTTCTTTTCCGACAAAATCGGCAAGTTTTTGTTCCAAATCTTCATGATAAGTCGTATTTCCGCTCATCATTCGCGCTCCCATAGGATAGGCGAGCCCCCATTTTTCGGTAGCGTCGCTGTCTGCTTTTCTTACTTCGGGGAGGTTTGCAAGCCCTAAATAATTATTAATACTCCATGTAATAACTTTTTTACCTTGAAAAGTCATGATGGGTCCGATTTCTCCTTCTAATTTTGGAAAAGTCATGTATCCGTGTACGGATTGTTGATATTTTCCTAAATCGGTTTTTGAGGTGTCTAATTTTTTGAATAGATCCACGTCTTTAATTTATATTGGTTAATAATTCTATTTTCAAGCCGCAAATATATAAAAAATAGATAAATTTATATTATAGCTTAAATCCGAATTTCGAGATTTTTTTTAAGCCGAATTATTCTCCAAGTAGTTCTATTGAGGTCAGCATCTACTTCAAAATAAGATACTTTGTTTGATAAGCCTTATTCACCATATCAAAGGATATACCTCAATCGCCTTATATTTTATTGTATATACAGCCCTCATTACGAAGACTTGATGAGCACGAAGTAGCATCGAAGATAATAATTTCAATCTCCCTACACTCTCTTCTCCAAGAGGGATTTTGCGATTGCACTTTTTGCTAAATTTTGCATCCTTTGCGGTTAAGAATTAGCTTCGGCAAGCATTTTTTATAAGCTTGTTTGTTTTTTACTCCTTATCTCTACTAAGGTTTAAACCGACAATAAGGTCTTTAACAATTTTCAGCTCTCAATTTTCTTTCAACTTCCGGCTTCCAACTTAATTAACGTGAGGGTTTTGCCGTTCATTTATAATTAACCATTCATAATTCACCATTAATAACTTCCGACTTTTGAAGTTTCTGCAACGATAAAGTTAGCGTTTTGGTTTTACTTTTGCAAAAGTCTTGAAATGCGGCTTAAAGTATTACAATATCTTTTCAATCCATTTAAAATACTTGAACGGGACATATTTCAAGGGTAAATCTATCCAAGTGGGTGTTGTAACCACCGCCCTGCTGTTGCTGAATGCCAAAAAACTGTCTTTGCCGTGATATTTGCCCATGCCGCTGTTGCCAACACCGCCAAAAGGCAAGTGGTGGTTAGTGATGTGCATGAGTGTGTCGTTGATACAGGCTCCGCCCGAAGTGGATTTTTTGAGTATTTCTTTGGCTTTTTTATTGTTCCCGAAATAATAAAATGCCAACGGTTTCTCATGCGAATGCACATAATCTAAAACTTCATCAATGTTCTCAAAACTCATTACGGGCAATACGGGTCCAAAAATTTCTTCTTGCATTACGGCAAAATCGGGTTTTACATTGTCTATAATAGTAGGCGCAATAAAGCGTTCTTCTCTATCAATATCGCCTCCATAAATGATGTTGCCTTCGTTTAATAATGCCGTCAATCTGTCAAGGGCTTTGGTGTTTACTATACGCGGATAAAAACGACTGTCTTTGATGTTTTTACCGTACATTTTTTCGATATTTTCAATTATTTTTTGCAATAACTCATCTTTAATGGATTGGTGTACAAACAAATAATCGGGTGCAATGCACGTTTGTCCGGCATTAATTAGCTTTCCCCAAATTAATCTGCGGGCAGCAATATCAAGATTTGCTTCGGCATCAACAATGCAAGGGCTTTTTCCGCCCAGTTCTAAAACAAGCGGGGTTAAGTATTTTGAAGCGGCTTTCATTGCTATTTTTCCAAGATACGGGCTGCCGGTAAGGAAAATAATGTCAAAGCGTTGCTCAAATAAGAAACTGTTTGTATCTCTGTTTCCTTGAACGGTTGCTACATAATTCGTGTCAAATATCTCGGCAAGCATTTCTTCCATGACTTGTGCAATATTCGGGGTATAGGGCGAGGGCTTTAGAATGCTGCAACATCCTGCGGAAACAGCTCCGACCAAGGAGTTAATAAGCAATTGGAAAGGATAGTTCCACGGTGCCACAATTAAGGCAAGACCAAGAGGTTCGTAAATAATCTTGCTTTTTGACGGAAGCAAATGCAAAGGAGTAGCTACCTTTTTGGGTTTTGCCCATTTTTTCAAATGCTTAATATGATTGTCAATTTCTCCGGTTACGATACTTATTTCGGTTAAATAGCTTTCTTCGGGCGATTTATGCAGGTCTTTCCACAAAGCATCTTCGATCTTTTGCCGGTATTTTGAAATAACTTGTTTTAATTTTCGTAATTGTTCCAATCTGAATGCCGGCTCCTTGGTCTTATTCGTAGAGAAAAAATCTCTTTGTGTTTCAATGTATTGAATAATTTTTTTTTCTTCGGTAGCTTTCATGTTTTTTGATTTTGTATATTGATGAAATTTATAATCGATACTAAAAAACTAATTAGAACCAACAAGTCAAAATATATAACTAATGAAAATAGAGTTTTTTGGTCTTGGCTTTTTGCTTTTTTCACTTTTTAAGCCGAATTATTCACCATTTTTATGACCCGTAAAATGTTCCATAGTTTTGTATATTCCCAATACACCGCCTACAAACCAATCAAAAAAACGTATGGAAAGAATGGCTTGTCCTAATTTTAAAGTTCTGTATATCCATGCAGGAATGGTAAGCATTTTCTTATTTTTTTCAATGGCTTGTATAATTTTAAGCGAGACAACTTCGGGGTCTAAAATAGGTATTTTAGAGCGAACACCGTCAAACATGCCCGTATTGATGTAGTATGGCATAATGGTGGTAACTTGTATGTTTTTGCCTAATTGTTGCATTTCTAATCGCAAGCTGTCAGACCAACCAATAACCGCCCATTTGCTTGCAGCATACACAGACATCTTAGGATTGGAAATAATGCCGGCGGAAGAGGCAATATTACAAATGTGTCCCGAATTTTGCTTCATCATATCCGGTAAAAATTCACTCGTTATATACATTTGTGCAGAAACATTGATAGCAAGGGTTTTGTCTATGTCGGATTTTGTGTGTTCGTGAAAATATTTTCCCACAACGATTCCCGCATTATTTATAAGTATATCAACGGTGCCATGTTCTTGCCTGACTGTTTCAGCCGTTTTTTTTACCTTTTCGTTGTCGGATATATCAACATTATAACCCGATATTTTTCCTTTCGATGAAAATGCGCTTAGGGTTTCATCAATTTTTGCTTGGTTTATGTCCCAAATAATTACTTTTGCCCGGCGTTCAAGCATTAAACGAGCCATAATTTTTCCGATACCCGAAGCACCGCCCGTAATTAAAACGGTTTTATCTTTTAGCTGTTTCATGGTAATATATTTAAGATTTTTTTTACTGTTTTCTTGCAAGTATTAATCCGCATTTTGAGACTTTTGAAAGAGCCTGAAAGTGTGGATTAATTAGTGCCGATAAAAAAACTGTCAATTTTCTCAAGTCTCTGATAAGGACATTTGTGAAGTTTAAAAGCAGGCTGTTTTAAAACAACCTGCTTTGTTCCAATTTATATTTTTTCCAAGACCTCAACCAATAAGTCCCAAAATTTTTGAACAGTAGGAATATTCATGCGTTCATCCGGCGAATGTGCGCCTTTGATTGTCGGACCAAAAGAAATCATGTCTAAATGAGGATATTTCTCCAAAAACAGACCGCATTCCAATCCTGCGTGAATGGCTTTTACTTCGGGCTTTTGATTAAATAGTCGTTTGTAAGCCTCTTCGGTTATTTTCATAATTTTAGAGTCGGTGTTCGGTTTCCAACCGGGATAGCCGTCTCCGTGCTTCACTTTTGCACCGGCAAGTTTAAAGACCGATTCTACGGTTTGTGCCATGTCAAATTTTGCGCTTTCAACCGAACTTCGTTGGCTTGTTTCTACCTTAATAATATTGTTTTCAATAAATTTAACAGATGCCAAATTTGTAGATGTTTCAACTAATCCGGGCATGTCTGCACTCATGGCGTAAACTCCGTGCCAACAAGCATAAAGTGCGTGCATTAGTTTTTTTTGTTTGCTTTTTGAAAGAACAAAATTCGGCAAATCGCAAGTTTCAATTTCAATGTTTAGTTTTTGTTCGGTTGTTGCAAATTCGGCTTTTATTTTGTCGGATAAATCTTTAACGAGTGCTTCAAAGCCGGCTTTATGCTTTTCTTTTAAAGTTACAATTCCGAATGCTTCGCGCGGAATGGCATTTCTTAAATTTCCGCCATTAAAATCAGCTAATCGAACGCCGAATTTATTGTATGCTTTGAGAATGATACGGTTTAGGATTTTATTCGAGTTTCCGAGACCTTTGTTTATTTCATCGCCGGAATGTCCGCCGTTTAAGCCTGTTACCGATATTTTGTATGCAAGGGAGTTGGTCGGGACTGTTTTTTTCTTGTATTGAAATTCCGCAACTGTGTCAATACCGCCGGCACAACCTATAAAGAGTTCGCCCTCATCTTCGGAATCTAAATTAATGAGAATTTCACCTTTTAAAAAGTTTTTGTCTATACCGAAAGCACCGGTCATGCCGGTTTCTTCGTCGGAGGTAAACAAGGCTTCCAAGGGCGGATGTTGCAGATTATCCGATGCCAGAACGGCTAATGCGGCAGCAATGCCTATACCGTCATCTCCGCCTAAGGTTGTGCCTTTTGCTTTTACCCAATCGCCGTCAATATAGGTTTGTATCGGGTCGGTATCAAAATTGTGGACAGTGTCCGCATTTTTTTCGCACACCATATCCGAATGACTTTGAAGAATAACGGTAGGATGGTTTTCTTTGCCTTTTGTGCCGGCTTTGCGAATAACAACATTTCCCGAGCTGTCTTTTTCGGCATCCAGTTTATGTTCTTTGGCAAAATTTAATAAATATTCAATTATTTTTTCTTCTTTTTTTGAAGGGCGAGGTATTTGTGTAATCTCGTCAAAATATTTCCAAATTTCTGAAGGTTTTAAATTTGATATGCTCATTTTACTAATATTTTATAGTTTTGTTTTATAATTTGTAAAGATATAAAATTTTATTCGGCATACATAAAAAGCCGTTTATAATATTCTCTTAAATCAAAAGGTTTATATCTATTGAAAAAATCAACTGTTTGATATTAAGGGTAATGTTTGTTTTTTGTTCCCGGCTTAGCTTTACCGGCAAGTATTTGGGCTTTTTATGAAGAAAATATTTTCGGTTTTATGCAAAATTTTTTATTATGAATAGAGACAGTTATAAAACAATACAATCCGCTTCCGAAGGGTTCTTTAAAGATAAAAACAGTAAATTTTATGCTTTTGCATTTCCTGTTGAAAACGAGGCAGATGTAGAGTCTTGTCGGGCAATGTTGAAAAAGAAATTCTACGATTCTCGACATCAGGTATATGCTTTTCGTTTGGGAGCCGATGCCGAAACTTTCAGAGCAAGTGATGACGGCGAGCCTTCAAACTCTTCGGGTCCGCCTGTTTTGGGAAAAATAAAGTCGTATGACTTAACGAATATCTTAATTGTTGTCGTGCGTTATTTTGGCGGAACCAAACTTGGCATACCCGGCTTGATTAATGCTTATGGAACGGCTGCCGAAGAGGCGATTAAGAATGCAAAAATTATTGAAAAAACAATTTATGAAACGCTTAATTTGGGCTTTGAATACCCGGAAATGAATGATGTTATGCGTATTATTAAAGATAATAATTTGGAAATTTTGCATCAGGATATGCAGCTCTCCTGTAAGATGACAATCGGAGTTCCAAGAAGTAAATTTTTGAAAATTAAAGGTTTATTTGAACGAAATTATAAGCTGAAAGTAAGATGAGTTAGATGAAGCTATTATCTTTGATGCTACCTATATTTTTTCTTTCGGATAATAAAAACAAGCAGACCGAAAATGCTGACAAGCAAAACCGGAGCAAGCACATTGATTAACTGAATAAGAAATCGGTTTTTCGATATAAAATCGCGGTTGGTTAGACGCATTTTCAATTCTCGCGAACGAATGGTCATTAAACCGTCATCATCGCATAAGTAATTAAGCGCATTAAGAATAAATTCTTTATTTCCTTGAAAAAGATGCCTTGTAAAACGGTCAAAACCGACAGGATAAGGTTTTCCGTCTCGAGATACCTCATTTTTTATAATATCGCCGTCGCTTACAACAATGATTTTAGCCGGTTTGCTTTCAATTAAGACGTCGGCGGTGCTCAGTTCCGGAAAATATTTTGTAATGGGGCGATTTGCAAAACTTGATTTAAAGCGTCCTTCCGAAAGCACGGCAATATGCTTTTTGCCGCCCCGCATTCTGCTGTCGGGAGGCATATTATTGACTTGTTCCAAACTAATTTTTGCCGGAATTGCTTCCATTTTCGTGTCGGGCGAAGTGCTCAATAAAATGGTTCTTGTAACATTCGGATTATTACCCACTGTGTCAATGGTACTTACAAATTCGGTTTTAATGTAGTTTAAATATTTAGAAACAACATGTTTGTTGTCTGTAACAATCACCGGAAAGTAATACCAAGGATAGTTTTTTATATAGGCTTGTCCGTTTGCACCTTTGGCAGTTATGCCTATCGGCGAAGAAAATTTATCCGTTACCATATCTTTGTTTACGCGTATGCCGTATTGAAAAAGCATGTCGTCTAAATTTGTATGGAGCGGTAAAGCAATGGTTGAAGAAGCGATAAATAAACTGTCCAAATTTGTGTCGGTTCCTTCCAACAAGCAAAGCAGATTTCCGCCTTTCATAATGTATTGGTCAATAACAAATTTATCTTGCTCGGAAAATTCTTTGGTCGGTTTGGCAATAATTACGGCTTTAAACTCATCTAAAATGCCCGGTTTGCCGCCTATTTTGCCGGTTTTAACCGTATAGTATTCAGACAAAACAGTTGATATGTCCATTACTTCATATTCGTTTAATTCGCCGTGTCCGGTTATAAAGGCGATTTCCGGTTTTACCTTTCGGCTCAATTTCCGAATGGCATTGGTCAATTCATATTCCAAAGATTGTATCGAATTATTAATGTTTTCTTCACTTTCGGGAACAGAGCCTACGGCATTTTTTAATAAATTAACGGATGTTTCTTTGCCTTTGTATGATATTAAAGCACCCGGGAAGACCATTTTTGTAGAAGTCTTGCCGTCTTCACTCACTTCGCTTGTCTCAATAGGCAAAAGTCCTTTGTCTGTAAGGCTTTTGTACAGTCCAAAACGCACTTCTTTATCTTTGCTTGCAGAGGGGTCAATAAATTCATAATCCAAATTGCTGCCGGCATATACTTTAAACTCGTCTAATTCTTCTTTAATATTGCGTTTGTATTTTTTCAGGCTTAGGGGCAAACCGTCTCCCGATAAATACACCTTTATATATATCTTATCATCTATATTGCTTAAAATATTTTTTGTGTAAGATGAGAGCGTATATCTGCCTTCTGAAGTTAAGTCAAAACGCAAGTACTTAATCGACAAAAGGTAGGCGGCAAGAATAATAATGCCGAATGAAACAAATAAGCGGATTGTATCGTTTTTTATCTTCATTTTTTTTGAATATTTCTTTTAAAATATAGAGTTGGCAGCCGTAAAAAGTATCTTTATATTCTTTTTCCCGATACAAATTTTGTGGACACTAAAAATAATAAGGATACTGCCGTAAAATATACAATGTCTCTTGTATCTAAAACTCCCTTGCTCATGGATTTATAATGTTCCGATATGCCTATATAATTAATGGTTTCTCGCATGGTACCAAATATGCTTAAATTGCTGATTGCTTCAAAACCAAT
>PDWJ01004759.1_pt1 | contig 11666 bp, 11 predicted proteins | sample 1430881 | NCBI WGS metagenome assembly PDWJ01 (sample SAMN01162460, study PRJNA174530) | Oral metagenome, whole genome shotgun sequencing project. | biome: Marine environment; feature: Marine mammal; material: Swab sample of the gingival sulcus; isolation source: swab sample of gingival sulcus... | reverse complement strand
ATCTGGGACATTTAACTCCCGTGAAAGCAATGAAACAATGGTACAAGAAAAAGCCTGAAATTTTTAAAAAGAAAGTTTATGATCAGGCGGATCTTGACAGAAAACCGGTGGCAGTAGCGTAGCCAAAACTGACACGGAGATAGTCGCTGTAAAGATCAAGTTGAGAATTTGTCATGTAAAAAAGATACACTAATCTGCTGTAGAGTGCGTAACATCAGTTACAAACCTCGTTTCACTCATTCTATCTATCATCGGAGGACTACGCATGACCGCAGTGAATTACCAGACAATCAAAGTGACTTCACGGGCCAACCATGTCGCACAAATCACGATGGCGCGACCTGAGGTGTTCAATGCCTTTGATGAAACCATGATCCGTGAACTGGATCAGGCCTTTACCGCAGCGGCGGCAGATAATGCCGTACGGGTGATTGTACTGGCTGGTGAGGGCAAACATTTTAGCGCTGGAGCGGACCTGAAATGGATGCGTCGTGCCAGTGAGGCTGATTTTGACTGGAATCTGCAGGATGCACGGGTATTTGCCGAGATGCTGGGGCGGATTGATGCCTGTCCGAAGCCGGTTGTGGCGCAGGTACAGGGTGCTGCGCTGGGTGGTGGCACCGGGCTGGTTTGTGTCTGTGATATTGCCATTGCGACGGAACAGGCACGTTTTGCATTGAGTGAGGCCAAATTCGGTATTGTTCCGGCGATTATCGGGCCGTACCTGATCAATACCATCGGTAAACGACAGGCACGGCGGCTGGCACTGACAACAACCCCGGTGTATGCTGCCGAGGCGCTGGGCATGGATCTGATCCACCAGCAGGTCGCAGAGGAAGAGCTGGACAATGCGGTTGATCAGGTGGTCAGTGAGCTATTGGCAGGCAGCCCGAATGCCCAACGTGAAATCAAGGCACTGTTTGCACAGCTGGAAATCGGCCCGGTCAATGCTGAAGTGCGTGAACTCACCGCACAAACCATCAGCCGGGTGCGTGGTACCGCAGAAGCAAAAGAAGGCTTTGCCGCCTTTCTGGACAAACGTCCGGCCAGCTGGATGCCTGAAGACTGAGTACGTTCGTTACACACTTACAACGATGCCAAAGCCAGTTTAGTGGCAAATACCAGAAAGACTCCGCCCACTGCACCACCGGACAGGGCGGATAGTTTGTGACGTTTACGGAAGGTTTCAGCCAGCCGATGACCGGCATAAATCAGAGTCGCCAGATAAATAAAACTACAGATTTGCAGTGTTACTGCCAACACCAGAAACGGTATCGCCGGATTTTCATAGTCCGGATCAACAAACTGCACAAAAAATGACAGGAAAAACAGGATCGCTTTTGGATTCAGTAAACTGACTAATAACGCTTTCCTGAATGCTGATCCGGCGGATGTTTTCTTCAGTACCGGCACATTTTCCAGATCCTGAAGGCTGCCTTCGCGTAATGCCTGCCAGGCACCGCTGAGCATACGAAAACCGATATATGCCAGATAACAGGCTCCGACATATTTGATCAGCATAAACAGGGCCGGATAAGTCGTCAGTACCGAGACCGCACCCAGTGCAGTGGCCAACATCAGTAAGGTATCACCAACAAAAATCCCGCAGGCTGCTGCCCAGCCAATACGCACACCCTGCTGTGCAGAGAGTGACAAGACATAGAGTGAATTCGGGCCGGGCAATAATACGATAAGAATGCATCCGACCAGATAAGTAATGTAGTTAATGACACCAAAGTTTTCCATGCCCCACCCTGCAAAATAGCCGAGTGTAGCAGGAAATTCAGTGATACGATTACCCCGAAAGCGAAGCAGTGCGAAGATCATTCAGTAACCAATCGATAACCCATTGGACAAGCAAGGGAGTCAGCGAATGAATATCAAATTTGATGTGGAAATCACCCCGGAAGAGTTGCGTCGACTGATGGGCCTGCCAGATGTGCAGGCTTTCAATGAGAAGGTGATGGACGAAATGATGAAGAAACTGCAAGAAGGCGCTGAAGGTTTTGACCCGATATCCGTATTCACCTCCTCAATCGGCAGCAATATGGATCTGGCCAAACAGTGGATGAGTCTGATCAGTGGTTATAAACCGAAGAGTGGCAACCAGTAATTACAGTAATGATCGACCATGCTTCACCGCTACCGGTGAAAATCTGAATAGCTCGAAAAGAACTGTTTGAAAGTGCTTAAATATTCGGGCCAAACCGCCCACTTTGCGATAAAATCAGGGTCTTTTTATCGCTATCTTATCCTGTTGCAGGAGTTTTTATCGAAATGTTACTGTTCTGTCACGGTACCACACTTAAACGCCGGATTATTGGCGGATGTTGTGCATGGTTACTGTTGTTTGCGAGTCCGACTCCGGCTGGTAATACAGACCCGCTGAATATCTTCGTCAGTGTCTTGCCACAAAAATACATCGTGGAGCGTATTGGTGGCGAGCAGACCCGCGTCAGTGCCATGGTGCAGCCCGGCTACAGTCCGGCCACCTATGAGCCGAATCCCCGCCAGATCAGCAAACTGGCGAAAGCGGATCTGTACATTCGCGTTGGCGTACCGTTTGAAAACAGCTGGATGGAGCGTATCAGAGCTGTGAATCCGGACATGCCGGTACTGGATGCCCGGGACAATATGCAGCTACGCACCCTCGAAGTTCACCATCATGATGACAGCAACGAACATCAATTTATCCAACATCAAGCACAGCAAGCCATTAAACAGTTACCCGCACAAGACCCGCATATCTGGACCAGCCCGCGTCAGGTACAAAAAATGGCGGTGCAGATTGCGGAACAGCTCAGTCAGCTGCAACCGGAATATCGTGAGCAATTTGCTGACAATCTAAGCCGGTTCAACACTGAACTGGAGCAGCTGGATAAGGAGTTGACAGCATTATTCAGCGATACCAGGCAACGCAAATTTATGGTCTTCCATCCCAGCTGGGGTTATTTTGCAGATGCTTATGGCCTGACTCAGGTACCGATTGAAGTCGATGGCAAAGAACCGGGCGCCCAAACACTGGCAACACTGATCAAACAGGCCAGAGAAGAAAAGATCAAAACCATATTTATCCAGCCGCAGTTTGATGATCGCATTGCCCGGCAGGTCGCCGCAGCAGTGGGGGGTAAAGTCGTGACCATTGACCCGCTGGCAGAGGATTATCTGGACAATATCCGCCAGGCGGCACAACAACTCGCCGGAGTTATCATTGAGCAATCCGGTGAGTAACTCGTCCAGTCAGCCGGACAATAGCCAGAGGACCAATCTCATAATTACGCTACGGGATGTGTCTTTCGCCTATGATCATGTCCCGGTGCTGGATCGTGTCTCGCTGGAGGTCGCCGAGAAAGAATTTCTCGGCATTATCGGGCCAAATGCCGGGGGCAAAAGTACCCTGCTGAAGCTGATGCTAGGATTGTTAAAACCCCAGTCTGGCAGTATCCGCATTCTGGGTAGGAAACCTCGTCAGCAACGCCGTCTGATTGGTTATGTGCCGCAATATCCGGCGTTTTCCCGTGACTTTCCGATTACTGTGAAACAGGCGGTTCTACTGGGACGTTTGGGCAATGGCCGGGTTATCGGCGGCTATTCAACACATGATCATCAGGCGGTCGAACGGGCACTGGTAGAAGTCGAGGCCGACAATCTGTCTGGCCGACTGGTGGGGGCACTATCAGGCGGCCAGTTACAACGTGTACTGTTGGCCAGAGCACTGGTCAGCAATCCGCAGATACTGATTCTGGATGAGCCGACTGCCAATATTGATATGCGATTGGAAAGTGATATTTTCGACCATCTGAAACGACTGAATGAACGCATGAGTATTATTGTGGTGTCACACGATATTGCCTTTATCTCCGATTACGTGCATCGTGTTGCCTGCCTGAACCGGACACTGGTCTGTCATTCGACCCGTCAAATAGATGGCCTGATGATGCAGGATTTGTACGGTGATAAGGTGCGCATGGTCACCCACCAACATTAATGAACTGATTAACACCGTGATCACTGAATTTCTCACCGCACTGGGCGAAGAAAGTTTTTTGCAAGTGGCTGTACTGGCCGGTTTACTCGCCAGCCTGGGATGCGGGCTGATCGGCACTTTTGTGGTAGTCAAACGCATTACCTTTATCGCCGGAGGTATTGCGCACTCGGTACTGGCCGGAATGGGGGCCGCCGCCTACTACGGCCTTGATCCGCTGGGTGGGGCATTGCTGGCAGCGATTGTTTCTGCGCTGCTGATTGGCTGGGTACGCCTGTACCTGAAAACGCAGGAAGATACACTAATCGGCGCATTATGGGCGATCGGCATGGCAGTGGGGCTGATCTTTATCCATAAAACACCGGGGTATAACAGCCAGTTAATGAGTTACTTATTCGGCAATATCCTGCTGGTACCGACACAGGATCTCTGGTTTATGGCCTTGCTGGATTTGCTCCTGGTGCTAATCATCGCCCTGTTTTACCGGCAGTTTCTGGCCGTGATTTTCGATGAGGAATTTGCCCGTTTACGTGGTCTGCCGGTCAATCTGTTTTACCTGCTGTTGCTGTGCCTGATTGCGGTGACGGTGGTACTGCTGATCCATGTCGTCGGACTGATTTTGGTGATTGCCCTGCTCACCCTGCCAGCAGCGATTGCCGGACATTATGTACACTCGCTGGGCGGCATGATGCTGATTGCCACGCTGCTGGGCAGTATCTTTACCACCGGCGGCCTGGCATTGTCTTACGGCCCGGACCTGCCGGTTGGCCCGACCATCATTCTGCTGGCCGGTTTCACTTATGTGGTGTCGGCATTATGGTCAGGATGGCGGGCCAGGCAACAGGCCAGACACAGTTTACGCAAGGTTACAGTGACTGGCCCAAGTTCATAACAAAACCAGGCTGTTTATCTGGCTCCCGTTACTTCGAGGTTTTCAGCGTTCTGCCGTGAACGGATCTGGCTGAAATAACCCAGACCGGCAAGACTGCAATAGACACCGGTGCCGGAGTGAATCGCAACCACCTGAAGTCCTGCACTCTGGAATGCCTGCATCGCACCTGCAAACGGGCCGGCAGGTGTATCGGTCAAGTCAAGGTTAGTGACTAAACCGGCACTGACCAGCGCCGACCAGTGATCCGCCATCAGATCAGAGTTCCGGTGATAAACGACCGGATCATTGCTGGCTCCGCACATCAGGATTGGCGCTTTCGGTATCCAGTCGTCACGCAGGTCGGTCTTTCCGACTTCAGCACGAATCTTGTACACTGGTTTGGTTGGATTAGCCTGTGCATCCGCCAGATAAGCAGCCCGGAAAGCGTCGGATAACAGATGGTCGCTGCCAAACCCCATCATATTCAGGAGATTCGCTCCCACGGGTGGCTTACCACCGAAAATTGCGGTGAGTGGCAGGGCAGTACTGGTAAATCCACCCACGGCAGGCAAGGCACTTTCAGCGATACCGGCATAAGCAGTGTTATAAATTTCCGCCGGATCATTATAAATCCCGCGACTGCGCTCAAGTGCGGTCAGATATAGAGGGGCAAAGACCGTTGCGCCAACATTAACGTAGCCCTTCATAATGGTATCGACAAAATCAAGCGTGGCATACGGACCAGAGATCGGCAATGAGGCCGTCACCGTTTCACCACTGGCTTCCAGCGCCTGATGGGTGGCCATCGCCACATAGCCGCCCTGTGATAACCCGGCAACAAACAATTCATCAGAAAATTTAGCCCCCAGGGTATCCGCATATTCCCGCACATGGTTCAGCGCATCCATCATTTCTGTGGTTTGCTGCATACGATCCAGATAAGGGTGGTAGTCTGATGAAGAATCCGCATATCCCGTATAGTTGGGGGCAATAACCGCATAGCCCTGAGCAGCAAATACAGCCAGTAACAGGGCAGCTTCCCGGGCCGCCGCATTAGGTGTTTTGCTCAGCAGTTGCGACAGATCGTAAGTCTTTTCATCTGCGGTACCATGCGCATATAACAGCACTGGCAAATCGCCACGGCAACGTGCATCATCGCCATGCGGCAACATAAACACCCCACTGGAAGTCACAGCCTTACCGCGACCATCCACCGTGTCATACACCATACGGTGTAATTTTACCTCACAGGGCTCGTCACCGACATCGGTGGCTCCGGTATTGACAAACAGTGTATTGACATCGGGATTCTGGCGAATAATACGGTAAACTGCTGTATTAATATTAGCCAGCTGCTTGGGGGCATTGGCAATATCAACCGTATCATCATGACAGGCCTGCAGTGTTAAGGTCAGACATGAAGTAACCGCCAATGTCTTGATTATTTTCAACATAGTTTCTCCTCCTGAAACAAGCACCTCTGTTAATTGTTCATGTATTATCACATAAAAAAGTGATTGCTAATGTATTTTAATAGGGTTAATTTGGCTTTCACGGCTATAAACGGGTCTAATTTGGAGGAGGAAACAATGTACCACAGCCAAAGGCTATTCAAACCATTATATATCGCATATGTCGCGCTTTTGACAGCTACCGGGTCGGTGTATGCCGGTGGACTCGGGCTAACCGTCCAGAGCGGCTCCGGGGGTGGAAATGCGGCAACCGGCCATGCAATGGCCGAAGATGCTTCGGCCATGTATTATAATCCGGCCCTGTTAATGTCGATACCAGACCGACGGATAAATGGTGGTATCGCCTTGGTGAACACTGATATATCGGTGAAAAATGCCGGAAGTACCATGCCTTCAGCGGCAGCCGGTTTTCCGGTGATCGGTGAAAATTCCACTGAACCGGGGGGATTATCACCGGTGCCGAGCTTCTTCTACCGCAGCGCCGATTTGCCGAATAATCTGGTGTACGGGGTCGGGGTAAGCGCCCCGTTCGGGGTCAATACCCATTATGATGATGACAGCTTTACCCGCTATGAAGCGACCGAATCCTCACTGAAAACCCTGAATATCAACCCGGCAATAGCCTGGCGGGTAAACGAACAGTTTGATATCGGTGCCGGGCTGAACCTGCAGGTCGGACGGGCTGTGCTGGCACAAGCGCTGGACTCCTACCTGGTTTGCCAGCGACTGGCCGCTGCATCACCACAGATCACAGCAGCCACTTGCAAAGCACTGGGTCTGACGGCTCCATCAAATGTTGCTACTGACAGTGCCGTCTCAATTGAAGCGGACGCGATTGGTTACGGCTTTAATGCTGGTATAGCCTATCGTCCAACAGACAAGACCACACTTTCGTTAGGTCTGCGTTCGGCGGTGACGCTGGAATTTGAAGGTGATGCCGATTTCACCCACAGTAGCCATCTCGCCGCACTGGGTGATACAGCACTCGCCGCAGCGGGACTACAGGATCAGGATGCAGAAACCGAACTGAAAATGCCGGCCTCCGCATCACTGGCAGTCGCGCACCAGGTAAATGACAAGCTGACGTTACACGGCGATGTGACCTGGACACAGTGGTCATCCATACCGGAAATCCGCATCAAGTTTCCGGATACCACCACCGATGATTCCGTCACTGACCTGCAGTGGGAAAATACGGTACGTGTGGGTACGGGGCTGACCTACCAGATGAATGACCGTATGAAGTTACGTGCCGGTGTTGCACTTGACCCGACCCCGACTCCCGGCCCGCAGCATCGTACACCGCGGGCCCCGAATTCAGATAACCTGTGGTTATCCGGCGGTGTATCCTACCAGTTGAACAAGCAAATGAGTCTGGATGCCGGTTTGTCTCTGGTACACCCACAGAAAACATCCATCAACTACACCATACCGGGCACTTCGGATTATACCACCCGTGCCAAGGTTGACTCTGATGTATTTGTGGGCGCGGTATCGCTGAATTACCGGTTCTGAAGACTGCCGGTTTCCTGCTCCTCTGCTCCTGTTCCCGCTTGAGCGGGTGGAGGAGCAGAACAGGTTGAGCATTACACCACCGGATAACGATAAGTATTCACCCGGTTCTGCCAACCACGTAGCCAGCGGGCTTCATTCCGGCGCGGATCGGAGTTTCTGACCCGGCGGTGTAATACCCGCATCGCCGCATCAGCAAACTCATGCAATGCCTGGCGTCCCGGCTGACTGGGGCGCATTTCTTCCAGTACCTGGCGCAGACCCCAGCTCTGGCCATTGTAGCCACCGTTGCCTAAACCCTCACCTTTGAAGTTAATGTAATCAATCAGTGCGTACCAACCGCCTGGCGTATTCGCTACTGCATTCAGATTGCGGGCGACATGTTGCCGTTGGTGGGAAGCAGCGGCTTTTACCAGTCGAGGCATAGCCTGGCGGGCGCGGTTGATAATGTATTCAGCCTGAATTTCCTGCGTGTTATACAACAGCTGTTGTAACTGCCTGACCCGTACTGAGTTGCGGTCACGGAGAAATTGGCTACGACTGCGCCACGGTGCTCCGGTATATCGTGCCTGTTGCAGCCAGCCGGGCAGCTGTACACCACGACTGACCATGTAATCCAGCAGCCCCGGAAAGGTATTACCGAAATGCTGGCGGCGGTTATTCGGATACCAGGTGAAGTGGCCGATCCCCATCGCCGCAAAATCCTCCCCGGCATTCCAGTGTACCAATCGACTCATATTACCGCCGCCTTCATTGACAAAGATCTTTTGACCGATAGAGCGTAGTTCGGCCCTGGACAGCTGCGGCATACCGGTATGCTGTTGAGGCGGGTTTGGCAGATATGACGGAATATGGGCACGCGCTCGTGGCACAGCTCTGGCCACAGGTGTATAACTAACACGCTGGGCTTGTGCCGGATAATATTGCTGTGCTGATTGTTGTGAATGAGCGTAAACCAGATCCAGCGCCCTGGCGACCTGCCGGGTATTGCCATCTCTGGCCTGCGGTGTATGGGGTGCAGCAAGTTTACCTGCCTCGGGAATACTGGCCGTTTGCAAAGACTGAGGGGGTGGATTCTGGCTACAGGCAAACAGCCCCCAACTGACCAGTGTCGTCAGACTAATGAGATTTTTCGTTTTCATATCACTACCATTGTTATTTTTATTGTTTTAATCATTGGGTGTGGGTTGTAGTGTTATCCAACTATAATTTTCTCGTAAAATACAGACTACTTTAGCCGACGAACTGGGCAGATAAGGCCTCCCAGCGGACATTTAGCTTGCAAAACAGGCACTGAATCCATGCTGACTGAACACTAAATAGCCAATGAGATAGAGTTATAAAGCCAGCATATTGCAGCGGATTATTACATATAGGCCTTATTCAGCCGTGCCCGTGTGATAACACCGTAGATATTGCCGATACCACCGCCTTCTTCACGATACAGATAGAGGGCTTCCGCGCCCTGTGCCTGCAATTGATCCAGTCCTTCCTGTAAGCTGGCCCGAATGGACAGTGGTGCCAGTTGCAGACGTTGACCGGGGATTTCGGTGAGAATAACCTGCTCCACATCCGGGTGTGTTTCGATGAAACTCTGCAAGTCCAGCGTACGTAACATTTCCTTCGGTTTATGCTCATTATCGGTGATGACCAGCCATTGCAAACCACGACTCAACAGGTTTTTTGCCGTCACCAGTGCCAACTCATCGTCACACAGCGAAAAACTGCGGTTCATCACACTGGCGGCACCAATCATCCGCAACCGTTGCATCACCGGGCTGCTGGAATGATCCAGCCCCCTGGCCCGCAACAGGCTGAGGAACAGTGAATCGTGGTGGAAAATCACCTTATTAGTCAGACTGGCGGAGACAATCGCCAGCATCGCAGGCAGGATAATACCGGTAGTACCGGATAATTCCATCACCGCCGTCAACCCGGCCAGCGGTGCCTGTAAGCTGGCGGCAAACATCGCCCCCATCCCCAGCAGCGGATACAGTTTCGGCTCGTTGGGAATCAACAGTGCCATATCCAGCGAGTAGGCCAGCGTCACCAGTACCCCCCCCGCCACACTGCCAATAAACATCAGCGGGCCGATCACCCCCCCAGGAACACTCAGCCCGAGACAACACAGCGACGCCAGCATCTTCGCCAGCAGAATCACGACCATCAGCTCCAGCCCCAGTCTGGCATTCAGCACCTGATTCACAGTGTCATAACCAATGCCCATGGTTTGCGGCACCCACCAGGCAATACACCCCATCAGCACACCAGCGAGAATGAAGCGTTGCGCTATCGGCAGTGCGGCACTGAACCGGGTCAGCTGTAGCAGGATAAAGTTAAACAGCGTCGACAGAATACCGATACTGATACCCAGTAATATCACCAGCGGCCAATCGTAGACCGTATTGCCGCCGGACAGGGTGAAAGTGAAAAATAATTCGTTGTCCATGAGCGACAATGACAGATAAGTGCCCGATACCGCCGCCAGAATCACCGGTACAAAGCCCTGCACGGTGTATTGCTGCATAATCACTTCCATTGCGAAGATAATGCCCGCCAATGGTGTGTTGAATGAGGCACCAATCGCAGCCGCTGTGCCACAGGCGACCAGCGTCCGGGTACTGTTATTCGGCAAACCCAGCTGCTGTGCCAGCCAGCTGCCGCTGTACGCCCCCATGTGTATTCCTGGTCCTTCGCGCCCCACCGAATGACCGCTTAAAATCGCCAGACTGGCCCCGGCAAACTGCACCACCATATTGACAAACGGCAAACGCCCCTGATGATATTGTAGACGCTCAATCACATGCACCACCCCGACCTGGCGATAGCGTTGTGACACACTGATAAACAGCACCGCCAGCAGTATTCCACCCAGTACCGGCAAGGCAAAATGCAGAATCTCCGGCAACGATTCAAAGTCGTCAATGTTACCGGTGATAAACAGCTTTTTCTGTACATATTCCAGAATAAAGCGAAACGCCACCACTACCAGCCCGGTCAGCAAGCCATTCAGCACCGCAAGTATGGACAGCAACATCAGTGCATCCGGACTGGCCAGCCGCAGGCGTAACTGATCAAGCCCATCATTGAATTTGCTGAGGTAGCGGCCCATGATTACCCTCCGTTTTTTATCTGCCCCGCAGTATAACAATATGTTTTGGTCAGTGGGTATTGCCGGAACGCGACTTCCAGAACAATGTCCTCATCATTCTTATTTTGCGGTATCTTGCCGCAATTTCCCTTTTTTCTGTCATTGAATGCAAGTGGCTTATTCATGTGACTGCTATACTTGCCGGTCTTTAGGCACGGTTAAAAGTGCCATTCTTATTCTCCGTCAGCAAACAAAACAGGAGCGTACCATTATGTTTGGCCCAATCGAAATTCCCTTTGGCTGCACCATGCTGTTCAACGTGGTTGACCTGAAAGAAGGCGTTACCGTGGAAGATGTTGAACTGTTACTGGGTGAAATGTGTAATATCGTAAAAAATAATTATGGCAATGACCACGGTGGTTTTATCGGTGGGCAGGTTTACCGCAATGCCGGTTTTATCTCTGAGGAAGGCAGCATACAGGGTGATAACACCAACAAAGACATAAAACAAAACATGGGCGACATTGTGATTGTGACTTACTGGCAGTCATTCGAACAGCATGAAAAATCTCATGCTGACAAGCTGTTCAAGGAAAAATTCGACCAACTGGCGGAATACTGTAACGAAACCTATGAAGTCGGTTATGAAATGCTGTGGCAAGGTGTGCCGGAAGAATAAGCCTACAATTCAATCATATTGAGATAAGCCCGGCACCATTCCGGCTCCGGGTCGTA
>PDWJ01004757.1_pt1 | contig 11670 bp, 13 predicted proteins | sample 1430881 | NCBI WGS metagenome assembly PDWJ01 (sample SAMN01162460, study PRJNA174530) | Oral metagenome, whole genome shotgun sequencing project. | biome: Marine environment; feature: Marine mammal; material: Swab sample of the gingival sulcus; isolation source: swab sample of gingival sulcus... | reverse complement strand
ATGTTCGCACCGGAAGAACGTTACGGCGACTCCACCACGGCAGTACCGGTAACCATCAAGGGACAGCTTGGCTCCATCGCCAAAGGAAACAACACCCCTGTCAGCATCGCCGATCTCAAGTCCGGTGCCTCAGACGAGGTTATCCCGGAAAACATCAAAGCCACACTCCGCCCCATCACCAACCCGGCAGCACTCCCCCCCATCACCATGATGAACTGGATGGTGGTCGTTCGCGAAATCCACCACTAGCCCGCCCTCCAGCGAACCATACACAGATTTTTCTTTCATTCCTGAAAATTATCATTATCATCCGACTGTAAACATCCCAAGATTTTCCCCCCTCCCTCCACAATACCTGCCTCCCACCAGAGGCAAGCTGACATCAGCAACACCCTAACCAACCAACAACATGAAAACGATAACAAGCATAACCCTGTGCGGCATCCTGCTCACCGGATACGCAACGGCCCAACACCACTCGAGCAACGGAGCTTCCGATCCGCAAGTCCCCGTAGGCACACTCGATGTCAACAAACACACCGTCCGCGAGGGCGTCAAACCCGAACTCACATGGAACATTGAATACCCTTCCGAGGTGACCACCGTGGTCGATATCGAGGATGACGACGAGATTGTTGCCAAGTGCAGGCTACGTGTTCAAGTATACGTGATCGGCGTCGGCATCACCGACCGGAGAGGCCGGGAGTACCCTGCCAGATCCTACATCCATTACTCGTCCCACGGCTGGGTCCACATCTACACCGGTATCGGCAGCAATGTGAACCCCACCCGCGTCTACGACGAGCGCATTGTCGAGCGAGGCGAGAGAATCCGCTTCCGTGCGAGGTATCACTGGCGGAACTCCCCCTATTACTACAACCCCTCAGACAATATCCGCGTCTTGGTCAACGGTGACACACCGCCTAACAACGCGGCCGGTTACTCGCACCAAACATCCGCCGCCGAGTACATGCAGCCCTACATCAGTAACGGCAGACTCGCACTCGGACCGCTGGACGTCATCTACGCAGCCGAGCTCACCCACAGTGACCCGAACCACTGGGGATTCGACTTGCAGGACACCATCGTTCTGGTTCGCTTCAGCAGGGTAACCCGGTAAGCACAGCTTCAGCAACCACTGTTCACCGTGAAAACCATCAGCACAGCCGCCCTGCTGGCCCTCGTTTGCCTTTCCCTTCCCTGCTCCGGCGAGGAAGGGAAAGCAGAGGCGCCCAAACCCGTCGTGGCCAAACGCCCGCCCACCCACCAAGAGCTCCAAAAAATCCGGAACGAGAGGGAAACCATGCGCCGGGGCAAAAACCCCAAGCCCGTCAAACCCATCGTTCACGCCAAGAAACGCGACCTCTTTGCCGAGTCCACCCTGTTTGTGAACAGAGGCAACTGGGGCATGGTGCCCAAAGGCGCCGTCATCTACGTACCGCCACACCTGAAAAAAAAGATCGTTCTGAAGCCCAAAGGCAAGCTGCTGCGCTGGCCGCAGTTCCTTCAGAAAAACGGCGGCTGGATCCATACCCACGCTGTCACTATGGATCAGGCCAAAGGCAAGGCCAAGATCGACCAGAAAGTAATCAAAGCCTACAAGGGGCTCAACAAAATCGTAGTCGCCACCTACCACACACTACCGATCACAGTCAAACCAAAGGCTCTGCTCCCGCCGGAAAAACCAGGTAAGTGAACCCGATCCACCGACAACCCAACCACCTGACAAAGGCATGAAAAAAACACTCATCACACTCGCGGCCGCGGCACTGATTGCCGCACCGGCAAACGCAAGCGAATACTACACCAACGAGATCAGGGTGGAACATGAGGACGGCACACGTTACTCTCTGTTCGTCACCCCCCGCGGGCACCGGCTCGATACACATGGTGTCCACGGAAGCGTGCGCTACTCGCTCTACACCATCAGAAACGAGAACAACACCCCGTATTTTCTTGATGAAAAAACAGTGTCCAGCTACCACCCGCAAGCCAGCATTAGGATCACCACTGGGGACCCCTACGCGGCCATTCCCCGCACTAGGGTGGATCAACCGTTCAGCGTAGAATACACCGTCTCCGGTATCGTCACTGACGACCCCTCTGTTCAGGAAGCTGCCAAGTCCGTGGTCTTCGACCGCAGCTACGTCAGCTATGGAACCGGACCAAATGCCGTCAGTGCCAACTCATACTCACCTTGGCGAATTTACGAGCACTTCGCTGTGACCCAAAACTCCACATTCAACATCAGGAATATCTACACCGTCATCCAGTCCTCAACAGGTAACAGCCTTGACACCCGGGGTGAGGAGGCCTTCTCCATCTATGCCAACCCGGACTGGGGAATCTCCCAACGGGCTGGGCTGTTAGCCAAGGAGCGCGTGCAAATCTGGCCTGTTGCCAAAGGCAGAATCAGCGGCATCGACACCAACACGGTATACTCGAAAGTCCCCTCCATCTCGATCGAGCTCACCGACTTGTATCCCAAGAGTACAACCTACCTGAGGGTATACAAGGGCGCTCCAAGCGCTAGTCCGTCCAGAGTAATTAGAATCCACTCCAGCACCGTATCTCTCGACCAAGCCATCCCCGGCAACCGCACATTCGCACAAGACGAGCTGGACACAAAAATCCCGACTAACGGCAAATACACACTCGAACTTATCCACGAGACCCCCTTCGGAGCCGACCTGCTGACCCAAGTCTATCCCCTGACCGTAAAACGCGCCATCAATATCAACGGCAACGTCAACTCCTCAGAGTAAGCGGCAAAATCGCCCCCCAGTAAAAAGCAAACCCCGGATCTGGAGACAGATACCGGGGTTCTCCATTTCCGGGGCAGCACGGTTCAGGCGTTTACCGTTTTGGCGGCAACACGCCAGTTCCCATATCCATCGGCTGGTCAGGGACGGCATCCTCCAAACGGCGGGGACGCGAGCTCTCCGTGCGCAGCGGCTTGAAAGAATCACTGTGAGTGTCCACACGGAATGTCAGCTCGTCAATGTCACGGTTACTCTCCGAGATCTGGCGGCGCAACGCCTTCTGCTCGCTACGTATAGCAGCAAGGAGTTCATACAGAGCCTCCTCGCGGGATCTGGCATCACTGGCAGCCACCGGGGCTACCGACTCCAACTGCGGCTGAACCGGAACGGCTACCGATGCGACCTGTGCACCCGGCTGCTCCGGCTTCTGAGTGGGCAGCACATCGTAAACAGGAGCCTCAGACGGCGGCAAGATGCGGGGAGGTATCCCCCGCTCCACCATAGTATTGACCTGATGGTGGTGGGTGGCGGTGATTCCGATCATGACGCCTAGCGCCGTGGTAACGGATGACAGGGTAATCGCATTCATGGTTGGTTATTGTTGGGGTAAGGATGACAAGAGCTGCTGCAGTCTGCTGATGACGTCTGCCGCGTGTTTCTCATTTTCTTCCAGCTCAGCTGTCGATTTTTTCAGCATTGTGCCAATCGTGGCCTTCTGTGCGTAGTGCAGCGCGGGATCGTAGCCGGGTTCGGCAATGCGGATGGCATTCTGCCCGTCTGACAGCGGAACCAGCACAAACGGGGTAATCGACAGATCCACCCGGCTGCCACTACCAAGTGTGACGGTCGTCCGGTAAGGCTTCAGTCCGGCCGGTGCGGGGACAAACTTCCAGCCTGCAGGTGCCGGGGAAATCGGCTTGGCCGGCCATGGCGAGTAAATTTTTACCGCGCCAGCATGGTCTGCGGCTCCAGATACGGAAGACGATTTCTCCACCTGGATTTGGATACCTTCATCCGCTGTCTCCTGCGCGGCATCCGTGGGCGTAACGGCTGTTGCGGAAGCAGGCTCCTCCGCCTTGTCCTCACCGGACTTCTCTTCCTCGGCTTCGGAGCCCTCATCAGCGGCAAGATCCACGAGGGCTTGATTGTCGCCGGGATCATCCAGTTGCTCAGGAACGGTCTGTGCAGTGGCCAGAGTGGTAAAAATAGCGCCCGACAAGGCTACCACACCAACAAGACGGAATGTTGTAACAAGTTTCATGGATAATAGGATTACTGTTCTACCTGGATGACGGACGGACTACCGGGCAGCCCACCGGATTGCCCACTCTGGCCGTGGTTAACAGGCAAGGACGGACTGTCGGCACGCAGAGCTTGCGACGGCACTGTGTTTTCTAACAAAATATTCCAGCCGCGCATGATCGCCTCTCCCTCCTTGCGCAGACTGTTGAGATTTCGCTCATAGACCATCAGTCTGGCCATGACTTCACGAGCCTTGGCGATGTCGCTTGGCGTCCAGCGCATCGTTCTGGTCTGGTAGAGCACAGGAACGTTCAGCACGATTTTCTCCAGTGCCCCATTGCCGGGGTCGGCACTGAGGATATGCTGAATCCTGAGATTGGTGCGCTCCCATCCGGGAGCCGGACCGACACTGGCGATTTTTTTCACCAAAGCACCCGGATCAACGGCTTCGGGTGAAGAATGGTCAGCTCCTGATGAATCATCCCCCGGCAAACTTTTCTCTGACGGCACAATTGCGGGTAAACTTGCTGCGGAAGGAGATCCTGTTTCCGATGTTTTTCCTTTCCCCCCGGATTTTTCACCCGCTGCCATGGCAGTGCTCTCCGGTGAAGCACTGTCCCCAGACGGGTCGCCCTGAACGGGGTCGCCCTGAACGATTACCGGCTTAGTGACATACATCCAGCAAAGCAAGGCAGACAAACAAATGCTGGAACCCAGCAACCACGGATACGCCTTGTCCAACCGACCTTCGGAACTTGCCCCACCCACGGAACTTGCTCCCTGCTCAGGCTCACGGGCACCGTCACGGGGCTTCTTTTCTTCAGCCGACACATTTTGTTCGGTGGGAATCGGATCAAGCGGGTCTTTCATGGATAAAATAAGTAAGGCAAAAAATCAGTTTTCTAGTTTTTCCGGCACTGCGGATTGCCCGGAAGAGCTTTCGTGCGTACCGGCTTGCATTGCGATCGCCCTGGTGACGACCACCCGGTGCGATCGAGGCGGAATTTTTACCATCGTCATACTGTGTCTGGTAACACTCAACTGGCGAACCATCCCGCCTTTGGTGCAATAGGCCTGAACTCCACCGACGACATCAATTTCCCCGGACTTCCTCGCCACTCCAATTCCATCCGAACGGTAAATCTCATAACTGGTGAAGCTGTCCTCACCCGCCGCGCGGCAATACACCCTCACGTCAATGCCATCGCTATAAACACGGTACACCAGCGGAGAAATAACCACCGACATCACCTCCCCCGTTTCCACCCGAATCTTGGAGTTAAGCCGGTAGTCGCCAATAAAGCGAAAGCCCGGCGGCAGCTTGGCAGGAACTTCCTCTCCCCGCAACGAACCAGCAGCCACTGCCCACACCATCACCAGTGCCAGTGTTGCCTTGTATTGCCGTTTCATATCCATGTCTACTACTTGCTAGCGACCCACGTCCCAAAGTCCGTCGTCTGTATCACCGGAAGGATCATAAGTTCCACCACCGTCCACGAGCACCGGAGGAGATACATTCACCTTGATCGTCAACTCATTGCCATTCTTGTCTTTAACCGTGGGCAGCGCTGAGGCGTTATCAGAAAGATAGGGAATGATATCCGCTGCTGTCAGCGTACTTACGGCCACAGTTGGATGCTCCGCCAGATAAGTCCTCTGGGCATTGTAGACCTTGCGCAACTGCTGCGAAGCCTCGGTTGCAGATTCCCAGTCACGGTAGCCATTCACCGCATACATAGACATGCTTATCAGCACCATCACCATCACAATCACCACCGTCACCTCGATCAAAGTCAAACCGCTTCTTACCCGCGATCCCCCAATCACGGCCCAGCCGTCCACCCGTTCGTGTATATGCTCACTCAACATTTCCCGAGGAGAGTAGCACATTAACTATGCATGAAAATAAAAAAAACTTAATGATTTTGCTTTTCACCCTGCGAGCATCGCTACAGCCAGAATCAAAGCCCCTTCTGGAACTCTTCAATGGTTTCCTCGACCGTGCTTCTCAGGCTTTCGTTCTGCCAGAGTTTGTGGACACCAAGGCTGGCGAAACAAACCATGTTAGTGACAAGCACGCGGGTCAGCCACATGTAGGTGAAGCTTTTTCCCGCCGGGGCAATGAATTTGTTATACCAATGCTTGCCCTCCAAGACGTGAATGGCATGCATGATCTGGTTTTGTTTGAGCAAAAGAACCACCTGCTCTGCAAGCTGGTTGTCCTTTATGATGAGCCTGTGACGGTAATCACCTCCTTTGTTCTGAGCCAGCTCGCACACTTTCACCCCCATCGGAAGCCCCTGCTCGGGCAAACGCAACGTAAAGATGTGCGTCTCATAAATGAAACGCTCCCTGAGCCATCTGTCTAACCTACTAAGCTGCATATGCTGGTGAAAAATTTACATTGCCTCCTGCATCATCTGCGGTCCCATCATGAAAATGGGCATGAATGTGCCTAGGAACACCGCCGCAATAAGCACCACGGCAATAATCATCACAATCAAGCTGATAAACTGGCTGAAATCGTCCATTAGCTGCTCGGCATCCTCCTCAAACATCTCGGAGAGCATGGCGAGCTGCGTGTCAAGCGAGGCCGACTTCTCTCCAATGGCGAGCATGTGGATCACCTGGGGATCAACAGACGTGTATTTGGCAAACGCGGAGGAAAGTGGCACGCCAGACTTCTCATACATGTCCGCCGCCTTGAGCAACTCCCGGTAGAAGGGGGTCTTTTTCACACTCGTGGCAGCAACACGCAGCGATTTAGCGAGGTTGATGCCATTCGTATACAACAGCCGGATGGTGGACAGCATGGTCATTTGCCTGAGGCTCATCAGCATGTTCCTAACAACCCGGAACTTCGCCATCGCCAAGTTGGTGATGAAGTTTTTAACCGGAGTTGATTTCCAGATCGTAATGGTAATTCCTAGCAAGACCAGCACCACAATATGCCAGACATCTTGGACAACGTGACTCACCTTAAACGACAACTTCACCAGCCCCTTCGGCTCCATGCCAGACATCATTTTTTCCACCTGTGGCACGATCTTGACCTGGGAAACGATGAATGCACCAATCAGGATGGGAATTACGATACAGGGCATCATGATCAGCTTCCTAATCTTCTTGCGGAAGAACATGTCACTTTTGATCCGTTTGCCTAGCTCGGCAAAAGCGGTATCCAACTGCCCAGCGTCACCGCCTGCCTGGATCAGGCCAACGGTCATATCATCAAATTTCTGCGATTTCCTGAATGCCTCATGGATAGGCACCCCCTTGTTGACGTCCGCGTGAATCTGATTCAGTGACTTCACCAACTCCTTGTTAGGATGACCGTGCGCGTAGTATTTCAGGGCATCCGCCGTGTTAATCTGGGCACGCAGCATCGAGGCGAGCGAACGGAACATCTGCACCAGCTCTTTCTTTTTGAAAGGCTTGATCTTGGGTGCAAAAAGGCTCGACTGGGGTTTGGGCTTCGCTGCCACGCTGCCCGGCCTCTTTGTCATGGTTGTCGCGTCACTCATTTCCAATTTGGTTAATCATCGGTGCTCATGTCGATCATCTTGCCGATCGCGGCGAGATCAGTTGTCCCCTCGCGCAGCAATTTCAAACCGTTGTTACGCAGGTTTGGCAGAACACCTTCCTCCTGGATTTTCAACTCCAGCTCGTAGGGAGTGATCTCGCCTTTGGAAAGCATGTCAGACACCTTCGGTGTGATCGGAATGATTTCCAGAATAGCTGTCCTTCCCGCGTAGCCCGAGCCATGGCATTCTTGGCAACCATCCGGCAGGTGGGTGTAAACAGTCTGGTTTGCCCAGGACTCGTCCAGACCATATATCATGCGGTCTTTTTTGCCGATGCCATCCTGCTGCAACTTGCAGTAGGGGCAAAGCACTTTAATCAGGCGCTGGGCACAGGCTGCCTTCAGGGTCTGGGCAATTTTCCATCGCTCAATACCCAACTGCTCGAATCGCTCGATAATCTGGGACGCACGCGGGGTGTGAATAGTCGTCAACACCTTGTGACCTGTGACAGCGGCCTCAATGGCCAGCTCCGCAGACTCGATATCACGCACCTCACCCATGAGAATGATGTCTGGGTCGCTCCGCATGAAACTGGCGATCATCGGCTTGAACTCGCCGGGGTGCTTGAGGTCACAGTGAGTCACTCCGGGAATTTCATCTTCCACGGGGTTTTCCAAGGTAAGGATATTGACATCCGGCGTATTCATCTCGCGCAGGATGGCGTTCAGCGTGGTTGATTTACCAGATCCGGTGGGACCACTCATAACGATGATACCAGCCGGGATTTTCATCACCTTGTCAAGTGCCAGCAGAGTAGCCTCGTCAAAGGCAAGCGAGCCTTTGCCGAGGGTCACATCAAGGTGCCCTTTGTCAAGCAGACGCATGGTGATATGATAGCCACGGTATGTCCGGTGACGCTCGTAACGAATATCAATCGGACGCCGGAAATACGAAATAGTGAAACGCCCCGAGATACCCGGCATTGTGTTCCGTATTTCCGCCGGAAGTTTCATCAGGTTCAGCAGGTAAGCATCAAGGCGATCTTTGAGCTTCATCGGCAGTTCCGTTTTCTTGCCGATGTCACCATCCACCCGGAAGGCATAGTAAAACGACTCCTTTTCCACCTTGAAGTGAATGTCCGAGGCCCGCTGCTTCACGGCACTTGCCATGACGGTGGCAATCAACTGAGCCATAGGTTCCTCGTAGTCCCTGGTAACGTCGAAGTCCTTGATCTTGTCATCCGTGTCCTCCACCTCAATGGCCTCCAGCTCATCGCGGCTAGGTCCGGCATTACTCGCCACAGCCTCGATCGAGCGGCTGATTTCCGAGGTCAGGGTGACTATCTTGACAATCTCCAGCTCGGGGAAACGTATCGCCACATACTCGTCGGCAGCCGGGCTCCACGGGTTGGAAATGGCGACGATGATCTTATTTTCATCCACACAGAGCGGGCAGAACCCACCACGTGTCAGCACTGACGGGTCACATTTTTCAAGCAGCGCACTCTCGCAAAATTCCGCGACCCTGGGGAAAAACGGCATATTGTTGATCTTGGCAATCGCCGACATGAACACACTCTTGGTGATCTTGGCCTCTAACTGACCAGGATCAATATCCTTAAGCGAGCTGTCATGCGCCTCAAGCGTCTGCATAATACGCCTGCTGATCAACGAATTAAACCGGATGCCATCAAACTCGATCATGACCCCACCCCCTCTCTAAAGTGCTTACGGCACATTTTCGCCCAACCGACATAGTCGAGGCGGATTAAACTGATAATAGGCTCAATCCCCGTCTTGGCTTTGGCATACTCGGTAATTGAGGCACTGATAGCATCTGCGAAATACGGATTGATCGAGGCAACGCCCAGAATGTCCAGGTCCTCGGCATAAGCGACCGGAACCAGCATCAGACGGCAGAGCAACTCGATCTCCGGGTTTTTTTCATACAGCGACGTCGGGGGGATTAGCCTGCCAGCGAACGGAACCCGGGTCGGCACAAACGGCAGGGCATTCGCCATCTTTGATGAAATCATTTCCACACTAGCATCCAGCATCTGCCCACCGCCGGCGCGCAAACGAGCCAGGCAGTCAATCGGATCCGCTCCCTTGCCAGCCTCCCAGTTGCGTCGCACCTTGCCAGCTACCTGGCTACAGTCCTCAGCGGACGCGAGGTTATGCTGTTGAAGCATCGCCAGCGTCCTAATCAGCGCGTGTTCAAGGGCAATGGGCACCTCTTGAGTAACCGCCGCAAACTGGCTGCCATTCTCCTGTCTCTGTGGCATTGGGCTATCGCCGGGCGCAGACTCTCCATGCACCTGCGAAACCGCGTCCCTGGCCGTATGTTGTGGTTGAACGTTCACCTTAAAAATGGGGGCATTGGGTCTAACTTAGCGTTGCGGATAATAGGGTGCTTGCTTGGGCCGCATACCGCGGATGGTGCGGCGTAGGTTTGGCTCGTGGGCAGGCCCAGGATTACTTTCGTCCACCCAGTTATTTCGCGGCCTCAAACTGGTTGCTTTGCGCAGCCGCGCAGAGCTTCTCCTGTTGGCAGCAACACATGCAGGATCATATGACGTCGGAGTCACTACAAAAACTAGGCTCGACTGCTCTTTTTTCATCTGCTTGGACTTGAAGAAGAAATTAATCACCGGGACATCCCCTAACAACGGCACTTTCTTTTTGTTTTTGCCCTGCACCTCGCCGTAAAAGCCACCAATCATCAGTGAATGCCCATTCGGAATACGGGCAATAGTTTCGATAGTTGCCTCACTAACACGCGGATAGAGATTCCCAGATAGACCCTTGATATTCTCGATGATCTGGGCATTGCGCGGCCGCATCTTCATCCTGATCGTGCCATCCGGCAGAAGGCTAGGGGTCATCGTCATGGTCACACCGATCTCTCGTGTTTTGTCTGGCTCCGTGGAATCCTCAGAGTCAATCTTGTAGCGCACTTCATCCGTAACTCTCACAGTATTCCCGCTATAGGTAGTAGTAGAGGTAATGATCGGAACCCGGTCAATCAAAGCTACAGATGCAGTCTCATTGTCTTCGGTAATCACCACAGGATTAGACTTCTGGGTCACAAGGTTCCCGTCATTCAAGGCTCGTAACACACCACTGAGCTGCACCGGACTCAGCACAACATTTGACGAGCCAAAATAGCTACTGGATTCAGGCAAACCAAACAGCGAATTCAGACTCCCTGCCAGATCAATACCGATTCCTTCAGCACCAAGGGCAGATGACCAGTCTATACCTTGGTGCTTGTTGAGTGAATTGTTCACTCTCAGGATCTTTACCTCAACAACGATCTGACCTTTCGGACGGTCGATTTTACGCAATAGCCCTTCAATCATTTCTATATGTGTCATGGTGTCGATGACAATGATCGTGTTGGTCTTCGGCTCGTAGTTTACGATACCTCGTCCCACAGTAAGCATGGGTTGGATCAAGGCTTTGATTTGCTCGATGTCAGTCGGGCGCAGGTATCTCAACGAATAGGTCCACTCTCTGGCGGGAAGCTGTTGGAGCTGCTCGTCCATCATGGCATAAACAGTGTTTCCCTTCACATACAGGCGCAGCCCGTATTGGAAGCCTAACTCTTTCATTTGCTTGAGCGGATCAGCGTTACCATTCAAATGGCCAGTGACCTTGTAGTCATCAGTATTCAGCTTATTGTTATGGAAATACTGCTTGCCTGCGCGTTTGGCAAGAAACTGGAAAATGTCGTTAATACTGGCATCCTTAATCAGAACACCGCCGTCTTCTTCTTCTATCGGATTCTCATCCACAGTCACAGCAGCTTGTTTCTCAGCAGCTGGAGCTCCAGGCGCCCCGGCAGATTCTTGCTCTGCCACGATTGGGTTATCCGGCTGATTGTCCGGGGCACCGCTTGGCCACGTATCATCAGGAGTCAGTTTTGGTGGGACAACGCGCACGACGGTGTCTTCCCCATTCTGGGCAACTGCGGAATTAGCCGTGGCAACAGCTATCAGTCCACACAAGAGCATGACGGATTGTTTTTTCATAATGTGTAAGGGTGTGTGTTATTAGTGTGTGTTTATTCGCTACTCACGGTCACAGGGTCATCATCAAGATTGAGCGGTGTTTTGTCTTTCTTGTTTGCAGGGATGACAC
>PDWJ01017507.1_pt1 | contig 11673 bp, 11 predicted proteins | sample 1430881 | NCBI WGS metagenome assembly PDWJ01 (sample SAMN01162460, study PRJNA174530) | Oral metagenome, whole genome shotgun sequencing project. | biome: Marine environment; feature: Marine mammal; material: Swab sample of the gingival sulcus; isolation source: swab sample of gingival sulcus... | reverse complement strand
CAGCTTTATTGCATCATCTGTTATGATGTTTTTAATGGCTATAACGACTAAAGAAAACCTCCATAGTATTGTGTTTTGGATTATGGGTAGTCTCAATGAACCGAATACCAACCTTATCTGGCTGACTCTAATCGCTTCTATTGCAGGCTTGGGAATCAGCTACCTGTATGTCAATCAACTCAACGCCCTAAGGCTGGGTGAAAGTAAAGCCAAGCATCTGGGCGTTAATACAGCCAGCACGGTCAAAGTGTTATTTATTGTAGCATCATTTGTTACCGGTATCAGTGTATCTGTGGCGGGTATTATCGGTTTTGTAGGTTTGGTCATTCCTCATTTATCAAGACTTGTCGTAGGCTCAGACTACAGGATTTTATTGGTGAGTTCGTTTCTGGGCGGCGGTCTGTTCCTGATGTTAAGCGATATCGTTGCCCGTACCATTATCGCACCCAATGAATTGCCCATAGGCGTGATTACGGGTATGCTGGGTGGTCTGGTATTTATACTGGCCTTGAGCCGTTCTATAAAAACTAAAATTACTAACTAATGGCTTTCTTTGACATCAATCATCTCAACAGTGGTTACCCCAAAGCTTTTCATCTCAAAGATGTGACTTTTTCGTTGTCCAAAGGTGTATTTGCAGGTGTGATTGGCCCAAACGGTTCAGGAAAATCAACCTTACTCAAAGCCATTACTCAGGAAATCAACATTCAACCAAAAACTATTTTTCTGAATGGGATTGATGTAAGTATCATGTCACCCGTAGAAAAAGCACAGCAAATAGCAGTCGTATCTCAATTCAACGAGCCTTTGGACATCAGTGTTGAAGATTATGTATTACTGGGACGTATGCCTTATAAATCGAGATTTCAGTTTTTTGAAACTGAAAGAGATTTTGACATTGCCCGCAAGAACATGGAACTGACCGGTGTTTCTCATCTTAAAAATCAAATGTTTTCTCACCTCAGCGGTGGAGAACAACAATTGGTCAGCCTTGCCAAAGCACTTACCCAGGAACCTCAGCTCTTGTTACTGGACGAACCAACGGCTCATCTCGACATCACACATCAGGTACAGGTACTCAACCTGATACAGCAGTTAAGTGAGCAACTAGACCTTACCATACTTATGATTATTCACGATTTAAACCTCGCCGGAGAATACTGTGATCAATTGATTATGATGAAAAATGGTAGTATTTATGACAATGGTCTTCCGCAGGCTGTGTTAACCTACAAAAACATTGAAAAAAAACACAAAATATTAGTGTTAATATAATTTAATACAATACATTTGCCGCGAGTTTGGTTTTAATCTGAAAAGATTAGAATAATAGGGAATCCGGTGATTCACTTTGCTGAAAATTCCGGAGCTGTACCCGCAGCTGTAAGTCTGCAATCTTTTAAGAGAGGATTGCTTTGAGACAAAGTCACTGTCTTTCTACCAAAAACAAAGATGGGAAGACTTCAAAAAAAGACAAGCCAGAAGACCTGCCTCACTCAAAAATCGTAGCTTTCGGGATAAAAGTGAGATGGTAAACTGCATTCTCCAAGGGAATGTAATCAAAATAGTTATCCATTTTTTTCTTTGCTCTGAAAGTTTACTAGTATTGTTCAATCATTAACATTAATTAAAAAATGCGTAAATTTTTATTTTTAACCATTTTATGCACTGCCGTTATTTCGGTTTTTGCTCAAGAACAAGATAGTATTAAAAAATACAATCTTGATGAAGTCATTATTCAGGCCACACGTTCTGATATTAAAATGAAAAACATCCCTCAAAAAATTGAGGTAGTTACCGGAGAAGTTATCCAACAAACGCCGGCTAATACAATGGCTGATTTATTAAAAACCACAACTAACCTGGACATTCTTCAATACCCGGGATTCAGTGCGTCTGTAGGACTTAGAGGTTATGCTCCAACAGCCAGTTTCCACAACTACACCTTAATCCTTATCAACGGAAAACCTATGGGTACGTTTAACATCAGTACGCTGGACAAAAACATGATAGAACGTGTAGAAGTAGTCAAAGGACCTTATTCTTCTGTCTATGGTTCAGGTGCTATGGGTGGTGTTATCAACATCGTAACCAAAAAAACCTGCCAAAAAAGCAAAGCATCTGCTGAGTTGTCTTATGGTGGTTTTAACTCTTTAAAAATGGCTGCTAACGCCAACATCAGACTCAGTGAACGTTCTTCTTTCATGTTAGGTTTTGTTCAAAACAGACAAGAACGTGATTACCGTATAGGTAGTAATAATTTCTTAGGTCTTTCTGATGTAGGTAGAGCTATAATAGACGACAATTCTTATGGTGATCGTATGAGAAACTCTACTTGGCTGTACAATCAAGCCAATGCCAGATACAACCATCAATTTAATCCTGCCTGGGAATTTGACATGGAATTCATCTATTTCAACGCTGATGACATCAAAACACCCGGTAACTACTGGGGAACATACGGTCAAAATAAAAAAGATATCAACCGTAGTAACCTATACATTGACCTCATTAGAAATACTGAGTTCAACACACTAAAAATTAGCGCATATAATACTTCTGAGAACAATATGAATTACAGTGCTAATGCAGAAGATGCTTATGTTAATTTCAAAAAATATATAAAATCTAGTGGTTTCAAAATACAAGATGATATTCGACTATTAGAGAATTTGAATCTATTAGTTGGTGGAGATGCAGACATGTATACTTCTGAATCAGAGCGCTATGCGGCTCAAGGAGAGCTAACAGCACCTTATAATCCGGATAATTCAAACGTTTCACTTGCATTGTTTGCACAGTTGGGTTATAATGATGCCAATTGGAATGTTAATTTGGGCTTGAGAAACACGTTTGTGAACAACCAAATAGAACAAAATGATTTTATAGAATCACCTAAAGAATCAACAACTCTTAACGCTTTTAGTCCTTCACTGGGTGTACAGTACAAATTTGATAATTTAAAAGCTCATGCCAGCTATGGAAGTGGATTTTTATTACCTGACGCCTTTAAATCTGCCGGTTATTATATAACTCCGTATCAAGCCGTAGTTGGAAATCCTGATCTAAAGCCTGAAACGGCTAACACAATGGACTTTGGATTAACTTATCAACTACCCAATGGAGCTGTTAATCTTGATTTGACCTATTTCAATACCCGATTCAAAGACAAAATCGTTAGTAATACTTTAGATACATATGAAATCAATGGCGTGACGTATAACTATGTTAGGTCATTTAAAAATGCTAACAAAGCCGATATGAGCGGTTTCGAATTAATGACCTCTGTCAATATTGGCAAACTTGTGGATAGCAAATCTGACTTTGAGATTTACAGTAATATGACTTTTATGATCAACAATACCATTGAAGAAGAATTAACCTCAGCTTCAGGTGTAGATTCGCTTGCAACAAAAGACATGCTGTACACCAGAGGAATCAATGGTAACTTTGGAATAAAATATAGAGGAATTTCAGGATTTAACGCCAGATTGAATGCCCGTTATATCGGCCATCGTTTAGAACAAGATTGGTTCAACAGTTCCTGGGGTGTTGTAAGACCTATGGATGATATGTATTATTATAATCAAGGCGGCTATACTACAGCTGATAAAATCCTTGAACATCCGGATCACCTGGTCTTTGACTTGTACCTAGGCTTTGACACCAAAAAATACAGTGTTGGCGTTAATGCTTCCAATTTATTTGACGAAAACTATACAGAGAAAGACGGTTATAATATGCCGGGAAGAAGTGTCATGGCAAATGTTAAATACAACTTTTAGTCTGTCAACTGTATAAAAATAAAATTGTGTCAAACAAAAGATCTGCTGAAAAGCTAAAACAATAATTCTACACTTAAAACCAAGAGTTATTTAATAGTTTTTCAGCGGTCCTTTAACAGAAAAAGGAAGTGACTTGTTTTCATTATAGTCAAGGGAATACCGGGAAGGTGTTTCCTTGATTTATAATAACTAATAACACTCTTATCATATAAGAGAATAATTCTAAACACATGAAATACTTTACCAGTATCATACTATTGCTTGTCCTAAGTTCCTTCTATGCTTGTCAAAGCACCCAAAAAACAAACACCTCTCAAGAATACAATTACACTATTAGCATAGATTATGGTAAGGAACAACCTTATATCACAAATGTAAAAGCTTCACATTCTTTGACAGCTATGGAAGCCCTACAATATGCAGCAACAGTAAAAACTAATCCGGTTGGGCAATTCGTTTTTGTCAAGTGTATCAACAATACTTGTAACAAGCTTGGTGATAAAGCCTGGTATTATGAAGTCAATAGTAAACCTGCCGATAAATTAGCTATCAACTATAATTTAAAAACCGGTGATACGTTACAATTTATCTACAAAACAGACGTTTGTTCTGGTAAAGTTGGCAAACAATGAGAGTTTATACCCGTACCGGAGATAAGGGCAATACCCGTATTTTTGGCGGTAAAGTCCGCCCAAAAGATAATATCCGTATAGAAGCTAACGGCATCTTAGACGAAGCCAATGCATTTATAGGATTACTTCGTAGCAAATTAGCTGAGAATCATCCCTGGCAAAAGGGCTTGTTCAAAATTCAGACTGATATCATGGACATGATGTCCCATATCGCAACCCCCTCTGATATCCGATCTACAAATACTGTTTCACATCCCAAAGACGGCGCTGATTTCTGTGAAGCATGGATTGATCAGATGCTTGAAGAAATGCCTAAACCACATGATTGGTTTATTTTACCCGGAGGTAATGAGGTCTCTGCGCTATGCCATGTGGTACGTACCCAAATACGTACTGCCGAAAGACGACTGTTTACATTGGACAAAGAAGATCCGGTAGAAGATTACATATTAAAATATGTCAACAGACTATCCGATTTGTTCTTTGTTTTATCGCGATATGAGTTATACCAATCTGGACTTACTGAAGAAAAACTAAGACCTTTCAGACGCTCAAGGCGTACACCTAAAAAACCTCAATAACCTAAAATAATGACGTATGGGTCATATTACATTTATCACAGGAGGACAACGTTCCGGTAAAAGTTCATTTGCCCAGCAACTGGCTGAACAAAAATCTGACAATCCTGTGTATCTCGCAACGGCACGCGTGTGGGATGATGACTTCAAAGAACGTATTAAACGGCATCAGGCTGACAGAGGTGAACAATGGGAAACGATAGAGGAACCGGTCAACATCAGCAAACACAATTTATCGGGACGAATAATTCTCTTGGATTGTATTACGCTTTGGCTCACCAATATCTTTCACGATAATGACTACCAATGGGAAACAGCCTTACATACTGCAAAAAAGGAATGGCAAAAATTCATCAAACAGGATTTTGAGCTGATTGTCGTAAGTAATGAAGTAGGGATGAGTTTACATGCCGGTACTGATATGGCCAGAAAATTTACAGACTTACAGGGTTTTATCAACCAGTTTATCGCCTCTTTATCTGACGAGGTTTACCTCATGGTAGCCGGAATACCGGTTAAAATCAAATCAACTTAAATTTTTGACAGTCTGTCTGTATAGATTTAGAGCGCTTTGAAGCTATAACACTTGTAAAGTTTTATAACTTTGCCTTCAATATAAATCCCCGTCAATCCGGGTTGACAACTATTATACAGACAAACCATAGACAAATATTTTTAAACACAATGAACAAACAACTCCAAGAACAATTACAACACAAAATAGACTTTAAAACCAAGCCACAGGGTTCGCTGGGCAAACTGGAAACTATTGCCTTAAAAATAGGTATGATACAAAACACGCTGTCCCCTGAATTGAAAAAACCCTCGATGTTGGTTTTTGCCGGCGACCATGGTCTCACTGATGAAGGTGTCAGTGCTTTTCCAAAAGAAGTAACCCATCAAATGGTCCTTAATTTTGTACACGGTGGAGCGGCTATCAATGTTTTTTGTAAGCTCAATGGCATTGACCTCAAGGTAGTAGATGCAGGTGTTGATTTTGACTTTGAAGATTATCCTCAATTAATACAAGCCAAAATAGATTATGGCACCAAAAATATCTTAAAAGAACCAGCCATGACTGCCGAGCAATGTAAAATGGCCATGCAAAAAGGACGTGAATTGGTTGCTCAGGAGGCCGAAGCCGGATGTAATACTATTGGTTTTGGTGAAATGGGTATCGGGAATACTTCATCAGCATCCTTAATTATGCACAAAATAACAGGTCATAGTATAGCAGATTGCACCGGTAGAGGAACCGGCCATGATGCCAAAGGCTTGCAACATAAAATAGATATTCTGGAGAAGGCAGCTACATTATACCAACCGGAAACACCTCTTGACCTTCTGGCAACTTATGGTGGTTTTGAGATTGCCATGATGTGTGGGGCAATACTCGAAGCCAAAGACAGAGCTATGGTTATTTTGGTTGACGGATTTATAGTCACTTCAGCTTTCCTTTTGGCACATGCTATAGACAACAGTGTCCTCAATAATGCTGTTTTTTGTCACACCTCTCAGGAAAAAGGGCATCAACTCATGCATGATTATCTCAAGGTAGAAGGACTTGTAGATTTAGGTATGCGACTGGGCGAAGGCTCAGGTGTAGGCGTTGCTTATCCCATTATAAAAGCAGCTATAGCATTTCTCAACGAAATGGCAAGCTTTGATGATGCCGGTGTTTCAAACAAAGATTAAAACATGCTTAAAGAAATCAAAATCTTACTTACAGCAGTTATGTTTTACACCAGAATACCTGTACCCAAAAACATAGGTTATTCTGACGACTTACTCAACCAATCCACCCGTTATTTACCATTTATAGGCTGGTTGGTCGGTGGTTTAGGCGGACTGTTGATTTATTTACTGCTACCCTATACAGGGCATGCCTCTGCCGTAATACTTGCATTGGTGTTTATGGTATTACTCACCGGGGCTTTTCATGAGGATGCATTGGCAGACTTCTGCGATGGCTTTGGTGGTGGTTATACGCAAGACAAGATTTTGACTATCATGAAAGACAGCCGGATAGGCACCTATGGTGCTACGGCACTGGTGTTGCTTTTTTTGACAAAACTCACGTTATTGTCTGCTATACAAGCGACCTCATTACCATGGATCCTTGGATTTACTTCAGGTATTATATTCACAAAAAAATAGGCGGTTATACCGGCGATGTGTTAGGCGCTTTACAACAAATCTCTGAAGTAGCTTGTTATATCGTGTTTTTATTGGTCGGTTATTCAATGATAGGCTAATGACAATATATGTTTTACGACATACCACCCCGGATATCTCCAAAGGCATTTGCTACGGACAATCTGATGTACCATTGGTTAAGAATTTTGAAATTGAATTTCAACACATCAAAGACAAAGTAAGGTTACTGCCTTATGATCTGATTGTCACCAGCCCATTGTCCAGATGTCAACGTCTGGCCAAAGTATTACAAACGGGCAGTATCGAAATGCTGGAAGACCAGCGTCTTATGGAAATGGATTTTGGCCGTTGGGAAGGCCTGTCATATGATGCAATCAATCAGGATAACGCATCAAAAGCATGGTATGAAGATTACGAAAACACGGCTTGTCCCGAAGGTGAATCTTATAAAGACTTACAACTACGCATGTCTTCCTTTTTAACCGATCTCAAACAAAATTACTCTAAACGCACCCCACTGATAGTGACTCATGCCGGAAATATCAGGGCTTTGCATGTTTTGCTTCACCAATGTTCATTGTCTGATGCCTTTGATATAAAAATTGACTATGGAGGCTTGGTTACTTTTCAAGTGTAATCCGGAAACAAACCCTGTTAACGAAAGTCTACTATAAAAAGACCATTTTAATTGAATATTAATCGTTATAAAACAAAAAAACTGAGGAATTTCTTCCTCAGTTTTTAAAATTCTAAAAGTTTAAATCACATTATTGTTTAATGATTTTTACTGCTTGAATTGTTTCGTCATTATAGTACAATTGCATGATATAAATACCTGTTTCTAATTCTTTCAGATTGATTTGTTTTTGAGCTTTAACGCTTTTAACAACTCTTCCTGTAACATCAAGAATTCTTATATCATTAACATTGTCGATGTTGCTGATCTCAATAGTACTTGTAAACGGATTAGGGTATACAGTAGTATTATTTTCTATGGCTAAATCCTCTGCAGAAAGCGTAGATTTATAAAGAAAATCATCTAGATAAAATTTGTTGTAATCACAACCTTCATGAGGATTATATTTAATCACAATATGACCATTGGCACTGGTGACACCAACAACATCTACCATGATTTCGCTAAATTCGCCCACCATGATTTGATCTGTAATGTCTTGTATGGTTTGATAAGTTGCAGTATCTGTTTCATCTGTCATAAAGCCTACTTCCATATTATATACATTATCTGTAGTACCCTCATAAAGTACTTCTCTTAACATTTGGAAAGACACTCTTTTATAGGTATCAAAATCAGAGAATTCCGGAGAAACTAAATAGTAACTACCTTGAGTATCTGAACTGTTGTATAACATGAAAGAGTTTTCGCCACTTACTGCATAGTTAGGACTAACTTCTAAGCTAGGGTAACTTGATGCACTGTTTTCAATGATAGTAGTCCAACATTGTGGTACAGTAAGAACATCTGTTGTATCAAAGTTTTCTGAAAAATCTGCCATATAAGTACCACATGCTGTAGTTAAAGCTTCAGCAGAAGCCCAGTAACTTTTGCTGTCGGCACTACACATAGCACGCACCCATACATTATAACTTGTAAGAGGCTCTAGTCCGGTAATTTCTACCATAGTTTCAGTTGTAGTTCCCATTGGAGTTGTATCCGCAGTTGGAGCAATATAATCAGTTGTATAATAATACTCATAAGATTCCGGTGTTGCGTCCGGAGCTGCTTCCCAATGAATAGTAGCACTTTCGCTGGTTATATCAGTGTAAGTGATGTTTCTAGGTTTAGCACAAGCATTGACTTCTTCTACGACAAGCTCGTCTAGAAACATGTTAGAACCATATTCACTGATTCCTACTATAGAAATATAGCCTTCACCTTCAGGATTTCCTGGGATTTCTAAAGAATATTCATACCAACCTTCCTGTCCTACAACAGGCTCTTGATTTAATACTCTATTGATAACTCCTAAACTGGTACCACCTTCTGAACCGGCAACTGTATTATAAAAAACTTCTATTCTGTCATAACTACCATTATAATTGTCATGTCTGTAGAATTGAAATGTTACTTGATAGCTACCACCAGAAAAGTTTAAGGCAGGTGAGTTAAGTTCGTAATGATTGTTAGCCTGGATAGAAAATGCATTAAACATTGCCATACCAGTACCGGCATAAGGAGGTAAATTTTGTGCTCCCATATTAGGACCACTTTCTACTACAGTCCAACCTTCGTTAGTACTATCCCCAAGAGTATGAACAACAGTCCAGTCTCCAAAGTCTGTATTAAAATTATTGGATGTAACTACCTGAGCATATACTGACCCGGTAAACAACACAACGATTAGATTTAAAAGGGCAATTTTTACACCTTTTATTGGATTAAAAACGTAATTTTTCTTCATTTTTACTTAATGTTTATTAATGTTTATTAGATTGTTATTTAGAACGGGTAAAAATAGTAAATCTCTTCAAATACAATAAAAAAATCATTGATTTTAAAGCATTAAAAACAACAATAATCAAACAACAACTTTAATGAATTGTTATTCAAAATTTTACAACAATTAAAGCCATGACAAAACACACAATTTCGCACTGAATCTCCATTAAAAAAGGCTAAAATTATCGGAGAATTATTGTGTTTTTCTTCTAATTTCAGCAATTCAAACGCCAAATCTTCTTAAATCTATACTGTTATAAAAGTACTTTTTTATGCTTAATTATGAAAATACATCATTATTTTCTGTAAACTTTGATAAGTCTATTTCAACCCGATTTGATACAACAAAAAATCAATAGTAGAAGAATCAGTTATTCCAAAAAAAACTTATTTTTGTCGGGCCTGATTGTAGTCTGATGAGGCTTAATATTATTACCATAAAACATATTAATCAATGAAATCGACTTGTTAAAATCATCATTAAACACTTAGCGTAATGATGGTTTTAAACATCAAAGGTTACATATGATCATTAAAAAACAAGAAAAATAAACACATGCAAAACTGGTTTAAAAACATCTTTTACTATTGGGCAGGTTTAGGTTTTCTCTTTTTAGCCCGGGTAAAAGTTCTTATTCAAGGCTATTCAACCCCAAAACCTTATGGAATCGATGACTATGATAAATGTGTAACCTATGACTTGGAAGTGGTGGATACATGGATAGATGTATTAACATCATATGACAAAAATCTTAACGAAAGTGATTTAAAAGACAAGAGGGTTTTGGAATTAGGTCCGGGATCAGACCTTGGTGTAGGCCTGTATCTACTCTCAAAAAAAGTCAAAGAATATATTGCTGTAGATGTCAACAATCTGGTGCAACATGTGCCCCAAAAGTTTTACAATCATTTCTTTACCGCTTTAAAAGACCATCGCACCATACAAAATATTGACTTCTTAAAAAAAGAGCTCGATAAGACACAACAAGGGAATAATGATAAACTGGATTATATTGTCAATAAAAACTTTGATATAGTCAAAGCTCTGGATTCACGTCAGGTTGATTATATCTTCAGTCAGGCTGCTTTTGAGCACTTTGATAATATTGATCAAACTATAAAGGAGATGAGCGCTGTGAGTAAACCGGGAACAGTTCTTACGGCAGCAGTAGATTTAAAAACTCATTCCCGATGGATCAGAGATAAAGATCCCAACAACATCTACCGATACTCCAAATGGGTTTACCGGTTATTTACCACCAGTGGCTCCCCTAACCGCGTAAGACCTTATGAATACAAAAAAGTATTAGAAGACAATGGTTGGAAAGATGTCGCCATTAAGCCGAGAAGAACTTTGACTGATGTTCAATTTGAATCAGTAAAAAAACACTTTTACAAAGATTTTTTAGACGATAAAAACCAGATGTCTTATTTGGGCATATGGCTATGTGCCACCAAAGCTTAACTATTTTAGTTTTTAACCTGTGTGTACACAATAATATATATGTGTACACAATAATATATATATATATAGTGTAAGCTTATACAGATTTTTCCTCTATTCGTTTGAGAATATAATCAGGACACCGTATGGGTTTACGGGTTTTAGCATCAACAAAAACCAAAGTCGTTTCTGCAGTTGCTATTTTTACATTATCAATATTGTATATCTCGTAAGCAAATTCAATTCTTACTGAAGGTACAGCTTTTAGTTTGGTCACAATAGTTAACTCATCATCATAGAGTGCCGGCTTGATATACTTAATGGTGTACGTATGTACCGGTAGCATAATGCCCTCTGCCTCCATTTGTTTATACGAAATGCCGAGGTCTCTCAACCATTCCAAACGACCTGTTTCAATAAAAGAGGCATAGTTACCATAGTACACATAGCCCATTTGATCGGTCTCACCATATCTTACTCTAACCTTAGTTTTACTGGTAAATAACAAAATGATTTAGGATTTGAATTAAAGCAACATTATGAAAAAAAAAATTAAAAAACAATAGTTAAACGATTTTTTTATTAGCAAATTTGTTTACATCTTTGTACTCTGAAT
>PDWJ01012130.1_pt1 | contig 11673 bp, 5 predicted proteins | sample 1430881 | NCBI WGS metagenome assembly PDWJ01 (sample SAMN01162460, study PRJNA174530) | Oral metagenome, whole genome shotgun sequencing project. | biome: Marine environment; feature: Marine mammal; material: Swab sample of the gingival sulcus; isolation source: swab sample of gingival sulcus... | reverse complement strand
GTTGGATCCAGATAATCGGGTATGCCGTCATCGTCCGTATCGTCATTGGTCGGGTCACCATCCGTATCGGCATCCTCGTCGGGCGTGTCGATACCGTCACCATCATCGTCAAGGTCCCTATAGTTAACATCCTCGGTACCGTCAGTATCGGGAAGGTCGTTCGCGGGGTCATCGATCTCATCGTTCACATCGAAGCCATCGTCCACGTCACTGCCCTCATATCCGTCATCAAGCCCATCGCCATCGGTGTCGGTACCTGTATACACATGGTCGGGGACCCCATCGAAGTTGAAATCGTTACCCTCGTTGTTGTCCGGGACAAGGTCATTGTCACTGTCCATGTCCAGATAGTCCGGACTGTCGACACCATCAGTGTTCACCGGATCAAGACCATCGGGATAGGCCGAGTTCAGGCCATCGTTGGAAACATAGGCCGCCTGGTCGTCACCGTTCGGGGCAACATAACCGTCCGTGGTCTGTGCCTCCACATTATCAGGAATGCCATATCGCCATCAAGGTCAGGATCCTCTACACTATCCAATATGCCATCGTTGTCATCATCAAGGTCCACCATGTCAGGTACCCCGTCACCATCGGTGTCGGTACAGATATAAGGAGCTACATATAGAGCAATTAGACTTGAGGATGTTGAAGTAGTATAAAACTCTATATCTGTAACTGGTGATTGGGATTTCCATTCAACATTGATATCAGGATGATAATCCGAAGCAGTCGTATTCCTAACATAATAGTTATTACCGTCCACAACGGATATTATACCCGGGCTTAAAGAGCCTATAAATTGATACTCAACATTATCCAATGCCACAATACCATCCTGAGCAGCTGACTGAATTCCGGAAGAGTGATGGGCTTTTACGATTACAGGTACCGTCCCATTAATTCCAAAAGTAATCGGGGCATTATTTATAGTTCTAAAATGTCCACCTGCATCTGTACTTGCCCCTTCAACACTAACAACGATACTTCCAGCCGGAAGTCCCCATTTGGCACTTAAATCCACATTTGCAGCTGACAAACTTCCATCATTGACCCCTAGAGGGAAGCCAAAATCAGAAGCTGTCACTAAAAATAAATCCGTCATTGAACAACCAACGGCATTCAAGATACCATCTTCATAACCGTCAACATCCAAATCACCCGTAGATAAAGGTATAGCGACATTGTCAGTATTTGCGTACACATAGTCCGCACCAACATTTAGCAAAGTAAAAATCAAAAATAATCTCAGGCCTCCATTTAAAAGAAATCTGAATTTGGGATATACAAAATTTTCCATAAGCGTCAGTAATTATTTACTAATCACCATGGCTAAAAGCGGTAACATATATAAGAAGTGGGGCTTCCATTTAAGTACTGCAATATATACCTAAAATTCAAATAGACAAATAGAAAAGAAAACATTATCCCCAAATTTCGTTTTAACAACGATAATTATCGTCCAAATGCAAAAACAAATGAAACCAACCACTGGTTCAACGATGATTACCATTTATATTCCGCAATTGGAATTTGGAGACATCCATTCCAATTAAAAATCCCCTCTTAAAACTATCTGGCCCTGACCTCCATCCCCATACGAAAACCACTTGAAAATAGCTGCCTTTTCCACTATAAAATCATTTCATAAAGGAACATAATCCTATATTTTACTTTATTTTTGCCGAAAATAAGAGTATGGGGTTCAAAAATCAGATAGCACGCAGACGTACTTTCGGAATTATATCGCATCCGGATGCAGGGAAAACAACCCTGACGGAAAAATTATTGCTTTTTGGCGGAGCCATACAAGAGGCAGGTGCCGTAAAGAACAATAAAATAAAAAAAACGGCCACTAGCGACTTTATGGAAATCGAACGGCAAAGGGGGATATCGGTAGCTACGTCTGTTTTAGCTTTTTTATATAAAGACAAAAAAATAAATATACTTGACACCCCAGGACATAAGGATTTTGCCGAAGATACCTTCAGGACCTTAACAGCTGTTGATAGTGTCATTGTCGTTGTGGATGTCGCCAAAGGTGTTGAGGAACAGACCATAAAACTCGTGGAGGTATGTAGAATGCGGAATATCCCCATGATTGTATTTATCAACAAATTGGATCGGGAAGGTAAGGATGCGTTTGACCTTTTGGATGATTTGGAACAAAAATTAGGGCTGTCGGTCACCCCTTTGAGTTTCCCTATCGGAATGGGTTATGACTTTAAAGGCATCTATAATATTTATGAGAAGAACATCAATCTTTTCAGTGGTGACAGCAAAAAAAATATAGAGGACACAATTGCTTTCGACAATATTGACAATCCAGAATTGGAAATGATTATCGGTGAAAATGCCGCACAGGACTTAAGGGATAATCTTGAATTGGTCCATGGTGTATATGCCCCGTTTAACGTTGAGAATTATCTAAGCGGAAAACAGCAACCTGTATTTTTTGGTTCTGCCTTGAACAATTTTGGTGTTCGCGAACTACTTGACTGTTTTATAGAAATAGCACCCCCGCCCCGACCAAAAATGGCTGAGGAAAGACTGGTCAGGCCCGATGAACAAGAACTTACCGGATTCGTTTTTAAAATACATGCGAACATGGATCCCAAGCATCGTGACCGTTTAGCCTTCATAAAAGTCGTTTCGGGAACTTTTGAAAGAAACAAACCCTATTTACATGTTCGACAAGGCAAAAATCTGAAATTCTCAAGTCCGAATGCTTTCTTTGCCGAAAAAAAGGAGATTGTCGACATATCCTACCCAGGGGACATCGTAGGATTGCATGATACCGGTAATTTTAAGATCGGGGACACCCTTACCGAAGGGGAATCATTGCATTACAAGGGAATCCCAAACTTTTCCCCAGAACATTTTCGATATATCAACAATGCGGACCCAATGAAATCGAAGCAATTGGGCAAGGGTGTTGACCAACTTATGGATGAAGGTGTTGCCCAACTATTCATTCTGGAACTGAACGGGCGAAGAGTTATTGGCACTGTTGGTGCCCTACAATTCGAGGTCATCAAATATCGCCTTGAGCATGAGTATGGCGCTAAATGCAGTTATGAGAATTTCCCTGTACACAAGGCATGCTGGGTAGACCCACAGGATGGGAAGAACGATGAGTTCAAGGAGTTCAAAAGGGTAAAACAAAAGTTCCTGGCGAAAGACAAGCAAGGGCAAATGGTATTTTTGGCCGATTCGCAATTCTCTTTACAAATGACCCAACAAAAATACCCTTCGGTCAAATTGCATTTTACCTCGGAATTTAAATAATGGGACAACCACCCAAATAAAAAAGCCCATGGTGTTGTCATGGGCTTTTTTTATTTATTAGGCTTCTCCTGAAGGCCCAAAATTGATGGGTATCGGAGACTGTTCATAATCCTTTATGGCACCATGGGCCTTTTCGAACCGATTAACATTATCACTCAATGCCTTTAAAAATTTCTTGGCATGCTGTGGCGTCAGAACAATCCTACTTTTCACTTTGGCCTTTGGGGCCCCTGGCATCATACTGATAAAATCTACTACAAATTCAGAAACCGAATGGTTGATGATGGCTAAATTCGAATACACTCCTTCAGCCATTTTCTCATCCAGCTCAATGTTTATTTGTTTTTGCTTAGGGTCATTACCACTCATAAGTATCGATTAAAATTTCAATGCCTCCTTACGGGCCATGATCTCATCATATTCCTCCTTGGAGCCAACAATGATATTCTCATAGTCCCGCATTCCCGTACCTGCGGGTATTTTATGGCCTACGATAACATTTTCCTTCAATCCTTCAAGTGTATCTATTTTTCCACTAACAGCGGCTTCGTTCAATACTTTTGTCGTCTCTTGGAACGAGGCTGCGGAGATAAACGATTTTGTCTGCAATGAAGCCCTAGTGATCCCCTGTAAGATCGGCGTTGCGGTAGCTGCCAAAGCATCCCTAGCTTCAACCAAGGCCTTATCGGCCCTTTTCAGAGCTGAATTTTCATCCCTTAGTTCGCGTACCGAAACAACTTGTCCCGCCCTAAGGTTTTCAGAATCACCTACCTCAACGACAATTTTCTTACCATATATTTCATCATTTTCGGTAATAAAGTCCGACTTGTGCACCAATTGGTTCTCCAAGAAAATAGTATCCCCTGGGTCTTGGATACGTACTTTCCGCATCATTTGACGTACAACGACCTCAAAGTGCTTATCATTGATCTTCACACCTTGTAATCGATATACTTCCTGGACTTCATTAACCAGATATTGCTGAACGGCCGAAGGCCCTTTTATTGCCAAAATATCCTCTGGGGTAATAGAACCATCGGAAAGCGGCATACCAGCACGTACATAGTCATTCTCCTGTACCAATATCTGATTGGACAATTTGACCAAATATTTCTTAACCTCGCCCAATTTGGACTCAATGATGATTTCCCTATTACCCCGTTTGATCTTGCCAAAGGAAACCACACCATCTATCTCGGATACTACCGCTGGATTTGATGGGTTACGGGCTTCGAACAATTCGGTTACCCTTGGAAGACCACCGGTAATATCCCCTGCTTTTGCAGATTTACGTGGTATTTTCACCAAAATCCTACCTTCTTTGATCTTATCGCCATCATCCACCATCAAGTGAGACCCAACAGGTAAGTTATATGAACGTAGAACTTCGTCCTTATTGTTCATGATCAACAAGGTGGGAATAAGTTTCTTGTTTCTTGATTCTGAAATAACTTTTTCCTGGAAACCGGTCTGTTCATCAATCTCTACCTGATAGGTAACTCCTTGCTCAATATTTTCGTAAGCGATCTTACCTGGGAATTCAGAGACGATCACACCATTATAGGGATCCCATTGACAAATAACATCACCACTCTTGACCTTGGCACCGTTCTTTAGGAACAATTGCGAACCATAGGGGATATTATTAGTACTCAATGTAATACCGGTTTTGGTATCTACAATTTTAATTTCCGAAGTTCTGGATATCACAATATCCGAATTATTGCCTTCAGTATCCTCGCTTTTTACAGTTCTTAAATCCTCGATTTCGGCAATACCATCGAATTTGGCAGTCAGTTTATTATCTTCGGAGATGTTACCTGCAATACCCCCAACGTGGAAGGTACGAAGTGTCAACTGTGTACCTGGCTCACCGATAGATTGTGCGGCGACCACCCCAACAGCCTCTCCTCTTTGAACCATTTTATTGGTGGAAAGGTTTCTTCCATAACATTTGGCACAAATACCTTTTTCAGCTTCACAAGTCAAGGCAGAACGAACCTCAACCTTATCAATTGGGGAAGCTTCGATTCTCTTAACATCCTCTTCCATGATCTGCTGACCTGCCTTTAAAACAACCTCATCGGTCAACGGGTTATGGACATCGTGTAGGGAGACCCTACCGAGTATCCTTTCTCCCAAGGTCTCAACAACCTCCTCATTTTTCTTTAATGACTCAACTGCTATACCCCTCAATGTCCCACAATCCTCCGTGTTGATAATAACATCTTGGGAAACATCGACCAAACGACGTGTTAGGTAACCGGCATCTGCCGTTTTCAGGGCGGTATCCGCAAGTCCTTTACGGGCACCGTGGGTAGAGATAAAGTATTCCAAAATCGATAATCCTTCCTTGAAGTTGGAAAGAATCGGGTTTTCAATAATCTCACCGCCACCTGCCGTGGATTTTTTAGGTTTGGCCATCAAACCACGCATACCCGTTAACTGGCGAATCTGCTCTTTAGAGCCCCTCGCACCAGAATCAAGCATCATATACACAGAGTTAAACCCTTGTTGGTCCTCACGAATACGTTTCATGGCCAACTCGGTCAACATTGCATTTGTGGATGTCCAAACATCAATAACCTGGTTATAACGTTCATTATTCGTGATAAGCCCCATGTTATAGTTGGCCATAATACCATCTACCTGCACATTGGCCTCATCGATCATTGTATGTTTTTCAGGTGGGATAATAATATCGCCCAAACTGAAGGATAGTCCGCCTTTAAAGGCGAACTCATACCCCATTGTCTTGATCTTGTCCAAGAACTCGGCTGTTGTAGGAACATCGGTTACGGCAAGTATTCCACCGATAATATCCCTCAACGATTTTTTGTTCAATACATCATTGATATAACCGGCTTGCTCGGGAACCTCCATATTGAACAGTACCCTACCAACAGTTGTTGGTATGATTTTGTAGACCAGTTCCCCTTCTTCATTAAAATCCTTTGCCCTTACTTTAATCCCTGCATTAAGGTTTACCATTCCTTCATTAAAGGCAATCTCAACCTCTTCTGCGGAATAGAAAGTCAATCCTTACAGTGATGGGGGATCCATTTGCCGGGTTAAGGATGTTATGCGATGCCAACATCAATAATTGGGATTCCAGAATCGCTTCTGGCCCCAATGGTAGGTGGACAGCCATCTGGTCACCATCAAAATCCGCATTAAATGCGGTACAGACCAATGGGTGTAAACGTATCGCCTTACCTTCGATAAGTTTTGGCTGGAAAGCCTGGATACCCAAACGGTGTAATGTAGGGGCTCGGTTCAATAATACCGGATGTCCTTTCAGTACGTTTTCAAGTATATCCCAAACAACAGGTTCTTTTTTGTCTATAATCTTCTTGGCCGATTTCACTGTTTTGACAATACCCCTTTCTATCAATTTTCTAATAACAAAAGGCTTGTACAACTCTGCAGCCATATCTTTAGGAAGGCCACATTCGAACAATTTCATCTCAGGGCCGACAACGATAACCGAACGCGCTGAATAATCAACACGCTTACCTAATAGGTTCTGGCGAAAACGACCTTGCTTACCCTTTAATGAATCGGAAAGGGATTTTAAAGGTCTATTCGATTCTGTCTTAACTGCGGACGCTTTTCTGGTATTGTCAAAAAGTGAATCAACGGCTTCCTGAAGCATACGCTTCTCATTTCTAAGGATCACTTCCGGTGCCTTGATCTCAACCAATCGCTTCAATCGATTATTTCTAATGATCACCCTTCTGTACAAATCGTTCAAATCGGAAGTCGCAAAACGACCACCATCCAACGGTACCAAAGGACGTAATTCCGGTGGAATAACAGGAACAACCTTCATGATCATCCATTCAGGCCTGTTTTCCCTATTCTCCTGTGATTCCCTTAAGGCCTCAACAACCTGAAGTCGTTTTAGGGCCTCGGTCTTACGTTGTTTAGAAGTCTCTGTATTGGCTTTATGTCTTAATTCGTATGATAATTCCTTAAGGTCGATACGTCCCAATAAATCAATAAGGCACTCCGCACCCATCTTAGCGATGAACTTGTTGGGGTCGCTATCTTCCAAGTATTGGTTTTCCTGCGGAATAGTCTCAAGGATGTTCAAATATTCCTCTTCGGTAAGGAAATCCATTTTATTGACTTCCTCACCCTCAGGGCCTTTTGCTATACCAGGCTGTATTACCACATAGCGCTCGTAGTAAATGATCATGTCCAATTTCTTGGAAGGCAACCCTAAAAGATACCCTATTTTATTCGGTAACGAACGGAAATACCAAATATGGGCAACAGGTACAACCAAATTGATATGTCCTACCCTATCCCTTCGGACTTTCTTCTCGGTAACCTCTACACCACAGCGGTCACAAACGATACCACGGTAACGTATCCTCTTGTATTTGCCACAAGCACATTCATAATCCTTTACCGGGCCGAAAATACGTTCGCAGAAAAGACCGTCACGCTCTGGTTTATGCGTTCTGTAGTTTATGGTTTCAGGTTTTAAAACCTCGCCCCTTGACTCTGCCAAAATAGCTTCTGGAGATGCCAGACCGATTGAAATTTTATTGAACCTTTTTATTGGGTTATTATCTTTTATTCTAGCCATAATAAATGGTGATACTAATTAAATGTGTTCTAAAATCCTTTCTAAAATAGATTTATCTATTCCTCCAATCTAATGTCCAAACCTAATCCTTTAAGTTCGTGCATCAATACGTTGAAGGATTCTGGCAATCCAGGTTCTGGCATAGTCTCTCCCTTAACGATAGACTCATAGGTTTTGGCCCTGCCGATAACATCATCGGACTTCACTGTGAGAATCTCACGCAATGTAGCCGATGCACCGTATGCCTCCAATGCCCAAACTTCCATCTCCCCGAATCGCTGACCACCAAATTGTGCTTTACCACCTAAAGGTTGTTGGGTGATCAAAGAGTATGGCCCTATTGAACGGGCATGCATTTTATCATCTACCATGTGACCCAATTTCAACATGTAGATCACCCCAACTGTAGCGGGTTGGTCAAAACGTTGTCCTGTACCACCATCGTATAGGTATGTATGGCCGAATCTTGGTATTCCTGCCTCATCGGTATAAGCATTGATCTCTTCCAGGGTTGCACCATCAAAAATCGGTGTGGCATATTTTTTACCCAATTTAAGTCCTGCCCAACCAAGAACAGTTTCATAAATCTGACCAATATTCATACGGGATGGCACCCCTAATGGGTTCAATACGATATCAACTGGGGTTCCATCTTCCAAGAAAGGCATGTCTTCCTGACGTACGATTCTTGAAACAATACCTTTGTTACCGTGTCGCCCGGCCATTTTATCACCAACTTTCAACTTACGTTTTTTGGCTATATATACTTTGGCCAGTTTCATGATTCCTGCTGGTAGTTCATCACCAACCGAAATCGTGAATTTATCCCTTCTCAGGTTACCTTGAAGGTCATTAAGCTTGATCTTATAATTATGCAATAGGTCGGCGACCAATATATTGGTATCCTTATCCGTAGTCCAAGTCCCTGCTACCAAATGTGCAAAATCATCTACGGAGTTCAACATCTTCAAAGTATATTTCTTACCTTTTGGAAGAACCTCCTCTCCCAAATCGTTCAATACGCCTTGTGATGTCTTACCGTTGATCAATGTGAACAATTTCTCAACTAAAACATCCTTGAGTTGCTGGAATTTCACTTCATATTCCAGTTCCAGATTTGAAATCGCCTCCTTATCCTCAGAACGCTTACGCTTATCCTTAATGGACCTTGAGAACAATTTTTTATCGATTACAACACCACGCAATGATGGGGAGGCTTTTAAGGAAGCATCCTTTACATCACCTGCCTTGTCACCAAAAATGGCACGAAGCAATTTTTCTTCTGGAGTGGGGTCCGACTCTCCTTTTGGGGTAATCTTACCGATAAGTATATCCCCAGGCTTCACTTCGGCCCCAATACGTATCATGCCGTTCTCATCAAGGTCTTTCGTGGCCTCTTCGGAAACATTGGGGATATCATGTGTTAATTCTTCCGCACCTAATTTAGTGTCACGGACCTCCAATGAATATTCATCGACATGGATGGATGTAAAAATATCCTCACGTACAACTTTTTCGGAGATTACGATCGCATCCTCGAAATTGTACCCTTTCCAAGGCATAAAAGCGACAGTAAGGTTCCTACCCAGTGCCAATTCACCTTTTTCGGTAGCATAACCCTCACATAATACTTGTCCTTTCTTAACCTTGTCCCCTTTCTTAACTATCGGCTTCAGGTTGATACTTGTACCTTGGTTGGTTTTTCTAAACTTAACCAGGTTATATGTCTTATCATCATCATCAAAGCTGATCAGACTTTCGTTTTCCGTTCTACTGTACTTGATCGTTATTTTTTGGGAATCAACGTATTTTATAACCCCATCACCTTCAGCATTGATCAATACCCTTGAATCCGAAGCCACCTGTCTTTCAAGACCGGTCCCTACAATCGGGGATTGGGGTTTCAATAACGGAACAGCCTGACGCATCATGTTTGAACCCATCAGTGCCCTGTTCGCATCGTCATGCTCCAAGAAAGGAATCAAGGAGGCAGAAATAGAGGCTATCTGGTTGGGGGCAACATCAGTGTAGTTGATCTCTTTTGAATCGACCACAGGAAAATCGCCTTCTTCCCTTGCAATTACTTTATCGGAATCGATTTGGCCATCTTCTTTCAAAGGAATGTTCGCTTGGGCGATTTTCATTCCTTCCTCCTCCTCTGCACTTAGATACAGATATTCATTGGTATCTACCTTGGCATCACTTACTTTACGGTAAGGTGTTTCCAAGAACCCCATAGGATTCACTTTGGCAAAGACCGAAAGTGACGATATCAAACCGATATTCGGGCCCTCAGGGGTTTCGATAGGACATAACCTACCATAATGTGTATAATGGACATCACGTACCTCAAAACCAGCACGCTCCCTTGAAAGACCTCCTGGCCCTAGTGCCGACAATCTGCGTTTGTGCGTAATCTCTGCCAATGGATTGGTTTGATCCATAAACTGGGACAACTGATTGGTTCCAAAGAATGAATTGATCACAGAGGACAAAGTCTTCGCATTGATCAAATCTATTGGTGTAAACACTTCATTGTCACGAACATTCATACGCTCGCGAATGGTTCTTGCCATACGGGCAAGACCTACACCGAACTGTGAGGACAATTGTTCTCCCACTGTACGTACACGACGGTTGGAAAGGTGATCGATATCATCGATCTCCGCTTTTGAGTTGATCAACTCGATCAAATACTTGATGATCGTAATGATATCTTCCTTGGTCAGGACCTGTTTGTCCATCCCAATATCCAACTGTAGTTTCTTGTTCATTCTGTAACGACCAACCTCTCCTAGGTTGTAACGTTGATCTGAAAAGAACAGTTTGTTGATTATGCCACGAGCGGTTTCCTCATCGGGCGGCTCGGCATTACGTAATTGACGGTATATATGTTCTACAGCCTCTTTTTCCGAGTTTGTAGGATCTTTTTGTAGTGTATTATGGATTATGGCGTAATCGGACTGTGCATTATTCTCTTTATGCAAAAGAATGGTTTTCACATCCGCTTCCAAAATCTCTTCAACGTGGTCTTTTTCCAAGACGGTATCACGGTCCAATATGATCTCATTCCTTTCGATAGACACAACTTCACCAGTATCCTCGTCCACGAAATCCTCATGCCAGGTATTCAAGACCCTTGCGGCCAATTTACGCCCTAAGACCTTTTTCAGTCCTGCCTTTGAAACTTTCACCTCTTCAGAAAGGTCGAATATCTCGAGGATATCCTTATCACTTTCGAATCCTATGGCCCTGAACAGGGTAGTTACAGGTAATTTTTTCTTTCTGTCAATATAGGCATACATGACGCCATTGATATCCGTGGCGAACTCGATCCACGACCCTTTAAATGGAATAACCCTTGCCGAGTACAATTTAGTACCATTGGCATGGAACGACTGCCCAAAGAAAACACCTGGGGAACGGTGCAATTGCGAAACAACGACACGTTCCGCCCCATTGATAACAAAAGTACCGCTCGGTGTCATATAGGGAATCGTACCCAAGTACACATCCTGTACGATGGTCTCAAAGTCCTCATGTTCGGGATCAGTACAATATAGTTTTAACCTAGCTTTTAAAGGTACGCTATGGGTAAGGCCACGCTCTATACATTCTTGGATCGAATATCGTGGTGGGTCTATGAAATAATCAAGGAATTCCAATACAAACTGGTTACGTGTGTCTGTTATCGGAAAGTTTTCCATGAAGGTATTATACAATCCTTCGTTGCCCCTTTGGTCAGATTTTGTTTCAAGTTGAAAGAAATCTTGAAATGATTTAATCTG
>PDWJ01004753.1_pt1 | contig 11683 bp, 4 predicted proteins | sample 1430881 | NCBI WGS metagenome assembly PDWJ01 (sample SAMN01162460, study PRJNA174530) | Oral metagenome, whole genome shotgun sequencing project. | biome: Marine environment; feature: Marine mammal; material: Swab sample of the gingival sulcus; isolation source: swab sample of gingival sulcus... | reverse complement strand
CGCCTTCCCGGAGTGTCAATGCTGGGGCCGGATAATTCGCCATAAACACATTCTTCCGAACCACCAACCATAAAGCAACTAACGACACGCAACACTAGTTCGCGACCGTCCAACTCTCGAGCGCGCGAGCGGCCTCGTCGTCGGCCTGTATCCTCAGACTCTCCCAGTCCGGCGTCTGCTGACGGGTGCCCTGGGCCAGCACCGCCGCACGGACGGCCGAGAGGACGTCACCCGCTCCCAACGCCAGCCCACTGTCACGCAGGGCTCGAAGCTGCCGCAGAACATCGGCGCGCGCCTGGGCTGGAGTCCGGACCGCAGGGCGCGCCCGGTGCCGCTTGCGGCAGACCACGATGAGGTCGATGCGGTTAGGTGCGACGGCCGCGACCTTGGTCAGGCTCGTGGTCACCTCCGCGACCACCGGCCGCGTGGCGGTCACCACCAGATCTGCGTCGTCCAGGGACGCCATCAGCACCTCCCAGCCGCTGCTCCGCGCCTGGTGGAAGCTGAACACAACGATGCCGTCGTCGCAGAGCACGCGCGTGCACTCGGACCAGACGCGGGAGGCCATCCGGCGGAACTCTGTCGGTGAGGGGTTCTGCACCTCGTTCACGTCCCGAGTGCTGACCGCCTGCGGGTAGTCACCGTGGGGACCGATCGACGTCATCCAGGCATGGAAGAAGTCGGCGAGCTCGGAGTAGTGCACGTTGTCGACGTAGGGCGGATCGGTGACCACGAGCGCGACCGACCCATCGGGCAGGTCTGTCGCGCCGCTGTCGCCCGTCGTCACGTAGGCGCTGCCGGGGATGTCCCGGAACTGCTCCCAGGTCGAGACGATGACCTGTCCGAGCGGCCGGGAGCGGCCGGTGACGGTCGCCACCGCGCCGTCTCGATCGACAAGGTCGGACGGGTCCTCCTTGTAGCGCTGCGCCGCCAGCAGCCGGTTTAGCGCCTCCGCAAACCCGCCCGAGCCGCCGGCTGCGCCCCACGGGTTCCCCTCGACTGAGCACCGCTCCGGGCGCAGGACGTGGTTGTGGAAGATCGACCGCACCGGCCCGGTGCCCTCGCCCTTGAACGAGCAGAACAGGTTGTGATGCTCGAGCGTCTTGCCGAACACCGCGGCCAGCGCCTCCCGTTCGGGACCGTGTCCGGGCAGATCACGGATGGCAGCACCGAGGAGTCCGAGGCAGTACATCTGGCGGTCGTTGAAAAAGCTCGCCCAGGTCCGGTAGCCCCACCTCAGCGCCTGGAGGGTGTTGGTTCCGTCCTCCAGCGTCCCGCAGGGGAATACCAGCTGCCCGGGCGCGGCATCTGCCAGAAGCTTGCTCGCCCGCTCGCAGAGGGTCAGGTCGAAGTCGTCGATGGGTCGGTACTCCCGGCCACCGGCGGCCGTTCGGACCACCTTGGCGTACATGCGTCGCTGCGGCGGCACTCCGCCCAGAGCCTCGAGGACGGAACTGCGGTGTCCCCGCTGGCAGAGGAAGTGGCGTCCCGCGTTGCCTCCCGCGGCAACTGGACCCTCGAAGGCGAAGGGCACCTCGCAGGAAGCGCAGAAGCCAACTCCGTCAACGCCCAGGGTAACCGGGCAGACGGCGTGACAGCGGGGACAGGTGGCGTGGGCCCTCGGGTTGCGACCAGGGTAGGCGTGCTTCGCGAAGACGTAGCTGGAGAACAACTCGACCTCGTCTGCGCAGGTGACACACCGGGTCACCGCCACCCAGAAGTAGTGCAGCACCGGTAGTCCGTCGGCGGAGATGTGCAGCTCGTCGATACTGGCCCGGCAAGCCGACTCCACCTCAGTGAAGAGGCGGATGAGGGTCTGCGTGTCCCAACGCTGGAGAGCCTGCCGCTGGGTCAGCGTCGCGACCGGGTTGATGTCTCGGCCCACGACGGAGGCGCCCAGCTTCGCCGCCTCGACAAGAGTGGTCCCCGAGCCCGCGAACGGGTCGTAGACGACCAGACCCTCCAGCGGCACGGCTCCGCGCGTGGACCGTGCGGGCGCGGCACTGAGCAGAACTCCCCGGAACACCGACCCGAGGCGGCGGGCCCACCACTTGTGCACGTAGGTGGCCGGCCGGTGCCGCTCCTTGCGCCACGCCTCGTATTCGGCGACACGGCTCAACGACACCGGCAGCGCGTGCCGCTCGATGGCCACGGGGCTCACCAGCCCGCTCGCACCGCTCGCCGTCACCAGGATGTTCCCTTCGTCTCGTGGGCCCACTGTTCTTGCCGCGGACCCACGGCAACCCTCTCGGCCACCACGGACAGGGCGATCAAACCCCGCCCGCATCAACCGTGGCCACCGTAGGCATCCACGATGCGACCGGCTCCGTTGACGCGCCGTGAGCCTCACCCAGGCGTCCGATCAGGTCAAGAGCTCCCTGATCGCCCCAGATTGTTCAGGGACCAGCACTAGTGTGAGCAATAGCATGTCAGTTGAACGCCAACGGGGGGTTCGGGTGCCTTACCTGGATGCACTGGTGCCCGCGGTCGCCGACCCCGGGGACCTGCTCGAGCGTCTGCGTCGCCTCCGCCTCACCGACGCGACCGTCAGCGTCGATCCCGGCCCTCTCGACGAGGCGACCCTTAACCTCATCCGGTACGTCCTGGCAGAGACCCGGCAAGACCTCGTTCTGGCGCTCCCGCAGGGACGCCACGATGTCGCCATCGCGCTCGGCGTCCTCCTGCAGCTCAACCGGCTCGGCGCCAGGTTTCGCGGCCAGTTCGACGGCGAAGGGTTCGATGGCCCGCTCGTCGTCGTAGGGCTGAACGTCAACCTCACCGACAGGCTCCGGCGGCTGAGGGTCGGCGCCGAGAACCTGTCCGACGCCCTGCGAGCACAGCGCGTGCGGGCCGACGGAACGGTCACCGATCTGCGCGGCACGATCAGCCCCGCCCGCGCTTGGTGCGCCGGCCTCCTGTACCTCAATACCTCGCTCGGGTGGCCCCCTCTCCCCCAGGTGCGCCCCGGGCTGGTCCTCATCGACCGCACCAGCTTCCGAAACCCGGACACCCTGGACGCCGCCCTGACCTGGGCCGACCAGCATCAGACGGGCCACGTGGTCGTGCTCAGCACGATCGGTGAGCCATGCCCGCCCGCCCTGGAGAACGCCGACCGGTGGTTGCGGTGGGGCTGGACCCCCGGACTTCGGCGCGACGTCAGCCAGGAGCTAGGCCGACCACACGACAGTGGCCCGCTGTCGACCAACGCCTTACTTTGCGTGCCCCGCTACCCGGTGCAGCTGGCCGAGTACCAGGCACCGGCGTTCACCCGGCTCCGACGTCGATGCCTTACCGGCATCGCGGCCGCTCGACGCACCAACCTCCCCTTCCCTCCCAGGGTGGCTGAAGCGGTGCAACTGGTGAACTTGCTCGCCGGCACCTGGGGCAAGCTGGCAACCGCAGACCTTTACGCAGCCCAGGAACCTCGTGGTATGAGCACCATGACCCTGCGACGCACGCTGCGGGAGCGACGGGACGGCGAGCTTCCGAAGGAGTGGGGAGGGTTCCGGGAGACGATGTGGCCCGATCTCCGCCGCGACGTTCTTGAGTTAGCGGACCTCCTCGAGGAGTACAACCCCCGGTTCGAAGTCCTCCGGGCCGCCCTCGACTGGGCGCAGGCTCATCGCAAGGACTGCCCGATCTTCGTGAGGACACAGACCCGTTCCGCCGCAAGAGCACTCACTCAAGACCTCCTCGACGCCGACCCCCGGCTGGAGCCGCTGATGAGCAGCGATTCCGGAACCCCGAGGCTGTGGGTCGTGTCCTACGGCGAACGGTTAACGTGGGCCCACCGCCCGACGGTCGAGATCCATCTGGGCGTCCCGCCGCCCTGGCGACGCGCCAGTCTGCTGGGTGGGGAGGCGACCGAACATGTGCTCGTGGTCGACCCCGACGAGACGCAGTGGGCCAGAAGGGTGCTGCTCGGACTCGACAACGAGTGGCGGACCACGCTCAAGAAGACGGCGGCTGAGCTGAACCTCGACTGCCCGCCCACCCCGCACGTGCCCGAGCCGCGCACGGTGTACGGACCCGTCACCGTCGATACGCGTGGCGACGACGATGTCGTCACCCCGCCGCCGGCGTTCGACCTGGACCGCATGTTCGCCGCCTTCGCTTCTGCCCTCGGCAGGGTTGACCGCGGCGAGGAGGACCCCGGCAGCGATGCCCGCACCCACACCGGGGCCCGTTCGGTCCTCGCCCGGCCCGTCACCTTGGATCCGGACAACACCCAGTACTGGCTCGCCGCCGACGGTACCGCCGAAATTCTGGTCGGTAACCGGTACAGCTCCACTCCCGTGTCGGCCCTGAGCGCCGGGACAACCCTGCTCATCCCACGAGGAGAGACCCGCGAGGAGCTCTACGGTCGGCTGCTGGAAGCCGCGCACGGCGACGCGGACGTGGTCGCCGTCACCATGGCACTCAAGCGGTTCCGCAAGGCGACCTGGGCGTTGTACGACCAGTGCGGTTCCTGGGACGCCGCGGCACGAGCGCTCCGAACACAAGGCAGCGCCGTCCAGGGCGGCCAAACGTGCAGGAACTGGGCCGAGGGCCGGGTCATCGCACCTGACGACGTCTACGACATCCGACGGGTGGCGTGGCTGACGAAGCGTGACGACCTTACCCTGGACCGCACCTGGGAACGCATCGGGGTCATCGCGACCGAGCTGCGCAGGCTCCACCGCGAACTCGGGCGAGTGCTCTCCGGGGCCATCGCAGAGGCCGCGAGCGGTCGATCCGGGGAGAACCTGCGGAAACTATCCGACCTCTGTGGTGGCATCGACCCCGCAGAGGTGCTCGAGGAGTTCGAACTGCGCCAGATCCGGTCCGTCGGTGGGCCACGCAGCGTGCCGGCCAGCCAGCTGCGGAAGCTGCCTCCCGCCGAGAGCTGAACCACCTGAGGAGGTCATCGTTGCTAGACGCCACACGACGCACACAGTCCGCACCCATGAACGCGTCCCTGGGCAACCGCCGCGAATCCGGCGTTGTCGACTGGCTCATCGACCGACTCGCACTGCGCCTGGCCGACCGCACCGACGTCCGGCACAGTCCGCCATGGGAGCCGCGCGCCAACGTACTCCTTGGCGTGCTGGAGCCTATCTGGGTGCAATCCCCTCCCGTTGCGAAGGACGATGAAGACCCGGCGGACGCCGTGGAGACCACGAACGGCAGCGAATCTGCGGAGCCGGCGGCCGTGGAGACTGGTGATGTCCCCGCCCTCGGACTCAACTTCCGCGTGCGGGCCGCAGGCAACGACACCATCGAGCTCGAGGTCGATCTCGCCTTCGCGCTGTACCTCGAGGAGATCGCCACCCTGGCCGAGCAGCGCACCTACGTCGGCGCTCACGAGCCCGACCCGGCCACTGACCCCACCAGTGCCCCAGGCACGGCGGCCGGACGTGCCGCTCCGGCTGACGGGATGCCAGCCGCCAAGCAGTCATCCGACGAGGCGTCCCCGGCTGCATACGAGGACACGTCGTCCACCCCGAAGCGCCGCAAGCGCGAACGCAAGACCCGCCTGCTTGGTGCCTGGCGACGCCAGGACGTCGATGTGCCCCGGGCCCGGCTCCAGGTGCCCCTCGACGGCACCGTGGTGGAACTGGAGAGCGAGGTGGACCGGCTGGTCCGAGAAGCCATCGACACTCACTACGCCAGCCCGCTCGCGATGCGCCCGCTCCGCACGAGGCGCAACGAGCTCCCGCGAACTGCCCTAGCCGACGAGGCCGCCTTCCAGGCCGCCGTCGAGGAGGTCCTCGACAAGGACTGGAAACCGATGTCCTACCCCGACCTCGAACTCACCGCGTTCGCGCAGCCCCTTGGCGGCGACGAGTACCTCGTTACCGTGGCGCTGCGGAACATGACCCGGATCGCGGGCCGCCAGCAACAGGACATGACGGCCTACGACTGCCGCATTGCGGTGCACCCCACACCCGCGACGCCTATCTTGCCGCAGCGGTTCGAACTGGCACCCGACGACTACCAGCTCGCAGACCTCGCCGACGTCATCGGTCACGGCACCGGATGCGTTGCTGTGGCCACGCCGAACGGCGGCCTGCGCTCGGAGACCCTGCCGACCCACATTCAGTCGGTGATCGAGCCGCGCGAGGACCACGTCGTCGCGCCCTGCTGGGACCAGCTCGCGGCGGACCCGACCGCCATCCTGTCCAGCATCCAGGTGGCGATGGAGGACTACTCGGGCGGCTTCGAGCGCTTCGTCGCCGCCGCAGTCGGTCAACCCCACCACGCCGAAGCCGCACGCGACCTCGCGCAGTTTGCCGACGAGGTACGCCGGTTCAAGCTAGGCCGCCGAGCGATGCGCGACGACCCGCGCCTCGCCAGAGCGTTCCAGCTGGCCAATGAGACCTTCGCCCGCGCCAACGCCGGCAAGCCGTTCTCGACCTGGCGGCTGTTCCAGCTCGTGTACATCGTCACCCACCTGCCGGCCCTCGCCGCCCGGGAGAAAAACGCCCCGGAGTACCGAAGCGAGCTGGACCACGTCGACGTCCTCTGGTTCCCCGCGGGCGGTGGCAAGACCGAGGCATACCTGGGACTCATCGTCACGGCACTGTTCTACGACCGGCTCCGCGGCAAGAACGCCGGAGTGACGACCTGGCTCCGTTTCCCGCTGCGGATGCTCTCGATCCAGCAGGTGTACCGGATGCTGCGGGTCCTCGTGGTCGCCGAGGACCTACGGGGCGAGAAGCACATCGGGGACCGCGACGCTGACCCCTTCGCCCTAGGCTACCTGGTCGGCAGCGGGGGAACCCCGAACCGGCTCGGTGACCATTCCTCAGCGTGGTGGCGGGGCCGGGAAGCAGAGGTACGACTGGCCCGGAAGGGCGAGTTCTCCGCTGCGCACGAGGACGACCGCATAGTGACCAAATGCCCCCACTGCGGGCGGGAGCAGGTGACGCTCGACTACGACGAGAAGGCCGTGCGGGTTAGGCACCGATGCCAGGCGGAGGAGTGCGGCCGCGAGCTGCCGCTGCACATCACCGACGAAGAGGTCTACCGCGCGGTGCCCAGTATCGTCATCTCAACGGTGGACAAGCTGACCGGGTACAGCTGGTTCCCCGAGTTCACCGCCTTCAGCCGGGGACCCCGCTACCGGTGTGAGCAGCACGGGTACTTCAGCGTCCCCACGGCCGGCACCTGCCCCGTGGGGCCAGAACTGTGCCCGCCCCCGAAGCGAGGAACCCACTACCTGGAGGTGCCGCCGGTCAAGGATCCGGTGCCGGCGCTGACCGTCCAAGACGAGATGCACCTGCTGAAGGAGGAGCTCGGCGCGTTCAGCGGGCACTACGAGGGCCTCATCGCCGAGCTGCAGCGTGGGGGCCCGTCAGGCATGCCGTCGAAAGTGCTGGCCGCCAGCGCCACCCTCGAGCAGTACGAGGACCAACTCCGCCAGGTCTACGGACGCATGCCACGCGCCTTTCCCTCCCGCGGCTTCGAGCGGGGCCGCAGCTTCTACATCCACACCAAGCCCGACGTTCGGCGCACCTTCGTCGGGGTGCTGCCGCACTACCGGCGCAAGGCCGACGTGGCAGCGATCATCCAAGCGGAGCTGCTCCGGGCGGTCACCCTGCTCGAGGACGCCGACGACCCCCTGGCCGAGCTGAGTCTAGACGCCAGCCTGTGGGGGGAGCCGCCGCCGAGCCGCCGCGACGTGGCAGACCTGCTGTTCAACTACGAGGTGGCGCTGGGGTATGTCAACAGCAAGGCCCACGGCGCGAAGCTTGACGAGGAGTTGGGGCTGCTCTCCGACGCCCTCGACAACGACGGGCACGGACCGCTCGACCGGGTCGTACTCACCGGACAGGTCACCATCCCGGAGCTGGCAGCAGCCATTGGCCGGGTGCAGGAAGACACGCTGTACATCGACCGCGGCGCGCGGTTGCGGGCATTAGTCGGCACCTCCGTCGTCAGCCACGGCGTCGATCTGGACCGGCTCAACATGCTCGTGATGGCCGGGATGCCGACCACCGCCGCCGACTACATCCAGGTCACCGCCCGGTCCGGGCGGACCCACGCCGGCTTGGTGGTCACCGTCTACGACGCGTTCTCCCGCCGGGAACGGTCGCTGTTCAGCAACTTCCCGAGCTACCACACCTTCCTCGACCAGATGGTGACCCCGGTGCCGGTGAACAAGTACGCGTTCTTCGTCGCCGACCGAACCATGCCCGGCATCGCCCTCGCTCTGCTCCACGACCTTGCCCGTGAGGACGGCCTCGGTGCGCCCGTGGAAGGTGTCCGGCTGGCCAAGCACTTCCAAGGCTGGTGGAACACCCACCGAGCCGCCATCGACGCCCGGCTGCGTGACCGCCTCCAGCGGTGCTATGCCACCCCGGTCCCGGGGGTTAACGACCCCGGTATGGAGGCCGAGCTCGCCCAACGCGCCCTGGCACGTTGGGACGACACCGAGTCCAAGGCGTTGAGCATCCCGGCACGGGAGCGCCTCACCACAGCGCTGTTCCACAACCAGCCGCTGGCGAACTTCCGCGACATCGACGACCCCGGCGAGTTCCAGGTCTGTTTCCACAGCCAGGACGCGTTCAAGCGGCTTACTGGCCACACTGTCGACGAGGAGAAGTCCCCCATGACACCCCCGACCGGGGCCGAGACCAGCGGTGAATCAGGCGCCGCCCTCGCGAAGGAGTCGAGCTGATGCTGCGCAGCAAGAGCCAGATCCTGTGGGGCTACCTGCCGGGGTCGGTGTTTCGCCACGAGGACCGGGTGTACGGCCGGGTGGTGACGGTCGATGGGGACCGGCTCACCGGCCTCAACGAGGCCGTCATCTACGACGCCATCGCGACCTACCTCGAGCAATGGTCGGAGGACAACCGGTACGAGCTGCCGCTCCCCCGCGATGGGGTCGTCCGGGAGTACCGGATAGTGCGGCCCGACCAGGTCCGCTGGGAGCTGTTCCCACTGGTCCTCGAGTGCAGCCAGCGCAGTTGCGCCCGGGTCCGGAGTTTCCGCACGGCGGCTGACCTGGCCAAGTCTCCTCGGTGCCGCCACTGCGGAGGCCAAATGCAGCAACTCCGCTTCTACAACGCGCACAACTGCGGGCAGATCAACCCTATCCACGTGCCGAAGTGCAGCAGCCACGGCTACGACGACCTGTTCTTCGAGAACACCGGCAGCTTCACCACGGCGACCTGGCGATGCCGCGGCCCCGGCTGCAACGGCGGGGTCATCTCCCGGACCAACATGTCGCCCTGCAACTGCGGGAAGTGGGCCGGACGCGACGGTGTCGTGCGGATGCGGGCCCACACCCTGGACGACTCGCGTCCCTATCGCGCCCACTACGTCGACCTCATCAACATCGACTCCTCGGTGTTCCAGACCTACCAGCGTCACCCCGCTCGCAGTCAGGTGGCGGTGGCACACTACCTCGGCCTGATCCCGACCCTGCAGGCTGGCATGCGCGAGGTTGACACCGGGCTCGACGGGAAGCGGATGAGCGCCCAAGAGTGGGCGGTGAAGGAGAGTGCCTACCGCGAGATGGGCGTCGACGAGTCCGACATCGCGACGCTGCGGGCGAAGAACGGACCGGTGGAGACCGGGTTGGCAGCCCTCGGCGACCTGTCACCGCAGGTATTCGACGGGGTCGCCGACCGGCGCCCGTTCTACGAGCGCGCCGCCGTCTACGATCCCACCGAGGTGCCACGCGTTACGCTGGCGCACCAGGTCGAGCAGGCGAAGGCCGCCCACGACACGGTCAGGGCCGCCGCGATCAAGTCGGCCGACACGATAGCAACCAGCATGGGCATCAGTGAGGTTGCCGTGACCTGGGACTTTCCGGTCGCGAAGGTCGCCTTCGGCTACACCCGCGAGAAGCACGGACCCGACGAGGCAGCCATCCGCGGCTTCCGGCACGCCAAGCAGCACGACGGCAAGTACCCCGTGTACGCGTTGAGCAGCCGCACCGAGGCGCTCCTCATCACGCTCTCGGCCCAGCAGGTGCTGACCTTCTTGCACGGCCGCGGCGATACGGACACCGCACCGACCGACGAGGACCACGCCCGCCGGCTGCTGCTCGAGATCTTCGCCAACGAGGACGCACACCCGGTGCCCGCTCAGACGGTTCGGACGCTGGTGCACACCCTCAGCCACCTGTTCCTGCGCGGCCTCGACGATGGACACGTCGGGTTCTCCGAGTCGAGCCTCGCGGAGTGGCTGGTCCCCGAAACGTTGACCTTCGCGGTGTACGCCAACACCCTGAAGGACTTCACCCTCGGCTCCCTGTGGACGCTGCTGAACAACCGGGCGCTCAGCTGGCTGCGCGGGGTCGTCGAGCGCAGCATCCACTGCGAGAACGACCCCCTCTGCTACCAGCAGGAGATGCGGGCCTGCGAACGGTGTGTCTACCTGACCTTCGGATGCGAACACTTCAACGAGGACCTGAGCCGCGAGGTCATCTACGGCTACCTCCGCGCTCGCGGGGTGCTCGGGATCTCGGGGTCCGGGATGCCGCCTACGTGAGCTCCTCGAGTTCGCAGCGATGCTGCAGCAAATGACCGGGGGTGCGCAAGAGGCGATAGCCTAGGCCGAAACCACCGGCGCGCACGGGCAGACCTCCCTGTCCTCCCTCGGAGTCCGCGGGGACCCCGCGCTGGTGCTCACAGTCAAGGCATGAGGGTTTCGCCTGGCGCGAAGCGACGGCACCGGCGACCAGGTCCGTGCCGCAAAACTGGTGGTGCTGCCCGACCTGCTCGATGCCGCCTCTCGTCCCACGCGGCAGCCGCACCCGAGCGTGAGCTCGTTTTCACCGCCCCTCGGAGCGTCGAGCATCTGGTGCAGCCCCGACGGCGCCTGGATCTGCTCGTCAACGACGTGGTCGCCCGCCCTCAAGTGCCGCGGAGCCGCGATGGACTGATCTGCTCGGCGCAGCAGACCGACATGCGAAAGGCCCAGAGCCGAGGAGCTCCGGACTTCGTCGCGGATCGCTTCAGCGCATTGTCGCGACGCTGCCTTCATCCACGTGTGCATGCACCCTGAGGGGCTACTTCTATACCTTCATCGCCTTCAGAGTGCTCTTATGAAACTCACAACGTCAACCGCCGCGCCGAGGACGAGGACCCGCGGGCCGCGATGTCCGGCTACGTGCCGCACGCGATCCCCAAGGACGAGTGGGCACTGGTCGCGGACTTCACCCGCTAGGAGCGTGGGTCAGTAAAACGCCAGCGGGTCCGTTACGGGGATGAGGGTGTGCCGTGGAACGTTCAGGCCGGGATCTGCCGGCTTTGGCCGGTTCGGGCAGCTGAGCCGGTGATCCCCGCCAGTGACCCCCTGAGGGACCTTTGAGGGGCGGATCAGGTTTGCTGACAGACGGATTCGTGGCCCGGGAGGGCCTGGTCAGGTGTTCGCGAGCCCGTAGACGACCGGCCACTCGACAAGGCCACCCGCGCCCGCGGCCGACGCAAACGCCGCAACGCCTGACACGCACAATTCTCGCCCTCCGCTCAGCTCGCCGTGAGCGGCAGCCTGCCGGGAAACGGTCACGGGGCAGCGAAACCCGCCCCGCGGCATACGAAATCGGTGTCTGCACGCACGCCGGCGGCGCGCACGACTGCGACAGCGACGAAACTCCCGGCCGGATGACCCGACCGGGAGTTTCGTCCAGCTTTCCGGCTGTTTCGTTGACCAGCCTCTTGTGCGCGAGGGGGGAGTTGAACCCCCACGC
>PDWJ01004752.1_pt1 | contig 11684 bp, 10 predicted proteins | sample 1430881 | NCBI WGS metagenome assembly PDWJ01 (sample SAMN01162460, study PRJNA174530) | Oral metagenome, whole genome shotgun sequencing project. | biome: Marine environment; feature: Marine mammal; material: Swab sample of the gingival sulcus; isolation source: swab sample of gingival sulcus... | reverse complement strand
ATATGCTTTAGCTATTATATTTTCAAGTGTCTTCTTATCACATAGTTTATCTACTTCAAGTGAATACTTATCTTTTTTCCTATCAACAAAGCCTAAATCTTGTGGTATTTTTTCATTAAATATAAACCTACCAACTGTACTTACAACAATTTTCTTTTCTTCTAAACCTTCAGGTTTTACATATACTCCAACTCTTTCATGAAGAGAAACTACGTCATTCTTATATGCAAGTACCATTTCGTCATAGTCTTTAAAGAATTTTTGTGTATTGTCAATTGATATTTCTTCACCCTCTTTATCATCAAAAGTGAGATAGTATGCCCCAAGCACCATATCTTGTGTAGGTGTAGTAATCGGTTTACCATCCTTAGGCGCAAGAATATTGTTGGTGCTCATCATAAGGAACTTACTCTCCGCTTGTGCTTCAATAGATAGCGGTACGTGTACAGCCATTTGATCACCGTCAAAGTCTGCATTGTATGCAGTACACACAAGAGGATGAAGTTTAATAGCTTTACCTTCTACTAACACAGGCTCAAACGCTTGAATACCAAGTCTGTGAAGCGTCGGCGCTCGGTTAAGTAGCACTGGGTGTTGCTTGATCACAGTTTCTACCACATCCCATACAATAGGATTTTCAAGTTCTATCTGAGTCTTGGCCGCATTTATTGTATTTATACCATTATCTCTTCTAATAAGTTCTTTAATTACAAATGGTTTAAATAACTCTAAATCCATTTTCTTCGGTAGTCCACACTGATTAAATTTAAGTTCTGGCCCAACAACGATAACCGAACGTCCTGAATAGTCAACCCTTTTACCTAGCAAGTTTTGTCTAAACCTACCCTGCTTACCCTTAATCATATCCGATAAGCTTTTTAAAGGCCTTTTACCAGGTCCTGTGACAGGTCTACCTCTTCTTCCATTATCTATTAGCGAGTCAACAGATTCCTGAAGCATTCGCTTTTCATTTTTTATAATTATTTCTGGTGCATGAATATCAATAAGCCTTTTTAGACGGTTATTCCTATTAATAACCCTTCTATATAGATCGTTCAAATCACTTGCTGCGAATCGTCCACCATCAAGTTGAACCATCGGTCTTAAATCTGGTGGAATAACAGGTATACAATCCATAATCATCCATTCAGGTTTATTACCAGATTTTCTAAAAGACTCCACAACTTCAAGTCTCTTTATTGCTTTTTTTCTTTTAGCTCCCGAACTAGTTTCTATTATTTCATTTAATTCTTCAGCTATAACACCAAGATCCATCTCTTGAAGTAATTCCTTAATAGCTTCCGCACCCATTCCTACTCTAAATCGATTGCCATATATTTGTTTGCTATCCATATACTCTTGTTCAGTCAGTATTTGATATTTAATTAAAGTTGTATCCGCACCATCTAAAACTATATATGAAGCAAAATATAAAACTTTTTCTAGTTTTTTTGGAGAAATATCAAGGATAACAGCAAGCTTCGAAGGTATGCCTTTAAAGTACCAAATATGTGATACTGGAGCAGCAAGTTCAATATGACCCATCCTCTCTCTTCTAACTTTAGGGTCTGTAATTTCAACACCACATTTATCGCATACTATGCCATAATTATGAGCTTTTTTATACTTCCCGCAAGCACACTCAGTCTTTTTAATAGGTCCAAATATTTTTTCGCAAAACAGTCCCTCTTTTTCAGGTTTAAGGGTCCTGTAATTTATAGTCTCCGGTTTTTTAACTTCACCTCGAGACCACTCTCTTATTTTCTCTGGTGACGCCAAACCAATTCTTATAGAATCAAATTCATTAAAATCCATTATTTTGACCCCTTTCATTATATCTGAACATTAGCTTCATCATCTTCTTGAGTTTCTTCAACAATTTCTTCTTCTACTTTTTCTTCTTCTTTTTCAACAACCAATTGTTTCTTTTCCTTATAATTAGAACTAAACTTCCTATTTAAATTTATTTCCTGTCCATCTTTGTCTAATACACTTATGTCTAAAGAAAGCGATTGGAATTCTTTTATTAAAACTTTAAATGATTCTGGTATACCTGGTGTAGGTATCCCATCACCATTGACAATTGCATTATAAGCTCTACTTCTACCTTCTACATCATCACTCTTAACCGTTAAGACTTCTTGTAGCGTGTGAGATGCACCATACGCTTCTAGTGCCCACACCTCCATCTCTCCAAAACGCTGTCCACCAAACTGTGCTTTACCGCCTAGAGGTTGCTGTGTTACGAGTGAATAAGGTCCCGTACTTCTAGCATGAATTTTTTCATCAACTAAGTGGTGAAGTTTCAACATATACATGTATCCAACTGTCACTGGATTGTCAAAATACTCTCCAGTTCTTCCATCTCTAAGTCTTAGCTTACCTTGCTTAGGCAAGCCTTTAGATTCTAATATTTCTTCTATTTCTTCCTCACTTGCACCATCAAAAACTGGTGTAGCGTACTTAACGTTTTTGTCATTCATTGAAGATAATGCGAGGTGAACCTCTAGAACCTGTCCAATATTCATCCTTGAAGGTATACCTAGAGGACTAAGCACTATTTGAATTGGCGTTCCATCTTCCAAGAATGGCATATCCTCTTGAGGTAACACCCTAGAAATAACACCCTTATTTCCATGACGCCCAGCCATCTTATCGCCAACGCTTATTTTTCTCTTCTTAGCAACATAAACCCTTACGACCTCGTTAACGCCAGGGCTCATTTCATCCCCGTTTTTCCTGCTGAATGTCATTACATCAACTACAATTCCTCCACTACCATGAGGGACTCTAAGCGATGTCTCTCTAGCTTCTGTCGCTTTTTTGCCAAAAATCGCTCTAAGTATTCTCTCATGTGGTGTAGTATCAGTCTCTCCTTTAGGCGTAATCTTACCAACCAATATATCATTTGACTTAACTTCAGCTCCGACTCTAATAATTCCCCTAGAATCAAGGTTTTTAAGCAAGTCTGAACTAACAGAGTGAAGTTCTCTCGTTATTTCTTCAGGACCTAGTTTAGTATCTCTAGTTTCACATTCATACTCTTCAATGTGAATTGATGTCAGCACATCATCTCTAACTAACTCCTCACTTATTAGAATCGCATCCTCAAAGTTATAACCTTCCCAAGTCATAAACGCAATTAAAATGTTAGTACCTAGAGCTAGATCTCCATTATCCGTTGATGTTCCATCACATAATATATCTCCAGCTTTAACTTTATCTCCGTTATTAACTAAAGTTTTATGATTTAAACAAGTACCTTGATTGCTTCTCTTAAATTTAAGAAGTGGATACTTATCTAATCCTTTATCACTTTTTCTTCTAACTATTACTTCATTTGAAGTAGCTTTGACAACTTCCCCATCGTTTTTAGAGATAACTAAAACACCAGAGTCCCTTGCCACTTTATTTTCTATACCTGTTCCCACTATAGGTGATTTTGGTCTAATTAAAGGAACAGCTTGCTTCTGCATGTTAGAACCCATAAGCGCACGAACAGAGTCATCATTCTCAAGGAAAGGTATTAATGCTGTAGCAATAGAAACCATCTGCTGTGCAGATACTTCCATGTAATCAGCTTCTTCCTTAGGAAACTCTTTTATCATCGCCTTACATCTTGCAGCTACTTTATCATTTATTATTCTTGATTTTTTATCCAAAGGTTCGTTGGCAGGTACTATTACTGAATTTTCTTCATCTGCAGCACTAAGGTAAACTATTTCATCTGTAACGATTCCTGTCTTTTTATCTATTATTCTAAATGGAGATTCAATAAAGCCATACTTATTAATTCTTCCATATGTACTTAAATAACTTATTAGACCAATGTTTGGCCCCTCTGGAGTTTCTATCGGACACATTCTTCCATAATGAGAGAAGTGAACGTCACGCACCTCAAAACCAGCTCTATCTCTTGACAGACCACCTGGTCCAAGCGCTGATAGTCTCCTCTTGTGTGTCAATTCAGCAAGTGGATTGTTTTGATCCATGAACTGAGACAACTGAGAAGAACCAAAGAACTCTTTTATCTGAGCTGTAACCGGTTTTATATTAATTAATTGTTGTGGTGTAATCGCTTCCTTATCAAGTTGAGAGAATCTATCTCTTACTCCTCTTTCAACTCTTGAAAGTCCGATTCTAAATTGGTTCTGTAATAGCTCACCAACCGATCTTATTCTTCTATTTGATAGATTATCAATATCATCATATTCCCCTACACCTTGATATAGGTTAAAGAAATATGAAATAGACGCTAACATATCATGAACAGTTATATGATATGGAATTAATTTCTCTAATCTCTCATGAGCGAGTTTAATCCTTTCATCATTGTCCTCTGTTTCATTCAGTATATTTAGAAGTTCAGGGTAATAAACTTTTTCATTTATTATTTCCTTATCAACACCCTCTATATATTCGTCTATATCTACAACATAGTTGCCAATTACTATTACTTCTTCGCCATCTACCAATATCTTTACCCTATTGATAGCAGCATTTTCTATTCTCTTAGCTAAAGCTTTATCTATTTTTTGACCTTTTTCAGCAATGATTTCTCCACTTAAAGTATCAATAATATCTTCAGCTATTTCTCTATTTATGATTCTTTCACTTAGACCAAGTTTTTTATTGTATTTGTATCTGCCTACTCTAGCTAAATCATATCTTTTAGGATCATAAAACATAGATTTGAATAAACTAGATGCAGATTCAATGGTACAAGGTTCCCCAGGTCTTAGTTTTCTGTATATCTCAAAAAGGCCTTCATCAGCATTATTTGCAGAGTCTTTTTCTAGGGTTTTTATCAATCTATCTGACTCTCCGAAAAAGTCTATAATGCTCTGATCCGTCGGATATCCAAGTATTCTAACTAGCGATGTTACAGGTAATTTTCTAGTTCTATCAATTCTAACAGAGAGCGTCTCTGCATTATCTGTTTCAAATTCTAACCATGCACCTCTATTAGGAATTACTTGACCTTTTATTACGTCAACACCACTTTTATCAAATTTTTTGCTAAAATATGTCGATGGGCTCCTTACTAATTGGCTTACAATTACCCTCTCAGCACCATTAATAATAAAAGTTCCACTTTCTGTCATCATAGGTATATCACCCATAAAAACATCTTGCTCTTTTATCTCTCCAGTCAATTTATTAGTTAATTTAACCTTAACTCTAAGCGGAACAGTATATGAAGCATCTCTCTCCTTACACTCTTGAACGCTATATTTAGGTTCATCACTAAAATAATGACCAACAAATTCGATCAACAAATCTTTAGAAACGTTATATATAGGGGAAATATCCCTAAGCGCCTCTTCTAAACCTTTTTCTTTAAACCAATTGAAAGATTCTGTCTGTATTTCAATCAGATTAGGCATTTCTATTAATTGTCTAATTTTAGAAAAAGATTCCCTCTCATTTTCACCGATTTTTATAGGATGTAGCATTATATTATTACCCCTTTTCAAAAAAACTCTAAAAGTAATGTCCTTCGTTATATCAAAAAATAAGCATAAAATACCATATTAATATACCTTATAATTTTACACCCTGCATCTTTTAAAGTCAAGTCTTTCTTGATTATTAAATAAAAAAAAGGGATTGCTCCCTTCTTTAGATTATTTTAATTCTATTGTAGCACCAGCTTCTTCAAGTTCAGCTTTCATTTTCTCAGCTTCTTCTTTAGAAACAGCTTCTTTAATTGTTCCTGGAGCACCATCAACTAATTCTTTAGCTTCTTTTAGTCCAAGACCTGTAATTCCTCTTACAGCTTTGATAACTTTAACCTTGCTAGCTCCATAACTTGCTAATACAACATCAAATTCGCTTTGTTCTTCAGCTTCTTCTGCGCCTTGAACTGCTCCACCAACAGCTACAGGTGCTGCTGCACTTACACCAAACTCTTCTTCACATGCTTTCACTAACTCATTTAGTTCTAAAACACTCATTTCTTTTATAGCTTGAATTATTTCTTCTCTACTCATTACTCTTCTCCTTTTTGATCTGCAATTGCCTTAACTAAATATGCAAATTTAGAAACAGGCGAATTAATACTACCCATAAACTTAGCTAAAAGCACTTCTCTTGAAGGTATATCAGCTATCTTGATAAGGTTTTCTTTATCATAGAAAACACCTTCAATAACTCCACTTTTTAGTTCAAGAGCAGGTTTCTTTTTAGCAAACTCTTTTACTATTCTAGCAGGAACTACTGCATCTTCTATACCAAAAGCAATAGCATTAGGTCCAACTAATTCATCTTTTAGGCTTTCATAATCAGTGCCTTCAACAGCAATTTTTACAAGTCTGTTTTTATACACTTTATACTCCACGCCTTCTTCTCTGAAACGATTTCTAAGATTTGTAGCATCATCAACACTTAGTCCATGATAGTCTACCAAAATCACACTTTTTGAAGAATTAAGTTTTTCTTTTATCTCTTCAACTTTAGCGACTTTTAAATCTCTATTCTTAGACATCTTTTCACCTCCTTTACTAAAAAATCTCTTTGCAACACGTACACAAAGAGATTAATTCACATTCCTTGGTAGGATATTAAGCTTTTTCAGCACCTACTTTCTACGGTTGTTATAAACTTCTATTTAATTTTATGCCAGGACCCATTGTGCTTGATAAAGAAACATTCTTAATATAAGTTCCTTTAGCAGCTGATGGTTTAGCTTTTAAGATAGTATTGATCATTACCTTTACGTTCTCTGAAAGCTTGTCAGAATCAAATGACATTTTACCTACAGATACGTGAATCATATTAGCCTTATCTAATCTATACTCCACCTTACCAGCTTTGATTTCGTTAACTGCTTTTTGAACATCCATTGTCACTGTTCCAGACTTTGGATTAGGCATAAGCCCTTTGGGACCTAACACTCTACCAAGTCTTCCAATAACACCCATCATATCTGGTGTAGCTACTATTACATCAAATTCAAACCAATTCTCTGTTTGAATTTTTTCTACCATGTCCTGTGCACCTACAAAATCAGCTCCTGCTTGTTTTGCTTCTTCAGCTTTATCGCCTTTAGCAATTACGAGCACTTTTCTCTGTTTTCCAGTGCCGTTAGGAAGCACTACTGCACCCCTAATCTGTTGATCGGCATGTCTTCCATCAACTCCAAGTCTGAAGTGAAGTTCTACAGTCTCATCAAATTTAGCAGCCTTCATCTCTTTTAAGAGCTTAACAGCCTCCTCAATTTCATAATTCTGAGAAGCATCAAACTTAGATAGATTCTCTAAGACACGCTTTCCTCTTTTACTCATTTTTCCTCCTTAGTGGTTCAAACGGAAATCCTCCCACAGGTTATGTTATTCTTTAACTGTTACACCCATGCTTCTCGCTGTACCTGCGATCATACTAATTGCAGTTTCTAACGATGCTGCATTTAAATCCTTTTGCTTCATTTCAGCGATTTCTTTTAGTTGATCATAAGTTATTGTTCCTACTTTTGTTTTATTTGGTTCTCCAGATCCACTGCTTAGTCCAAGTGCTTTCTTAATTAGGACTGCTGCTGGTGGTGTCTTTAGAATAAAACTAAAAGAACGGTCAGCGTATACAGATATTACAACTGGAATAATAAGACCTGCTTGATCAGCTGTCTTAGCATTAAATTCCTTAGTAAACTGCATAATGTTAACTCCATGTTGACCAAGTGCTGGCCCAACTGGTGGAGCTGGTGTAGCCTTTCCTGCAGGGATTTGCAATTTGATTAAGCCAATTACCTTCTTAGCCATTGCTCCTCCTTTCTTAAACGCAAAAAGCTATAGCTTCTTCGCTTGGTAGTACTCCAATTCAACCGGAGTTTCTCTACCAAAAATATTTATAGAAACGGTTATAGTCATACGAGATTCATTGATTGATGTTACAACGCCAACGGAATCCGTAAAAGGTCCGTCAATTACATTTACATCATCTCCAATTTTAAAATCAATGCTAGCTCTTTTTTCAACTATCCCCATATTTCTCAATTCATGCTCTGTAAGAGCTACAGGCTTAGAACCTGGGCCAACAAACCCAGTAACACCTTTAGTATTTCTTACGACATACCAAGTTCTATCGTTCATTACCATTTTAACTACTACATAGCCAGGGAATATTTTCCTTACCTTTTTCTTGACAACGCCATCTTTTTTTTCAGAATACTCTTCAAGTGGCACTTCAATATTAGTGATAAGTTCTTCCATGTTAAGGCTTTCAACAACTTTTTCTAAACTAGCCTTAACTTTTTTTTCATGACCAGAATATGTGTGAACAACATACCATTTAAGATCTGTACTATTATCTTCCACAAAATCCCCCTACAGCCATTTAATAAATACTTCACCAAAAATAGTATCAAATGCGCCTATAAAAATAGCTAATAAAAGAGATATAGAAATAACGACTAATGTAGAATTAACCATTTCTTTTTTTGTAGGCCATGTAACTTTTTTAAGCTCTAACCTGACACCTCTAAACCATTTTTTTATTCTTTGAAAAAAACCTAATTTTTCTACTTTTTGTTTAGCCATATATACCTACTTTGTTTCTTTGTGCATTGTATGTTTTCTACAAAACTTACAAAACTTTTTCATTTCTAATCTGTCTGGATCATTTTTTTTATTCTTTGTTGTACTATAATTTCTGTTTTTACACTCAGTACATTCTAATGTTATATTAACTCTCACTTCTTCCTCCAATTTTAGTCACTACAAGAAAATGTACCATAAAAGCAAGGGCTTGTCAACCACTTTTATGGAGCCTGTGAGCAGATTTGAACTGCTGACCTCCGCCTTACCAAGGCGACGCTCTAACCTCCTGAGCTACACAGGCAATTACTTACTCATTTCATAAAAGCATATGCCTGCAGCTACAGAAGCATTCAGCGATTCAAAATCACCCATCTTTATCTTAAAAAGATAATCACACTTGCTTTCTACAACTCTGCTTATGCCTTTTCCTTCAGAGCCTATTATTATAACAGCTTTTTTAGAAAAATCAATATCACTTAAATAATTGTTTGTTTTAAGGCTTGTGCCATATATCCAAAATCCATTTTTTTTCAAATAATCAATAGTTCTAGAAATATTTGTCACCCTTACTATTTTAGCTTTAGAAAGTGCCCCAGCACTTGTTTTATAGACAATATCATTGGCTGAAGCTGATCTTCTTTTTGGAATAATTATGGACATTATACCAAAAGATACAGCGCTCCTTATTATAGCTCCAAGATTATAATCATCTGTTATGCCATCAAGCATAACAATCCTGTCCTCATATGTTATGTCTTCAATATCATAGTATTTAACGCTAGAAGCATATGCTATAACACCTTGGTGATTTTTAACGATACCATCCATTTTATTACTTTTGACAAAACTATATGGAATTTTTCTCTCTTGCAACATATTAACGATAAGACTATTTCTTTTGCCTTCGCCTTCTTGTAGCAACACCTTATTAATTTCAACGTTTGCTTTTAAGGCCTCAATTACAGGATTTTTGCCTTTAATTATTCCCATCTTAACCTACAATTCTATGTTCTAACTTCTCTATCAATAACTTCAACGCTATGTTTAAGCACTTCATTAAGTCTTTCTTTCCTCCCACTTAAATGCAACGCGCCTATTAATGCTTCAAAACCACTCGCCAATCTATATTCCATTATGGTTGTAGAACTCGATGAAGGCATCGATTTGGTGTTTTTCCCTTTATTAATAATATTGACCTCTTCTTCTGTGAAATCAATATTTTTAACTATGATCGCTTGTGATTTCGCATTAACATAGCTTACAACAATTGAATTTATCTTCTTCATGGGAAATGAATATTTATTTATAACGTATTCTCTAATATAAGCTTCGTATATTGCGTCTCCAATATACGCTAACTTTATCGGAGTATATTTTTTTATAATTTCTTCCAAACGGTACCTTCTTTTGTATCCATTATTTCTATTCCCATACCAGATAATTCTTCCCTTATTTCATCTGCCAATTGATAGTTTTTTTCTTGTTTAGCTTTATTTCTTTTTTCGATAAGAGACTCTACCTTACTAGATATGTTAACATCTACCTCTTCTTTTTTAAAAAGCTCAAGTGATAAAACGCTATCAATCACTTCAATAACATATCTCTTCTCACCATCACTGAGTTCTTTGTCCTTAAGCACTGTATAAATAAGTGTGAGCGAATTAGCCGTGTCAAGATCATTACCTATAATACTCTTAAACTCATCTATATACTTATCGGTCTTAATTGACCCGGGAAGTAAAAGTGTTTTAGCCTTAAGTTTATTATATGCATCTCTAGCATTATCTAGCGATTCATACTTAAAAGTAAGTTGTTTTCTATAATGAGAACTTAATAAGAAGTACTTATAATGCATAGGTTTATATCCTTTATTAATGATATACTCCAGAGTTAGAAACTCACCTTTGCTCTTACTCATCTTTCCACTCTTGTCAATTAAAAACTCACCATGCCACCAATACTTAACCCAGTCTTTACCTGTGTAAGACTCACTCTGAGCTATCTCATTTGTATGATGCACTGGAATATGGTCAACTCCACCACAGTGAATATCTATCTGCTCACCAAGTGATGTAATTGATATTACAGAACACTCAAGGTGCCATCCTGGGTAACCCATTCCATATGGAGTCTCCCACTTCATCTGTTGATTTTCAAATTTACTCTTAGTAAACCAAAGTACGAAATCAAACGGATTCCTTTTATTATCGTCTACACTTACATCATCCCTATTTGCAATCTTAAGATCTTCAATTGGCATTTTGGAAAGCTTTGTATAATCATCAACCTTGCTAATATCAAAGTAAACATTCCCACCAGCCTTATATGTGTAACCCTTTTGCTCAAGAACTTGTATAAATTTAACGTAATCATCTATATGGTCAGTGGCCTTTTCTATAACATCTGGAGTTTTTAAGTTAAGAAGCGCCATATCTTTAAAGAACGCATCTGTATAAAACTCTGCTATCTGCCAAACTGTTTTCTTTTCCCTCTTAGCACCAGCTAACATCTTGTCTTCACCAGTATCGTTGTCACCACTTAAATGACCGACATCAGTAACATTCATAGCCCTCTTTACTTTATATCCAAATAATTCTAGTGTTTTAACTAAAATATCTTCACTTACATAAGTTCTTAAATTACCTATATGCGCGTAATTGTAAACAGTAGGACCACAAGTATATATAGTAACTTCATTTTCATTCCTAGGTTCAAATTTTTCTTTTTTTAAACTAAGCGAATTATATAATTTCATTTCTATCCCTTTAACTTATCTATAGTGGACTTAAGTCTATTTAGGCCCTTTTCTTTGCCCAGTAGCTTTATAGTCCTAATTAGATCAGAGCCACCTTTTTTTCCAGTCATTGCAATTCTTATTGGCATAAATACCATTTTAGGCTTAAGACCGAGTTCTTTTTGAACATTTTTAATTGTGTTTTTTATATTATCATCTTCGTATTCAGAAAGCGAATTTAAACGATCATAAAGCACTTCAAGCATTTCATAAGAATTATTTTCTAATAACATATGAAAATTATCTTCCTCAATATTTATCACTTCACTTGAAAAATCTTCAAAAAACTTATCAAAGTCAAGCAGTGTATCGCACTTTTCTTTAACTAACTCAATTATCTCTACAGAATCCTCCTT
>PDWJ01005784.1_pt1 | contig 11685 bp, 8 predicted proteins | sample 1430881 | NCBI WGS metagenome assembly PDWJ01 (sample SAMN01162460, study PRJNA174530) | Oral metagenome, whole genome shotgun sequencing project. | biome: Marine environment; feature: Marine mammal; material: Swab sample of the gingival sulcus; isolation source: swab sample of gingival sulcus... | reverse complement strand
CCCTTTCCTCTATACAGCCTGCCTGCCACCGCCTTTGAGGGCGATACCCACAGCGGTAATCAACAGCGCAACAATCAGAAAGTGGAGAAACATCTCTTTCTGGATGGCGCCCCAGATGATATAGACCGATCCACATCCCGCCAGAAGCGGGCATAGGTAACGGCTCAACCGCCCCAGGTCATCGAAGGTCCGGGCCACCCAGATGTAGATTGCGATATAGATGACATAAAGAATGGCAATGGGCAGCTCAGAAATATCCATAAAGGATCCCCACCAGCCATTGAAATTCCCATACCAGACTGTCAACCAGCCGCAGGAGAGGAGATAACCGAGCAGGGCTGAACCGGTCGTGCTGTTGGTTGATGGATTGATCTTTTTAAACAGATCGGGCCGGGGGCCCAGATCACGGGAGGCAATGGAATACATCCCCCGGGCCGCGCCCATGGTTAGACCGTTCAAGGTACCCAGGCATGAAATAATAACAAACAGGGTCAGTACCGTACTGCCAAGGCGGCCAAAGATTATGGAAATTACCGCAACCGGAGCGGCATCTCCCATGGTCAAGACCTGTTCATTGGTTAATATTCCTGAAATACCGAGGTAGTAGAGCATATAAATAAGGGCAACCGCCAGCGTACCCACCACCAGGGCCCGCGGTAACGTCTGCTTGGCATTGCGTAACTCCGCATTGATGACCGTGGCGATTATCCAGCCTTCATAAGCAAAGGCCGTTGACAGTGTCGCCAGGGCCAGCCCGCCCCCCTGGGCAACCCCTTGTGCGGTATTCATAAAGTTGCTCATGGTCTGGCCATTGGTCAGTCCGGCGAAACCGCCAACTACAGCAACAAGAAAGAGAGGAATCAGCTTGATAACGGTTGTGAGCACCTGCCATTTGCCGGCCAGCAGCGGAGAGACAAAATTGAGCACGAAAAAGCATGTCAGATAGATAAAAGACAACGGCCACAGCATTGCCGGCATCCCAAGGAGACCAACGGTGTAATTCGCCGACACCCAGGCCAGCACCCCCGTCAGTGATGGATAGTAGATAAAGGTTGTAAACCAGGCGACCAGGTATCCTGCATTGACGCCGTAGGCTTGTTCAAAGTAATCCACTAAACCGTTGACACGCTCAATCCGTGTCGCGATCAGCGAAAAAACATACGCGGTGACAACCATGATCGCCCCGCCTGTTAACCAGGCAATCAGAGCGGTAAGCAGATTGCCTCCGGCAGCCTTGAGGACATCATCGGCTTTAAAAAAAACACCTGATCCGATAACGATACCGATAACCATGGCGGTTGCTGTCCAGAATCCGTACTTTTTTTGAAGATTTTCCATAATGTTACAAAAAAATTATTACTGATATAAATTTATGAACTTTTTTCTTATGCCGCTTCCCAGACAAATTCGGTGACGTTTCTTTCTGCGCTGGAAAAGCCAACACCTAGTAAGGACAATCTTTGTAAGGACAATCTTTTTGCCCTTGGCCTGTATCTGGGCAAGGGCTTCTTTTTGGGTCTTATCCACATAGACGTAATCATTTTCACGAATCTTTTGAAAAGTCTGAACCCCGATGGGCAGCTTTTTCATAGAAGTGTCTCCTGGCGGCGGCAATATCTTATTTTTTTAGCAAAGATAGCATAATTGCAGGGAAATGCAAAAAACCTCCCTTGGGGTTTTTGAAGAACACTGTCTGCAGCTGAATAACTGCGGATAGGGGTTACTGAAAACCATACACATCAAGGGTACTTGCTAACAAAATAATTAAATATACGCTTATTGACCTTTGAATAAAAGCTGTTAAATGGTATTATACAACTTTTTGGGTGGAATCCCCTAGGCAAGAATTTTTGATATGAATATTCTAACCCTTTTTAGAAGGAGTCTGTATGCGATTTAACCTGTCGAGACTTTTTTTTGTGTTTTCTGTGGTGGCCGTTTTGCTGGCCGCCTTGTTTGAACCGGCCCTGGCCGACAGACTTGCCGATGCCATCAGTCAGACACCGGTGGGAACTGAGGCCGGGCAGATTAACAACACCTTGCCCCCTGGTTTTCTTGGCATTCCCGGTGCTCCCTCCATCAACCTCATCATCGGTTTTGTCTGGGCCATCTGGGTGGGGTGGATCTTTTCCACAGTTGGAGCCTTTGGGGGCATCATGGCCGGTGTCGGGCATATCACCATTTATGGTTTTGGAGATTATGCCGCCACTTTTAAGAAGAGTTCTCCGGTTCTCAACAAGCTGATCACGGATTCCATTCGTGTTTCCAACCAGTGGCTTGTCGGGACTTCCGGGGCTATTTCATCCTTTAATTACTATCGGATGGGGCGTCTCGTGCTGCCTTTGGCCCTTTGTCTGGCCGTAGGTTCCATTGCCGGTTCCTATCTTGTCCCCTGGCTGAGTGCAGGCAAGATTTCCCTGAAGTCCTATCTTGGCTATTTTGGTCTGTTTGTGCTCTTTTTGGGATGTTATCTTTTATATGAAACAACCCCCCGTGGACAGGCCGGAAAAAAACAGGCCAAAGAGGCAGCCAAGGCTTTTGAGGCGTCTATTAAGACACAGAAGGGCGGTGGAAAGGTGGATGCCGCCTCCCTGGGCGTCAAGATTATCAGCTTTTCCCTGACCAGATGCGTTTTTACCTTTTATGGTGTTGAGTTTTCCTTTAACCCTCTGGTGCCTGTTGTGGGTGGTTTTATCATCGCCTCTTTGGCCTCTTTTCTGGGGGTTGGCGGTGGTTTTCTGCTTGTTCCTTTTCTGACGAGTGTTGCTGGACTGCCCATGTATCTGGTCGCAGGGACATCTGCTCTGGCGGTTTTGATCGGTATGACAACGTCTGTTTTCACCTATATGGTTGTGAAGGATACACCGATTTTCTGGCCCCTCATAGGAGTGGAACTTTTGGGTGTGCTTGTGGGCTCTTTTGTGGGACCAAGGAGCTCAAAATATATCCCTGACATCTGGCTGAAGCGAATTTTTGTTGTCCTGGCGTTTTATGTGGGGATCCGCTACGCCTCCAAAGGCTTTTGGGGCGCCAGTATTCTTCCGCCGTTTTAGTGGGAAACAGCCTGCTTTTTATTATCCTTCTGGAGACCATTATGAATAAAAACAGTATTAACTTATCTCGTTCAAAAGCATATCATTTTCTTTCTACGCTTTATAGAGATGAGATATCTATAGATCTTATACAACCTATGAAACATGATATCTTGGATGAGTTGATACGTTTGCAGAAATCTTCAATTCCAGAAGATTGCAAGAACGGGCTCGAAAAAATGGTTTTTACATTGAATTCAGGAAGTTCAGAAGAAATTTTTCAAAAATTACGATATGATTATGCAGGGCTTTTTCTGAACGCGGGTTCAAATCCAGCTTTTCCCTATGAGTCATGCTATACCCCTCGTGGGCCTGTGGTGATGCACAGTTCGATTTTTAAGGTTCGTAAAGCCTATCATGCTGCAGGCGTTCATAAAAGTCAGACCTATGCTGATCTGGATGATCATATCAGCGTTGAGCTGGAATACATGGGACATCTTGCCCGGCAGGCAGCAGAACACGACACCGCCCAGGAGCAGCTGTTGCATTTTTTGCAGGGACATCTGATGACATGGGTGGATCCCTTCTGTACTTCGGTTATCAATGGCGCAACCACCTCTTTCTATAAGGGGCTGGCTCAACTTACCGCGGCGGTCATACCACAGGAAGAGAAGCTTGCTTCAGCCCTTATTGCCGGAGAGGAGATAACGGGTGCTTATATCCAGTTTGTGCAGGACCTGGGAAATCTGATCAAGGCCTTGAACCTGCCGGATACCCTGGTGACTCTGGCGAAAGGTGCTGTGGAGCCTGCGCCCGCGCGCGCTGTTAAAAGCCATTGCTATACCTGCCTTGGGCTTTGCGGCCAGGAAATCAAGGTGGAAGATAATGTTATTACGGGGTGCCGAGGTCTGCCCAATGATCCCAAGGGGGGCGGAAGATTGTGTATCAAGGGGGTCCATTCCCAGGATACCACCTATTCAGCCTATCGTCTCAAAACACCGTTGCTGAAAGAAAATGGCCGTTTTAGAAAAGCTTCCTGGGATGAAGCCCTTGATCTTGTTGCTGAGAAACTCAACGGTTTTGATCCCAACACCGTGGCGTTTCATCGTGGCAATGATTTTAATAACTGGTGCCATGAGGCGGTGATGTCTGCCTATGGAACGCCCCATAAAACAACCCATCGCCAGATGTGTGACAATCCCAATCGGATGGCCAATGAGCATTGTTTGAGTGAGAAACGCCCCTGGATTGATTATGCCCATACCCAATATATTCTGTTGTTTGGTATCAACGAATGGGTGACGTCTGCGGGTCAACGCAAACTTGCCCTGTTGAAAAAAGCGGTCAAGAATGGGGTGAAGATGGTGGTGGTTGATCCGCGCAGGAGTGAAACCGCTGAAGCTGCCACGGAATGGATTCCCATTATCCCTGGAACGGATGGGGCCATGGCCATGGGTATGTGTTATGTTATCGTGGTCAATGAATTATATGATAAGGCGTTTTTAGCGAATTGGTGCCATGGCTTCCAGGCCTTTAAGAAGCGGTTGCTGGGCCAGGAAGACGGCATTGCCCGTTCGCCGGAATGGGCGTCGCGGATTTGCGGCGTTCCCGCTGAAACCATTGAACGGCTGGCCTTTGAATTTGCCTCTTCTGCGCCGGCCGCAGGGGCTTCCTCCTGGACAGGGGTGTCTCAGGCCCCGAATACCGTTCACGCAACCCAGGCCATTCAGGCCCTTAACGCCTTGATGGGGTGTTTTGATGCCCCAGGTGGGCCGTCCCTGGTATGTAAATTCAAGCTGGCCTCGGCCTGGGGAGATGATCAGCCCAAACCGCCCAACAATGCGGATAAAATCAAATTGAACAAGGGGCGTCTCTGGAGCGGATGGATTCCCGCCTATTTTGAACAGGATGTGGATGCAGGCAGGCTCAAGGCCATGGTGTGTTATCTGGGCAATCCAGTCATGTCCAGTGGATCAGAACCGGCCATGACACGGGCCGTAGAAAAACTGGCGTTTTCCTGCACCATTGATTGTTTTCTGAGCAACACCGCAGCCTTGTGCGATGTTGTATTGCCCGACTGCACCTATTTGGAGCAAAGCCGGGTTGTTGCGGACTGGATGTATGAATCCTTTATCTCCCTGGGTCAAAAGGCCATTGAGCCGCTTTATCAGTCAAAACCCGTGGTCTGGATCTTTACGCAACTGGCCAAACGTTTGGGATATGGAGACTATTTCCCCTGGGAGCACGAAGATGAGTATCTGGAAAATCAATTGCGCAATCAGCCGGTTGATCTTGCGCAGCTGCGGGAACTTGGTTTTTATGTCACCGATCCCCAGGCGTTTTATAAATATAAGACATGGGGGTCGATCAATCCCCCATCAGGATACGGGTCTTCTGGCAACAGTGTGACGGAAAAATACAATTTTATCAATCCCGCAGCGCAAAAAGCAGGTGTTGACGGTTTGCCTGATTATATCCCGCCTTATGAAGATTGGCCGGAATTGAAGCCAGATGACACCTATCCTTTTATCACAGGGTATTTCCGGGTTAAAGAGCATGAACATTGTGCAACCTCGACCAATATTGAATTAATGAAACAGTGTGGCCATAATGCTGTATGGATCAATCATGTTGACGCTCAAAAATATGGTATCGAAAATGGGGATACGGTTAGAATTCTTTCTCCCTGGGGAGAAGTGACGACCACGGCCGTGGTGACGTGGGGCATCCGTCAAGGCGTGCTGGCCGCAGAAGGAGGCTTTGGCAGTAAATTTGGTCTGGAAGGTGATCCCAAGTATCCCCAGTATCACGGATTTAACACCAATGTCCTTTTACCTCCAAATGTTGCCTGTAAATGGTCGGGCACACCACCGCTTAAATATATCAAAACCAGAATAGAAAAAATATCATCATGAGCATACCCTATGGAAACGACAACGGTGTATCAAGTTCTTGATCTTGTGCTGATCACGCCCTATCGCATCGGCCTTCCCACCGGGCTGGCATTTTGGTTGGGAACTGCCATTGTGGCCTTGTGGTGTGTCTTGTTAGGGGAAGCAAGCATGGCCCTTGGATATCTGATCAATCGTTCCTATTATCTTGAGTTGAACAGAAATATGATCACGATGAATAATTTATCCATTGAGGCCATGCGCAGAAAGGAAAAAACAGCGTACAAGGCTGCCAATACATGGGCAAATGAATATTTTGGTCGAGCCTTTTTTGCCCAGGCTGCTCTTTTTGCCGTCTCCTTATGGCCGCTTCCCTTTGCGCTTTCCTGGATGCAAATACGGTTTCAAGGCATAGAGATTCTAACACTACCGTTTTTCAATTATGGCCTTGAATATCCCTTTGCCTTTCTTTCTTCGTATCTGTGTGTTCGTTTTTGTTTCTCCAGGATCAAAATGTTTCTTCCCGGTATCAAGAAGATTGAAGCGCTTAAGGAACAAGACGCTTCCTTAGCAGGCACCATGCTTTCATGGACTGATCTTTCGCACACGCCAGACATAGAAGCAAATCATGGCCCAGATGAGAGGCCGTGAGATTGCCCCCAACCCAACTATTTAAATCATAAAATAAATCAATTGATTAAACAAATCTTTTGTCGAGATGGCTATAGATTCGACTTTTTTTCTGTCCATTTTTCCGGGCCTGTGATATTTACACGCACCTTAATGCAACATGCAAGTAAATCATAAGGGAGATGAACACAATGAAAACACAATTGCAATGGATCACAGCCATTCTCATCACCGCCGCGTTTATCCTGGCCCCGGTTATTGGGATCAGCGGCCAGGGGCGTGAAAAAATGATGTTGGACGGGGGGAAAAAAGGCCCGGTACCGTTTAAGCATCACCTGCACCAGGCAACGGTAGGTGACTGCATGATTTGTCACAAAAGCTTCCCCCAGAAAAAAGGCGCTTTAAGTCAGGCCATTGCCGCTGGAACACTCAAGGCAAAACAGGTAATGAATAAAAGCTGTATTAAATGCCACAGAGCAAAGAAAAAAGCCGGTCAACCCCACGGCCCAACTAGCTGCAAGGCCTGCCATAAAAAATAAAACAGATCCTGTTTCCCACTAAGGTTGTTAAGGCCCATGGAGATGGGAACAGAGCTCTTCCCGGGACATCCAGTATTCCAGAAAAGATGCGGACCGCTTGATCCAGGCACTTGAGCCCCTGGAGCGGGCGGTCCTTTTTTTATCTTAATTTTGGCACTCTCCTCTACCGGGTACAAAATCAGGTTCCGGACAACTTTTTATTCACCGACCGGTGGAATGCCGGACTCCCTTCGTAACCCAGAGATGTGGCGGTCTTTAAATGCTGTCCGGCCAGTGCAAACTGCCCAAGGGCATAGTGGGCAAGGGCTTTGTTATAATGGCAAATTGCAAAGTCCGGGTTCAGGGTTAATGCCTGATCATACGCTTTTACGGCCTGGTCATGCTTTTTTACCAGGTAACAGGTGTAGCCCAGGGAATTGAAAATAGAGGCACTGTTCGGGTCAACTGCAATTCCTTTTCTGAATATGCCGATCGCTTCTTCCCGTTTGCCTTCCCTAGCAAGGCAGATCCCCAGCATCTCATATGCCGGACCCAGGACAGGGTTCAACTCAATGGTTTTTTTTAAGTTTTCAATGGCCTTTGAATGATCCTTGTCCATGAACTGCCGGGCCAGATAATAATATCCAGTATGATTATCCGGGAACTGTTCGATCATCTCCTCCAGAGTACGGATCGCTTTGTCCGTTTGTCCGGTCTTGTTAAAACAGGTGGCCAGAAATTTAAACGGGTCGATATTTCCCGGATCAATTGCAATGGCTTTTTGCAAATATGGAATGGCTTTCCGGGGCGCTTTCATTGCGGTATAGCAGGTGCCCGACCATGCTAAGGCATCTGCATCGTCCTGTTTTTTTTGCAGCAGCAGGGTAAACGCATCAAGGGCGGATTGATACTTACCTTTTTTGTAATAGGCCAGCCCCACATTGGACATGTATTTAGTATGGTCGGGTTTCAGATGATATGCCTTTTTCCAGGCATGTGCGGCCTGATCAAAACGGTTAACAGCGAAGTAACCGTCTCCCATCAGCCCATACACTGCGGCGCACCCCGCAGCTTCTCCACGGGCGCGGCGGAAACATCTTTCCGCGGCATCGGATTTGCCGGTTTTTAAAAAATCATTCCCCTGCTCACACAGGGACAGGGCGCACATTTCAAACACACGCTCCTTTTTTAGCTGGGCAAGCCGGGATCGGCACACCGGGCAAAGGTCGTCTGATTTGACATCGTGCTCCCTGAGGGAATGGGGATACGCCCTGGCACAAAACGGTGTATTGCACCTTGGGATCCCCAGCATAAAGTTGGTGGTGGACAGGGCCTGTTTCAAAAGCCGTTTAACCAGACGAGGCCGGTTGTCCCCTTCATTGCTATGTGCGGCTAAAAATTTATCATAGGAGATAACGCCATAGGCGTACTCACTTCGTCCAAAAAGAAAATTGCATGTGGGACAGTACAGCCCTTTGGCGGTCACCCCCAGGTACCCTTTTATCTGTTTGTTCTCCCCAAAGGGGACAGCCGACCTCAAACGTCCAATCAGGTTTTCTGCCAGGTATTGCCCTATGTTTTCGTAAAGGTTCAGTCCTTCATAATATTTTTTCCGGTATGCTTTGCCGGTATCCCCCAGGTAGGCGAAATATTTCCATATATAACGGCTTTTTTCGTCTGAAGATGCCAGTGCCTTGTCCGTGATGTCAAGGTCATTCAGTATGGCCTGGTGCTGGGCCTGGGAAAGCGATTTGCGGATCTCTTCAAAGACATTTTTCTGATAAGGTTCTGCTGCCGTGCGATCAAAAGGCCCGGGATCAACACTATGGTCCAGCAGTGTAATTCTCAGCCCTGTTTTTTCCTGTAACAAGACCCGCAGTTCATAAAGCAGCTGCATATTCACATCGCCCATGGGAACCATGACAATCTCAATATCTGTTTTGACACGGGCGGGCTCCGGCAGCGGCGGTATCTGAAAACCATGATCCGTTAAAAACTGTCCGGTCTGAGCGATCAGTTTCTCATCTTCTGTGAAATGATAAACCAGCAAGGCCTTTTCCTGTGCTTGGGCCGCATGTCCGGTTTTTGCCAGAAGTGTTGCCAGTTTAAACTGGCTGGACAGATCCGTGGCATCCGCCTCAAGAATTTTTTCAAGTATGTGGATAAGCTTTGCATGGGAGCCGGCATCGTCATAAATTTTTGCAAGGGCCCGCAGTTTTTTAATATTTCTGCGTAGTGTGATTATATCCCCGGCAGCCAGTAAATCCGCCACCTCCTTTTCAAGGGCAGCCGTATCCCCGGGGGTATCCGCCGCTTCCCCCGCTCCGCCGGATACTGGCGGCGGGGCGTCCAAAACGGAAGAATTGACCCGGAATCCGGTGAGGTACCATGTTTCATTATCCATCACGCAGGAGATCTGGATCACAGCCGCTCCGTTCTCATATTCGGCTGAAACCTGATAGGTCCCGGTTATGGTTTTGCCGCTGTCCAAGGTTCTGATAATCGCTACCTCTCCTGTCGTCTCATTGATCTGCTGAAGGGGGCCCAGCTTTTTGTAAAGGAAAAAAACCTGATTCACGGTTTGAAGATTAAAGGTTTTCCGGACACCAGGATAGACTGATGCCATAAGCACACCCGGTTTCCACTGGGATGTAATCCGGGTAACCGTGCTTTCAACATACTTTTCAGCATCATGGTTCAGTTGGTCTGTATGATCTTTGCATGAAAACAGAACAACAGCGGCGCGTGCCATTAAAATCTCCCGTAACATGTTGTTGAACCAAGCCGCTCGCGCGGCGGAAAACCCTAAAGTCATGTATCCTCTTAATTGCGGGACCAAAGCAAGATCTCAACTATCAATATTAAAGGAAGATACCATGAACACATCCGAAGTAAACCGTTTTAACGAACGGTCCATGGGCCGTTCGTTGGAAAACCAATTTGATCCTCGGAATACTGCATGTATGCCTGTGATCAAATTGATTTTTCGCCTTGAACTTGAAAAAATTATCTATTCCGTAACAGCCTGTCGATTTAAATTTTTTAGCAATTTCCAATAAAGCTGCTTCGAGTTGAGGATCTTTTACAGTACTTTTATTTAGTGGATAAGGGATTTGAATAGTTGGTGAAATTCCAAACCCTTCTATTGGGTTGCCATCTAATAACAATTCTGCCGTAGCCAGGTACAGGAAATAAGGCTGTTTTTCTTTATTGAATATTCCTCTCCCGACGGAGAAATCCCCCTTGGTTTTTGTTCCTATCAAAGTGGCACGACCAGATTTTTTAAACTGATAGGCAAGTGCTTCTTTACCTGAGCGAACCCCTTCATTAATCAGTACAACCATTGGCCCGGGAAAGTATGAAGGGTTGGTTTTAAATTCAGGTTTATGCAGAACTGATTTTCCCATTCTGTCGACCCATGTATATTCAAAAAAATGTTTCCGATCAGGAAAAAAAGGGTCTAAATAATCATACCATGCACCGCCAAATCCTCCACGAAGGTCCAGTATAACGCCATCTTTGTCATGAAACTGTTCAATTATAATCTTTGTAAACATACTTAATATATTTTTGTGTGTTCCGGACCAAAGATGAATGTAACCGATTTTTTTTCCTTTTATCTCATAGATACGTTTACTGTTAAGCATTGCCTTATAAAATGAATTGTTGGGGTTTTCGCTGACAGCATCAATATTCAAGGACAAAATTTTTTGGTTACGAAGAAGTCTGAGTCGAATGTTTTTCCCATCAGGGTTGAATGAATGATAAGGATGAAAAGCTTTTCCATCGGATTCGAGTAAAACGTCTCCGCGTCTGATACCGGCAATTTCGGCAGGATAACCATCAAGTACTTCACGAACAACAAAACGGTTATCAATTATGGTATATTGGCTACCAATGTGATTGACTTTCGGCCGTGTGATATCCCGTGTACAAAACATTGAGCGAAACATATAAAAATCTATTGAGTGATTATCATAAAACTGTGTGTGTGAAATCTGCAAACGCTTTAGAAAATTATTGATAACTGGCGTAAGTTCATAAATATTATTGGTATGTTCAGCTTTTTTCTTTAGAATCTGGTAATTTTTTTCAGTGAAAAACTTTTTTTCGCGTTCAATAGAATATATTTTTGGCTTTGCTTCTTGCCAAAATTTATCAAATATCTGAATTGGCAAAACTGGCACATAAGTGTAATCTGCCCATACTGAGGCAGAAAAAATAAATATGGATAACTGGCAGATAAATATAAGAAATAAGGGACCCCTTTTTTTAATTTCTATCATAATAAATTACTCTAATGGACAGACAGGCTAAAACATTTAACTCACTGGCTTGTCCATGTGTAGTGGTTCGCTGAACGAAGCCGCGCGCGGCGGAAAATCCCAAAGTGGTGTATACTCTTAATTGTGGGATCAAACAGAAGGTCCCAACTATTTATAATTAAAGGAGTATACCATGAACACATCCGAAGTAAACCGTTTTAACAAACTCTATGACCGCCATTTAAAAAACCTAAGAGCGTGTTTGATAATTAGGGGATCGAAGCGAAATCTCATGAAAATGAGAACCAATTTTCACAAATTTTCTGTTAATAGCCGGACTATTGACATA
>PDWJ01009908.1_pt1 | contig 11691 bp, 10 predicted proteins | sample 1430881 | NCBI WGS metagenome assembly PDWJ01 (sample SAMN01162460, study PRJNA174530) | Oral metagenome, whole genome shotgun sequencing project. | biome: Marine environment; feature: Marine mammal; material: Swab sample of the gingival sulcus; isolation source: swab sample of gingival sulcus... | reverse complement strand
CAGGTCGGTGCCTGGGCCGCCGGCACCGGGTATCCCTGGCCGTTCACCAAGGACGCGGTGATCGCGGACCGGAGCGACGAACTCCGGCTCGTGCCGCGCACCTGAGCGTCCGGCCGGGTGCGCCCCGACGTCGGTGATCCTCGGCTCGACCCAGAAGCACCATCACCGGAGGGAGCCGAGCAAGCAGCCCCGACCCGATGCTGCAGGCGATACAGCCGCCGTGTCGCGTCGCGTGTTCTAGATGCCGCAGCAGGCAAGGGCCTAGCCTGGGGCGATGCACTGGGTCAACTTGACGACAAACCGATGAAGACCGACACCGGCGACACCGGAGCCACCGGCGACACCAGCGACACCGGAGCCACCGGAGCCACCGGTGCCGCGCAGTCGGCCGGTCTGGTCGAAGCTCGCCGCCGGATGCTCGAGCGCGGTATCGACGAGCGCAGCATCGCAGTCTTCGAGAGCTACTACGAACAGTTGGCCGGCGGGGCCCAGGGGCTGATGCCGGAGGAGTCGATCGAGCCACTCACCGATCTGCCGACGCTGAGAGGTGTCCGGGCCGGGGACGACGCGCGGGCTGCGGCACTGGGCCTGGTGGCGGTCGTCAAACTCAACGGTGGCCTCGGCACGAGTATGGGGTTGACCGGGGCCAAAACCGCCCTTCCGGTGCGCGACGGGTTGACGTTCCTCGACGTCATCGCGCGGCAAGTGCTCGGGTTGCGGGAACGCTACGGAGTCACGTTGCCGCTGCTTTTCATGAATTCCTTCCGCACTCGTGAGCAGACCGAGCAGCTGCTGGCGGCCTACCCGCGGCTTCCGGTCGAGGGTCTGCCACTGGGGTTCGAGCAGGGCTCGGAGCCCAAGCTGCGCGCCGACGATCTCTACCCGGTCGACTGGCCGGCCGACGCCGAGCTGCAGTGGTGCCCGCCAGGTCACGGTGACGTCTACTTGTCCCTGCTGACCAGTGGAGTGCTGGATGCGTTGCGGGCGCGGGGGATCCGGTACGTCTTCATCTCCAACGGCGATAACTTGGGCGCGACGTGCGACCCGGACATCGCTGCTTGGCTCATCGAGCACGAGGTGCCTTTCCTCGCCGAGGTCTGTCAACGCACGGTCAACGACCGCAAGGGCGGGCATCTGGCCCGCCGCCGCGCCGACGGCCAGATCGTGTTGCGTGAGAGTGCCATGGTGCCGGCAGGTGAGGAGTCCTACTTCACCGACGAGACCCGGCACCCGACCTTCAACGCCAACAACCTGTGGATCGACCTCGACGTGCTGGCTCGCCGATTGGCTGAGCCGGGTGGCCTGGCGCTGCCGATCATCGTCAATCGCAAGACCGTAGACCCCTCCGACAAGACCTCGACAGAGGTCATCCAGATCGAAACTGCGATGGGTTCGGCGATCGGTTCGATCGACGGATCGGCGGCCATGCTGGTGCCGCGCAGCCGGTTCCGTCCGGTGAAGACGACCAACGAGTTGGCGTTGCTGCGTTCGGATCGCTATCGGCTCGACGACACCTGGCAGATCGAGCAGCTCGTGGACGGACCGGAACCCCGGATTGACCTCGGCCCGGAATTCACCTTGGTCCCCGACTTCGAACGCCGGTTCCCCGCGGGGGTGCCCTCGTTGCGTCGGTGCACCTCCCTACGGGTCCGCGGCGATGTCACCTTCGGTTCCGATGTCGTCTGTGCCGGGGCGGTCACCCTTGAGGTCGACCATTCGACGACCGTTCCCGACGGCACCGTGCTCGGGGACAGCGCCGCCCCATCTGGTGTCGTTGACCCACTCAGTGTCGTTGAACCACTCAGTGTCGTTGAACCACTCAGCGGCCGTCCATGACATCGAGGGTGACGATGGCTAGCGGCGAAGAACACCCCTGGCCTGTCGTGGTCAGCGGCGACGGCATCCGCCCGTCGATTGTGCTCCGGCCGCTCGGGCGTTCGGATCGCGGACAGTGGCAGGCTCTCCGGCAAGCCAATGCGGACTACGTCGCACGCTGGGAGCCGACACCACCAGATGGGCAGGTGCCCACGGTGCGCTTCTGGCGCTACGTGCAGAACCTCAACCGAGATGCTCGCTCCGGGCTGACCCGGCCGTGGGCTATCGAGTTGGCGGGGGAGCTCGTCGGCCAAGTGCATCTCTTCGGCGTCATGCGTGGATCGTTACAGTCAGCCGCTGCCGGCTATTGGGTCTCCCAAGCGCGCGCCGGTCAGGGAGTGGCCACTCGGGCGTTGGCAGCGGCGACCACCTATGCCCTGGGGTCGTTCGGGTTGCACCGCGTCGAGGTCAACATCCGGCCGGAGAACGCGGCGTCGCTGCGGGTCGTGGAGCATCTCCGGTTCCGCGACGAAGGGGTTCGCGAGCACTTCTTGCACATCGAGGGCGCCTGGCGCCATCACCGCACCTTCGCGCTCACCCGCGAAGACACCGGCGGGCTGCCGGTGCTGTCGCGGTGGCAGCAGACCCGTTGAATCACTTCAGTCACAGGACACACTCCAGCCTCATGCGCGACACACCGGGCGAGGTCCACGGTGGTGCGGCTGAAGGTCCCTAGCGTAGGGCCCGTGCAGCCCTCGTCCTTGCTTTTCGTTGCGGTCGTGGCGATCTGGGCTGCCTTCCTCGTGCAGCACTGGGTCCGTCGCCGCGAAGCCATGACAACCGCGCGCTCGGTCGACCGGTTCAGCGAGGCGATGCACTTGCTCGACCGGCGCCCGGTCCTGGCCTCGTCCGAGGCCCGGCCACCGGCGGACATGATCGCAGCGGGCACGGCACCACCGTCCCAGCATCGGGTCGTCCCGCTGTCCCCGCTCGTGGCTCGAGGCCGCGACACAACTGTCGCGGCTGCGGCATCGTCGAACCCAGCCACTCCGGCTCGCCCCGGTCGGTCAACCGGCGTCTCCAGGGCCGCGGCAACAGCGGCTCCAGACGACTGGCAAGGCTCTCGACAGCACCGGCATGCGGGGCCCCGGCATCGGTCCCGGCCGGCTACGCGTTGGGCCCGGGTGGTGTTCCTGCTGGTCGCACTCGGGTCCGTGCCGGTCACGATCGTGCTGGCGGCCTTCACGAGCGTGCCGTGGGCGGGGGTCGGCGTCGCTGTTGCGGTGGTCCTGATCGCCGTATTCATGCTTCGGTATGCCGTGGTGCGCGAGCGGACCCGGCGTCGTTTCGACCGATCCATCGCGGCGTCGTCACAGACCGGGCACCACCCGGTCACCGCCGGGGCACCAGTGACGTCGGAGCCGCGCCCGTTCGCGTCCAGCCCCGCTGACGGCATACCAGCAAATGGGGCCCCGGCACCAACGACCGCCGCACGGGACACCACTGCGGCAGCGGCGTCGCGGGGTGAGCGGGCGGCTTCGCGAAGCGGGCTCGACGGCCCGACCTGGAGCCCCGTTCCCGTACCACCGCCGGCCTACGCCCTCAAAGCACAGGTCGCCCGCCACGAGCCCGTGACCACGCCCGTCCCCACTGCCGGTGTGGTGTCTACCGGTGCGGCCGGAAACGAGGCACAGCCCCAGCCCAAGGCGGGGGAACAGGCGGCTCGTCGGGCCGTCGGCGACTGACTCGAACCGACGAGTCGACCCGAGTGAACCGCCTTGATCTCAGTGCTGCTCGTGCCGCTCGTGCCGCTCGTGCCGCTTGTGCCGCATCGTCCCCGCTGACCCGGCTACGACCCAGCTGGTTCGGCTAAGGCCGGGTCGTCAGGCGGGTCGCCTGGCCGCACGGCCGCACTGGCGTCCTCGGCCGTCGCACTCGCGGCGAAATGGTTGACCACGGCGTTGAGCACGGCGGCAGTCGGCACCGCGATGAGTGCACCGACGATACCCGCGATGACCACCCCAGCAGTGACCGCCAGGATGACGGCCAGGGGATGCACGTTGACCGCTCGACCGAGCAGGAACGGCTGCAACACATGTGATTCGACCTGCTGCACGGCGATCACTCCGGCGAGCATAAGCAGCGCGACCAGCGGGCCCTGAGCGACGAGCGCGATGAGCACTGCAACCATCCCCGAGACCAGGGCACCGACGATCGGCACGAACGCACCGAGAAAGACGACCACACCGATCGCCGCCGCGAACGGCACTTGCAGGATCAGCGCCACGATCGTGATCCCGATGGCATCGACGAGGGCCACGATGATCGTGGCCCGGACGAAGGCGACCAGCTGCCCCCAGGCGACATGCCCGCAGACCGGCGACGACATGCGTTGCGCTGGTGCCGGCGCGGGTCACGGTGCCGCGCAGTGCCTCGCTGGACGAGATCGATGCCCACGCCTGGTCGAGGTAGTTGGTCAGCTGGCTGTCGCTGATGCCGAAGGTGTCGTGCACCCAGACCCGGATCTGGATGATGCCTTGGGTGATCTGCCCGGTCATCTCCGAGATGCCGCCGGTGATCTGACTGGCGACGAGGAACAGCAGCAAGCTCACCCCGGCAACCATGGTCACCACGGTGATCCCGGCAGCCGGCCCGGGCCGGCTCAGGCGCCGACGTAGCCAGCTGTTGATCGGGCTGAGCAGGGCCGCCAACAGCGTCGCGACGACGACCGGGATGACCGCTTCGGAGACGAAACTGAGCAGGTATGCCGTCGCCACGATCGCCGCAGCGATAACCAGCACCCGCCAGGACCACTCGCTGGCGATCCGCACCCCCGGTGGCACGGCAGGATCTCGGGTTTCCGGTGTCGGCTCAGGGACGGCGTTGTGGGTGCTCGGCATGGGCCCCAGAGTATGCCGTAGCGCGGCACCGACGCCTGTCGCTGTTCCTTCTGGGCTCCTCGCTCGGCAGGCGCACCGTAGGGTGGGAACGTGCCTGCCCCCGAGGTCCGGTTTTGCCGCTGTTGCGGTGCCGCTACGACCACGCGGATTCCCCCGACGGAGGATCGGGAGCGGGCGGTCTGCACGGCCTGCGGATATATCGACTACATCAACCCCAACAATGTTGTCGGCACCGTGCCCGTATGGGGCGGCGACCAGTCCGGGGCGGACGGGCCTGAGCAGCACTGGCGCGGGGAGCAGATCCTGCTGTGCCGACGAGCGATCGAGCCGCGCAAAGGTCTCTGGACATTGCCGGCCGGTTTCCTGGAATACGGCGAGACGCTGGCCGAAGGCGCTGTCCGCGAGACCCGCGAAGAGGCCGGTGCGCGGATCGAGTTGGGGCCGCTCAGCACGGTGCTCGACGTTCCACACGTCGGGCAGGTGCATGTGTTCTACCTCGCGCGGCTGCTCGACCTCGACCTCGACCCGGGCCCGGAGACCACCGAGAACCGCCTCGTCGCGCTCGACGAGATCCCCTGGGACGGACTGGCCTTTCACACCGTGCGTCGGACGCTGGCCCACTACGTCGATGATTGCGCGTCGGGTGCCTTCGCGGTACACACCGGAGCCATCGAGCTGCCGCCCGTGCTGCCCGACCCGGTCCCGGCCCGTCCGGCCCGATCCGGTCTGGCGGGTGAGAAGGAAGACCCGGCGATGAGGAGGTTCAGCCGCGAGTAGCACCTGCGCAGGTGCCAACGGCAGCCGAACCTCCTACATGGACCCCAAGAACAAGATGGCTAGGCCCACGCACCAGCCGATGGCGACAAGTGCCCAGTCGATGTGGCGCCAGGGGACCGGGAGGAGTTCGGTGCGGGAGGGGTAGGCGCCGAAGGCTCGCGAATCCATCGAGAGCGCCACCCGCTCGGCATGTTGCACAGCGAGAATCACGAGTGGCACGAGAGAGCCTGTCCAGCGGATGAACGGCGCGAGGATGCCCCAATGGGCCCCGATGCCGCGCATGGCGCGTGCCGAGCGGAGCGTCGTGAAGTCGCGTTGGAAGCAGGAGATGAACGCGATCGCGGACGTTCCGGCGGCGGCGATCCGGTAGGGGAGTCGGAAGGTCGTCGTCAAAGCGGTGACGGCCTCCGGTGGCTCGCTGTAGATGCTCGACAGCAGGACCAGAGACAGGAGTGCGCCGAGTCCGGTGCTGGCCGCGGTGGGGCCGCCGAGGTCGTAGAACGACATCGCCTCAGAGCGATTGCCCCACCCGAACCGGAAGACCAGGAACATCATCGCGACCAGAGTCCACAGTCCGGCGACCGTGACGACGGTGCGCTTCCAAGGAGCCCTAGCCGCAACCATCAGCAGCGTGCTGAGTGTCAATACAGTCACGCTGAAGCCGGGGCTGTGCAGCGCTATCGTGCAAACCATCAAGGGGATTGACGCCAGGAAGAGAGTCATCGGATTGAGGGCACTCATCAGACCGCGTTTTCTTTCAGGCCGCACCGGGAGAACCCTCACCGACTCCTTGCCCGTCCCTTCGTCTTCCTGGTTCGCCTCCGCTGGTGGCGGTCTTCTCAAGGAGATATGAGGAGGTTTCTTATGCTGATCTGGCAGGGCGATGAGGTGAGTGCAGTGCGTTATGGCGAAGTCAAGGTCATGGGTGGCAATGATAACGCTGCGTCCCTCGTCCTGGAGGTCGTTGATGAAGCCGATGAGTTCGCAAGTATTATCCCAATCCTGCCCAAAGGTTGGCTCGTCGAGAGCTAGCACCTTCCGTTGCTCTGCGACCATTGTCGACACTGAGAGCCGACGTGCTTGACCGCCCGAGAGGGTGAGCGGATGTCGGTCTCTGTGTTCCCACAAATGGAACTGGTGTAGCAGCTGCGTGCACCGTTCGTCGTCGACTCCAGTGATCCGGATCTCGTTCTCGACAGTGCTCGTGACAAGCTGGTGCTCTGGGTTCTGGAATACGTATCCGACTTCGCACCGCCCGCGCCGTAGTTCATGGTCGTGCAGGAGTGCGTGCTCGGCGGTGAAAGGCAACAGTCCGGCGAGTGCGGAGATCAGCGATGTTTTTCCCGATCCGTTGGGCCCGATGAGCGCAATGAGCTCGCCCCCGGCCAGTTTCAGCGACACTGCCGGGCTCCGTCCGGGCACAGAAAGGCTCGAAACGTCCAGAAGTGTGCTGACCTGGCTCTTGGTCGTTGTGTCGAGAGCGGGAATTTCCTGCCAGCTCTCACCGTGTTTGGTGTAGTAACGCACCCGGTCACCGACAAAATCGTCGAGTCTGGGGAAGACCGGGCGAGCCGCCTGCTCAGGCACGTCGACAGTGACTCGTGCTGGCCTGGGGCTGGTTTGGCGCAATGCGCGGGGCAGCCAGATCCCGGATGCCTCCAGCTCCGCCCGGTGCGGTGTGAACACTGCTTCAGCGGTCCCGCACGCGATGGTTGCCCCGGTTGCATCGAGGGCGAGGATCTGGTTCACGGCGGGCAGCAGTAGATCGATATCGTGGTCGATCACGACGACACCGCAACCTTGCTGCGCCAAGTCGGCAATGATGCCATAGATCTGCTCCCGCCCGGCGGTATCGATGATCGACGTCGGCTCATCGAGGACGAGTAACCGTGGACGTGGGGCCAGTGCTGCGGCTAGCGCGAGACGCTGCCGCTGGCCGCCGGAGAGGCTCCAGGGGTCGTCCCAAAGATGGGAAAGCAGGCCTACCTGATCGAGCACCTCAACGATACGCTCTTCGATCGCCTCGCGTGACCAGCGCAGGTTCTGCAGCGGAAAGGCAACATCATCGTGCACGGAGCGGGTGACGACCGCAGCGTCCGGATTCTGGCCGACGTAGCCGACGTTGTGCGCGAGCTGTGCGACGGTGGCGTCGGCGATCTCTTGCCCCAGCAGTTGGACACTTCCGGCATATTCGGAAGGCAGGCAATGCGGAATAAGCCCGCAAGCCGTGCGGATCAAGGTGGTTTTTCCGCATCCGGACGGTCCGATGATGGCTGTTACTTGACCACCGCATACTTTGAAGGAGACGTCACCCAGCAGCCAGCGGTCGGTGCCAAGATACCGAACCGACAGCTCTGATACGGTCAACAAGGGCGCCGCGTCCTGAACCGGGGCAGCGCCCTCGGCGCTCGGTGCCTGGGTTCGTTCAGGTGTTTCGGTCAACCCCGACTCCAGCACGATTGAGCAAGCGGGTCAGGCCTACGGTGATGCCACCACCGGCGACGGCGGAGATGACTGCGGTCACCACGATCGGAGCTTGGGTTGTGAACCCGACGGCCTGGGTCAGCAGAGCGAGGTAGAGCAACCCGTTGAACAACCCGAAGAAAGCCGCATCGAGGAGGTAGACCAGCCAGGTCCATTTGCGGTAAAGAGTGAGCGCGAGAGGGATTTCGATCAAGGTGCCCCCGATGAGGTTCCCGACGAGAGCAGCGGGACCGGTAGGGGTGGTAAAGACGGCGACGATGCCCATGATCAAAGCAGCAATCATGGCGGCTCCGGGGCGACGCACCACCGTGGCCGGTAGTAGGAAGGGGATGACCCAGAACCCCAGGATTGCGCAGCCGAACAGGACAGCCTCAGGAGACGCCCCTGCAGCCGGGGAAATATAACTCAGGGGTATCAGGAAGACGAGGCCGACCACCGCCAAAGCTGCGATGACCATGAGGTTGCGAGTCCCGAGAGCAGAGTCGGCCAGCCCTTTGCGAGCCGACGACCGCACAACGCGGGCCGGGTCCGTGGGCGTCGAGGCACCAGAGCGTTGCATCGCTAGGGTCCTTTCGGGTGTCCATGCGTCTTGAGCAACAGGGGGGGGCTAGATAAGGTTAGCCTTACCTAGCAAGCATAGGGGAAGCCTGCTCACCTGGCCCGGGTCGGTCGGTGACGTCCAATGGGGCAGGTGACGGACCCCCGAGGCTAGATGATGGGTACCCAGGAGCCCTGGCCAATGGCATCGGACAGATTTCCTATGCGATGACCGCGTGGAACAACGGGTGCGGAGAGCGCTAGCGAGCGAGGGTACGGCTATCGGATGGGGTTGAAAAAACCTGAGTGTAATTTGCGAAGACACGAGAAGTCAGTAGAATCACTAGTTCTCTGCATGATCCGTGTTTGATTCGCTTGCCGATAATCGAGTCCGTTCAGTGTGGCTATCGAGCGCGCCTTTCTTGGCGCAAAAGGAGTGTTTCGGGATGCAGAAGGAGGTGAAGACGGCACAGGCACAACGCTGTGCTCTGTGCCGCCTTCGTAGAACTCCGCGCAGTCATTATCCACGCTGTATTTCGAAATAGGGCATCCGTATCGCGCTACGTGGGAATGCCCTCGCTATCAAGTGGCCGATCGTTTAGGACCAGTTGGTAGCTTACGACAGCCAGGATTAAGAAAGTACTGTGCTCAAGCAGTTCGGCACGATCCCCGAAAACAACATCGGCGATACAGAAAACAACAAAGGTGGCTCCGCTCCAAAACATGCCAAGCTTGAACCATTCTTCATGGAGACGCGAACGGTAAATCTGCACCCATAGCACGGCGGCCAGTGGTATAAATACCAGCAATTCCCAAATGCCGCTAAGGTATAAGACCGGCTGAATCCAGGATTCCGGCAGTTCGGTGTCGGAAAAATAGCCCTTAAATTGCTCGAATCGATTCTTGCCAAACCATGTGAAGATCCCAAGGTCTCTTCTATTAAGGAATTTGTCCAGTCCGTTCAGCAGCCAAAGTGTCGCCCAGTAAAAGACGAACAGGCGGGACATTGTAAAGAAACCATTAATTTTTGGTATCATGTCGGTCTTCTCTTTATTGCATCCGGTATTTAAGCTCGTGCAACGCACGAACAATGTACTAATTATAGGTAGTGAGGCCGAGCCGCAGAGTCATTTCACCACCAGTGGGTGCTCATGACTTGGCTAAGCTGGCCATTGTCGCTGTAAACCAGTCGTATGACACCTCCTTATCGTGACAAGAAAGAATGGGGCAACACAGTGGGATCCACTTCAGTAGAAGGGGAGAATCGCTGCGCTGTTTCTTGAGGTTGGACCCTTGCCGGTACGCGCCATGCCCGAGGAGTTTCTTGCGTTCTATGCTCGTCAAGGCCGGTTGGCCTTTCTGGTTCAGCGCATTAAACCAGCAACTTGAATAGCTATGCGCATGCCCAATGAAGGAGCGAATGCCTGTCAGGGCGGGCCGCATGTCGGTCATTTATCGACGGCTTCGGGCGTATCTCAATGGGGTGGGGGTTAGTCGATTGGTAAGCTGTTCAAGTGCCATGCCTAAACTAAACTCTCCAATAAAACTCTACTTCGGAGCTTCATGCCAGGCGTTTGGCAAGGGAGAAGTAAAGGGACATCCCCTGCGCCACGAGCCGACCGTCGGCAAGGCCGCGATGACCATGTGGTTGCGAGTCCCGAGGGCAGAGTCGGCCAGCCCGTTGCGAGCTGAGGACCGGACTAAGCGTCCCGGGTCCGCCGTTGCCGAGGCACCAGAGTTTTGCATCGTTGGGTCCTTCCGGGGGGGGAGCTGCGACCTGAGTCGCGAGCGTACTGGGTAAGGTGAGCCTTACCTAACCACCATGCCAGCCTACTCATCCCGTCCGAGTCAGTTGACGGCACCCAGGGGGGCAGACGACGGAGCCCTAAGGAGCCCGGCGGTGCAGTGTGGCCTTGCCCTCGTGGTGCTCCTGATGAGCCGGGGGTAGGCTGACCGTGCTGGCTCTTCCTGTTGCACATGCGAGGGGAAGTCGCAAGAGGGATCCCGGTGAGACTCCGGAACTGCCCCGCAGCGGTGAGTGGGAACGACTACCGTCGATACGCCGGGTTACCGCTCGGGTACGACGGCTAGGAGGAGCCCCGGACCGGGACGACAAGTGCCTGGGACGGGAAGGCCCACGAATCCGAAGCCCTGCCAGCGCGTCGCGCACCCGTGCGGCGTCCTGCGTTCGTCGCCTCGAGGGAAGGCGGGCTACGGAGCGCGTGGAGATCTCCTCGACCACATAGAGGCCACTCCTATGTCGAGCACCCGTAAGCCCCACCTTCTCTACGACAACGACGGCGCCCCGACACGGGACAAGCCGTGGATCATCCGGACGTACGCAGGGCACTCGAACGCGAAAGCCTCGAACGAGCTGTACCGCAACAACCTGTCCCGCGGGCAGACCGGTTTGTCCATCGCTTTCGACCTGGCGACTCAGTGCGGGTACGACTCCGACGACTACATCGCCCGGCCCGAGGTGGGCAAGGTGGGCGTGCCGATCAACAGTCTGGACGACTTCGAGATCCTCTTCGACCAGATCCCCATCGAGGAGATGAACACCTCGATGACGATCAACGGGACGGCCATGTGGTTGTTCTCGCTCTACGTGGCGCTCGCGCGGGAGCGTGGGGCACCCGTCGAGAAGCTCAACGGCACCACCCAGAACGATCTGATCAAGGAATATCTGGCCCGGGGGACCTACATCTTCCCGCCGCAAGCCAGCCTGCGGATCATCGCCGAGATGTATGAATTCGCGTTGCAGAACTCCCCCAGCTGGAACGCCTCCAACATCTGTAGCTACCACTTGCAGGAGGCCGGTGCCACCCCGGTCCAAGAGCTGTCGTTCGCCCTTGCCAACGCCATCGGCCTGCTCGACCTGCTCAAAGAACGTGGGAACATCCCGGAATCCGATTTCGAACGACTCGTCGGACGGATCAGCTTCTTCGTCAACGCTGGCATCCGGTTCGTCGAGGAGATGTGCAAGATGCGCGCCTTCGCCGAGCTGTGGGAGGAGATCACCGCCGAGCGCTATCAGGTGAAGAATGCCCGCTTCCGTCGCTACCGCTACGGTGTTCAAGTCAACTCGCTCGGGCTGACCGAGCAGCAGCCGGAGAACAACGCCTGGCGAATCCTCATCGAAGCGCTCGGGGTCACCTTGTCGCGGGACGCCCGATGC
>PDWJ01010553.1_pt1 | contig 11696 bp, 9 predicted proteins | sample 1430881 | NCBI WGS metagenome assembly PDWJ01 (sample SAMN01162460, study PRJNA174530) | Oral metagenome, whole genome shotgun sequencing project. | biome: Marine environment; feature: Marine mammal; material: Swab sample of the gingival sulcus; isolation source: swab sample of gingival sulcus... | reverse complement strand
GTGTTTGCTGTACCCAGATACAAACTAAAAAATATAAAAAATGTCAATGAACTTATTAATTTCGGTAAAATTGCAGCCTAAAATTTAACGGACTATTGCAATTTATTACTTAAAATTTTTATAAACAAAATGCTTTTTGATGTTTGGTAAGTTTTTGATATTCAATATTTTATAAAAAGATATTGCTGTTTTTGTAACTGTTTGGTTATTATTGTTTTAGCGTATAATTTAATAAGAAAATCTTTAAAAAATCATAAGTCAAGTTTATTTTAGTTTGAGTTAAATTTACGGAAAAGACCTTTGAGATTTCTAAAACCTCAAAGGTCTTTTAAAAAATAAAAGGTCGCTGAAAAAACTATACTATTATTATTGTGTATTTTTGTAGCTATTTGCTAATCAGCGTTCTAACTCTTTAACTTATCAAGAAGATTTGTTATAAATATACAAAAAGTTTTTGGATTATTACTCAAATCTTATGTGTTTAGATTTATTTACCATTCTACTTTTTCAAATATTTTCGGACAAATTCTCTTCATACTTTCGTCGTCATCTTCCTCCCAGTTAAATTCAAACTCTTGTCTTTTAAAACCACTAGGAAGATAATCGTAAAGGTCATCTTCTGTTTTATTTTCAAATGCTGTTACGGCAACATAATCTAAACTTTCAAATTCAAACTCTCCTTCATTGTCTTCTGTAAAAAAATCTGCTAAATTATCAGGGTTTTCTTTTGCTGAGTAATATACTGCTTTCCCTCTTGAAATTACCCAATTTTTAAAGTAATCAAATCCGTCGTCGGAACAACCGCCATTCAGCAGGTAGCCTGCACACCACATTTCAGAAGTGTGAATATTATTAGCTAAGTCATCTAATCTTAATTTAAAACTTATAATTTCTTGTAATGACATTTTTTCAAGTTTTGATATTAAAAATTCTTCTTGTTCATCAATGTCATTGCTGTTTTTTAAAGATAGTTCTATAATATTCCAAAAAATATCTTCATTTAATAATTCATCTAGTATTGCTGTTATCATTTTCTTATTTGTTTTGTAAGTTGTTTATTGTCAGGTTTTTATTTTGTGTTTTTATAGAGCTTAGCATAAGTTAAGTTTATTTGAAATTTTTAAAACCTAAAAAAAATCCCCCCAAAAAGACCCTTGAGATTTCTAAAACCTCAAAGGTCTTCTAAAAAATTATAATTAAGGTAAGTTCTAAAAATTTAAACTTTTGTTATTGTACAGAGGTAGGTGGTGGTGGCGGTGGCGGCGGTGGTGGTACTGCTCCAAATAGAGTTGCAATATCGGGTACTTCGCCGGCTTTTTTCCAGCCTGCCATTCCTTCTTTCCACACAAAGGTATCTTTAGTTAATTGGTTCGATGCAACCATTGGTTGTAGTTGTGCCATTCCGAAAGGTCCTTGTTGTTGTCCGTTTAGCGAAACGTAATATTTCGGAGCCATTGGTGGGGGCGGTGGACTACCTGCCGGCGGTACATTTTGCATGTATTGTCTATTTTGCATCATGTTGTTTTGATTCATCATTTGTTGCATCATAGCCATTCCCATCATTCCTTCCATGCCGCCTCCCGCTACGGGATTACCGGCTGCTCCTTCCATAGCATCAGCCATTTTCATTTGTTGGTATTTATTCATATCGCCAAGCATATTCATACCTGTACCTTCGTCTAATTTTGCTTGTAGTTTTTCGGGTAAGTTTATACTTGATATTAAGAATTTGGTAATTCCAAGTCCATAGTCTTTCATCTCATCTACTAAAGCTTTTTCGCAGAATTTAGATATGTCTTTGTAGTTTTGTGCCATATCGAGCAAAGGTACTTTACTTTCGCCTATTGCGTCTATAAATTGTGTTACTATAAGGCTTCGCATTTCTTCTTTGATTTGGCTTGTGGAGAAGTTATCATCTGTTCCTACCACTTCGCGAATAAATTTTGCGGGGTCAGTTACTTTTATAGAGTAAGTTCCAAATGCTCGGAGTGTAACTCTGCCAAAGTCGGCATCGCGCAAATAGAATGGGTTTGGTGTTCCCCATTTTTGACTTGTAAATTGTTTGGTATTTACGAAGTAAACTTCTGCTTTGAAAGGGCTGTTAAATCCATATTTCCAACCTTTAAGGGTTGATAAAATAGGTAAGTTTTGTGTGGTAAGTTCATAACGTCCCGGGGGGAATATGTCTGCCATTTTGCCTTCGTTTATAAAGACTGCGGCTTGCGATTCTCTTACTGTAAGTTGGGCACCGTTTTTTATTTCGTTTCCTCTACGTTCAAAACGGTATACCATTGTGTCTTGCGAACTATCAGTCCATTCGATAATGTCTATTAATTCGCTTTTTAATTTATTCCAAAAGCTCATAAAAAATGGTTTTAATATATTAGTTTTCGAGTTAATGCGTATTACTTACTAAGTATTTTTTTTTATAGTACGGCTTAATCAATTTAACTATCTGATTATCTGTACATTTAAGTTTTTTTTTATTGCCTTATAAAAATACGGGGTTAAAACTACAAATTTTTAGTTAAATTAGCAATAAAAATTAGGTATAGAATTATTTTTTTTATGAATAAAATCCGAATTCTCTGTGACTTTGTTGCATGGTTCAATTAGCACCTAAAATGTTGGTTATAAGTTTTTTACATTTATCAAAACTTCGTTAAATTACGAATTATCAATTACGAATTACGAGCTTAGCCTACTGATAATCAGTAAGTTATGGTGTGTACGTGAATACCAAATTACTAAACTGATTATAAGTTATTTATAACTAATAGTTCGTTGTTTTTTATTATAAATATCTTATAATCATTTCGTTAACTTAGTAGTCATACAGGTATTGTAATTCACTGATTGTCAGTAGTTTTATTGTTATCGTGAGGGCTTCGCCGTTCGTAATTTTTAATTCGTAATTCGTAATTTTTAATTCGTAATTTTTAATTCGTAATTTGTAATTGATAATTTAACGAACTCACAAACAGCATTTTAGGCACTAATTAGTCCATGCAACAACGTCATTCTTAACTCTTAAGGTAATAAGAATTTGAATTTATCTACATTTTTCAGTGCAATTCCTGTTCCTCTTGCAATAGCGTGAAGTGGATTTTCGGCAATATGTACTTTAATGTTTGTTTTTTCTTCCACTCTTTTGTTCATACCGCGCAATAAAGCTCCGCCGCCTGCGAGGTATATTCCGTTTTGATAAATGTCGGAGTATAGTTCGGGCGGTGTTTTTTCCAGCACGTGTATAATTGCGGTTTCAAGTTTCGAGATTGATTTGTCTAAGCAATGTGCAATTTCTTTGTATGAAACGGGTATTTCTACCGGTAGCGCAGTCATTTGATGCGGACCTCTTACCACGTAATCGTCGGGTTCGTCGTCTAATTTTTCTAAAGCTGCGCCTACATTTATTTTTATTTGCTCTGCGGTACTTTCGCCCACCTTTATATTATGCTGATGGCGCATGTATTCCTGTATGTCGGAAGTAAAATCGTCGCCTGCCACCCTTATTGAGCGGCTGCTTACAATTCCGCCGAGCGATACAACCGCAATTTCTGTTGTTCCGCCACCAATATCAATAACCATGTTACCTGCGGGTGCTTCAACGTCTATTCCTATTCCGAGAGCTGCTGCCATTGGTTCGTGTATCATGTGTACGGAGCGTGCGCCTGCATGTTCGGTGGAGTCGCGAACGGCTCGTGTTTCTACTTCAGTGCTGCCCGAGGGTATACAAACTACCATTTTCAATGAAGGAGAACCAAATCTTGACCTGCTGGTTCCCATTTTTATCATTTCTCTTATCATAAGTTCGGCAGCTTGAAAATCGGCAATAACACCGTCTCGCAGCGGTCTTATGGTGCGTATGTTTTCGTGTGTTTTTCCGTGCATTTGACGGGCTTTGTGTCCTATTGCCACTAATTTTCCCGTGGATTGGTCAATAGCTACTATAGATGGCTCATCAACAACTATTTTGTCGTTTTCTATGATGATGGTATTTGCTGTACCTAGGTCTATTGCGATTTCTTTGTGTAAAAATGAAAATAATCCCATTTGATTTTTTATCTGTGATTAGTGTTTAAAATGTCTAATTCCGGTGAAGACCATGCTTATATTGTTTTTGTTGCAATAATCTATACTATCTTGGTCTTTTATCGAGCCACCGGGTTGTATTACTGCTGTAATTCCGGCTTTGTGTGCTGTTTCTACCGAGTCGGCAAAAGGGAAAAATGCGTCTGATGCCATTACAGCATTTTCTAAGTCAAAACCGAAGCGTTGGGCTTTTTCAATAGCTTGTTTCAGTGCGTCTATGCGCGATGTTTGTCCTACTCCGCTTGCGCATAGTTGCTTGTTTTTGGTTAATACAATGGCGTTCGATTTAGTATGTTTTACTATTTTATTGGCAAAAAGCAGTTCTTCTGTTAGCTTTTCGTCAGGGGTTTTGTTTGTAACCGGTCTTAAGTCTTCGGGGCTTTCTGTTTTTTTGTCTCTTTCTTGTAGCAGTGTGCCGTTTAAAATGGTTCGGTGTTGTTTTTCCGAGAGTTCATGTTTTTTGTGTAGAAGTATTCTTCTGTTTTTTTTGCTTTTCAGTATCTCAAGGGCTTCTTTGTTGTATTCGGGAGCTATGATTACCTCAAAAAACAGTTTATTTATTTCCTCCGCTGTTTCTTTATTTATTTCTCGGTTGGCAACTATTATACCACCAAATGCCGAAAGCGGGTCGCCTTGCAGAGCTTTTACCCATGCTGTTTTTATATCTTTGTCAGAAGCCAGTCCGCATGGGTTTGTGTGTTTTAGTACTGCGCATGTAGGTTCTTCAAATTCGGCAATTAGGCTTATGGCTGAATCTATATCCAGTAGATTGTTGTATGAAATTTCTTTGCCGTGCAGTTGTGTAAATATTTCGTTTATGTTTCCTTTGAAGTAGGCTTTTTGGTGTGGATTTTCACCATAGCGAAGTGTTGTTTCGGTTTCTGCTTTTTCTGAAGTAAAATATGCTGCTATTGCAGTATCGTAGTGCGATGAAATTTTGAATGCTTCGCCTGCCATTTTTCGTCTGGTGGCGAGGGTATTGGTTGAGTTTGCAAGAATGTTGCTTAGGTCTTTATATTGTTTTTTGGAAGGAATTATGAGTACGTCTTCGTAATTTTTTGCTGCGGCACGTATCAGTGATATTCCGCCAATGTCAATTTTCTCTATAATTTCTTGATTTGTTGCACCGGAAGTTTCGTTTTCTCTTCTGCCGAGTATGCCTCCAAAAATTTTAGGGTGTAGTGTTTTCACTCTGCCGTTTAATATTGAGGGGTAATCTGTTATTGTTTCTACTGTTTCAACGGTATATCCTTGTTGTTCAATATGTTTTGCAGTACCTCCGGTAGAAATTATCTGTACGTTTTGTTCGTTGAGTTGTTTTAAAATTTGCGATAATCCATTTTTGTCCCAAACGGAAATAAGAGCTGTTTGTATTTTTTTTACTTTGTTCATTAATTTTTGTTATGATTTTATAATTATTTTTTGTCAAGAAAATTTAATAGGGTACAAATGTATGAATTATGTTTATTTTATGTGTCAAGTTTTAAAGTTTTTTTTTATAAAATTAAATTTTTATTACGTTAGGTTGTAAGTTTAAATGAGTTTATTTAAACTTTTAGTGTTTTTCTGAAAATGAAATAAAATTTTTGTAGACAAGACACTTTTGGCAGAATTTACTGCCTCGTTACCAAATGACAATTGGTAATAATAACATGTCCGCTCAGTCCTTTGCATGTGCCTTTTATTGTAATTTCGGTGTTCAATTCTAAAGGAGACTTGGGCATTGAGGCATTGGGCGCAAATGTACATTTTACACCGTAAGGTTCACCCCTACGAGCCAATATTATTACAGTATTTTTTTTGCTGTCTTTTGTAACTTGCGATAATATTCCTTTTACTTCAATTTCTTTATCTAATAATTGTTTGTTGGCACGACGTTCGTACAAATAATATTTTTCGGTAAGCTCAGCGGCGTTGTAGGGGTATTCCGACATGCGTAGTTTGCACGAACCGAGCATTGAAAACATTATTACTGATAGGAAAATTATTTTTTTTAACATATTAAAATTTTAGTGAGTTAAGAGTTAAAATTTAAGAGTTTTATGTTTCAGAATATTCTTCTAATACTTCTGCAACAACGAAAGTACTGCCGCCTACATATATTAAATCTTCCGGTGTGCTATCATTTTTTGCGGCAGTAAAAGCCTCAGCAACAGTATTGTATACTTTACCTTTTAAGCCTTCAGATTTTGCCAAATTTGCCAATTGTTCTGCGGGCATGGCTCTCGGCACATTGGCTTTAGTAAAATAATACTCAGCATCCGACGGAAACAACTCTAAAACGCCTTTCGTATTTTTATCGTTTACCATTCCCATTACTATATGTAATTTGTTGAATATCAGCGAATTAATTTGACCAACAGTTTCTCTTAAACCCTCGGCATTGTGGGCGGTGTCGGCAATTATTAAAGGCTTGGTTTTCAGTATTTGCCAGCGTCCGGCAAAGCCTGTATTTACTTGCACCGCTGCAAGTCCTTTGTATATTGCTGTTTTATCAATGTCTATCTCGTTTGACAATACTTCCAATGCCTGCAAAGCTGTAATGATATTTTTCCGCTGATAAATTCCGAGTAAATCGGTTTGTAAATTTTCAAAAACTAATTCTTTGTTTTTATATATGTTGAATACCTGTTTGCGATTGATTTTTTGAGGCGAATATTGGTAAGAGAAATTATTGTCGGCAAAGTAAATGGGGGCATTGCTTGATTTTGCTTTTTCTAAAAAAACATTTTGTGTTTCAGATTGTGTTTCGCCTATTACCACGGGAACATTGTTTTTTATGATACCTGCTTTTTCGGAAGCAATTTCTTTGAGGGTATTGCCCAAAAATTGCGTATGGTCAAAGCCAATATTCGTTATTACCGATAGAATAGGGGTGATGATATTGGTGGAGTCGAGTCTGCCGCCTAATCCGGTTTCTATAATTGCAAAATCAACTTTTTGTTTAGCAAAATAATAGAAAGCCATAGCAACAGTCATTTCAAAGAAGGATGGTTTTACATTTTCAAACAATTGTTTTCTATCGGTAACGTATTTTACGACCTCGTTGCGTGGTATCATTTTTCCGTTTATGCGTATGCGTTCGCGATACGATTTCAAATGCGGTGAAGTATAAAGTCCTACTTTGTATCCGGCTTCTTGCAATACCGATGCAAGTATATGAGAAACAGAGCCTTTGCCATTTGTTCCGGCTATATGTATGCTTTTAAAATTTGTTTGGCTGTGTTCATCTTGGGCTGTTAGTTTTTTTATATTGTTTAAATTCTTTTTAAAAGCTGTTGTTCCTACTCTTTGATACATAGGAAGTTGCGAATATAGGAAGTCGAGAGTTTGTTGATAGTTCATTTGTGAAATTTTTTTATTTCAAAAAAAGCAAGCCTATCAAGACTTGCTCTTTGCTTAAAGTAACCCTTAAAAGAATTGAGAATTACTTTGTTGCATGGTTCAATTAGCGCTTAAAATACTGGTTATGAGTTTTTACATTTAAAATATTTAAGATTTTTGTTTAAAAAAATATAGTTTAAATGTCAATTTTTTATAAGATTTTATAAAATTCTCAAACCTATTTGTTTTTATAAACAGTTTATTATAAGACACTTACAATGTATGCCAACATTTTCAATTCTCAATTCTCAACGTGAGAGTTAGGTGTTTCTATAGGTTACTTTGTAATTATAATTCTTTATGGCACAGCCACCAATCGAAACATTCGTGTTTGCCGTCTTTTGCGTCTTTTAAACGTTGTTCGGCATCTTTTACGTTTGTTGCGGGTGGTACTATTACGCGGTCTTTCAATTGTTCGTTTTCGGGCCAATTAGCAGGCATTGCAACTCCCTTTTCATCAGATACTTGCATACCTTTTACCGAGCGTAAAATTTCGTCCATATTACGACCCAATTCTTGCGGATAGTAGAAAATAATTCTTACTTTTCCTTTTGCATCAACAATGAATACGGCACGAACGGTATTTGTGCCTTTTCCCGGGTGGATTAATCCGAGTTTTTCGGCAACTGCACCGGTATCGGCTATTATGGGGAATTCAATTTTTACGCCCATTTTTTCCTCTATCCATTGTTCCCATTTTATGTGTGCAAAAACTTGGTCGATACTTAAACCTATGAGTTCGGTGTTTAATTTTTTGAACTCTTCGTAACGTTTTTGAAACGCCACAAATTCAGTAGTACAAACGGGTGTGAAGTCAGCCGGATGGCTAAACAATACAAACCATTTTCCTTCATAATCGCAAGGTAAGTTTTTCATACCGTGCGTTGTTTGAACTGTCATTTTTGGAAAATTGTCGCCCAATAAAGGCATTCCTTGTTTTTTTTCTTCCATGATTTATTTTAGTTTAATAATAAATTATACTTTGAGAATTGAGAATTGAAAATTAGGAATTGCGAATTTAACATAAAGTTGCTAAACAATAGATTGTTGTGTTTTGTAAATGATTGATAGTCAATAGTTTACGGTATAATCTAAGTATGTCTTGTAACTACCTTATATTCAGCACAGTAAATTCTTAATTTTCAATTTTCAATTTTTAGAACATGTATTTGTTGTCATCTATTAATTTGTTTGCAATGCGTCGGCTGCTTTCGTTAATGTTAAATAGTTTAACGGAAGTATAATATTTAACAGCTTTTAAGAATTTGTCTAATTCAGCTTCTTCAACAAATGAGAAAATTGCTTCTTTAGCCTGACGATTTGCCACTGCCGCAGCATCAAAAAGGAATATTTTTAAAATATCTTTATATATTTCAAATTGTTTTTCTTTTTTTATGGTTTCCAATTTTTTCACGCGCAGCATTAGCGATTCGGCTATGTATGCCTGTGTTATAATGTCTGCCAGATTGAAAATAAGTTCTTGTTCTCTGCTTATTTTACGGTCGAATTTTTTAACAGCAGCATCTGCAAGTAATATAAACAGTGATTTCAGATTTTCGGTTACAATTTGAGCATTTTCAAACCAATCTGTACCAAATTCCGGTTTTTCGGGTAAATTATCAATTTCTTGATTTAGTTTTTCACCTTTTGGGAAAAATGGTATTTCCTTTTTTTGTCCTTTTTTAATAAGGGTGTCTGCTACAACGTTTCGATTTATTTCGTTTGTACCTTCAAATATTCGGTTAATTCGTGAATCGCGGTAGCCTCTTTCTATTGGTGTTTCCGATGAGTAGCCCATTCCCCCGTGAATTTGCACACCTTCATCAACCACATAGTCGAGCATTTCCGAACCAAAAATTTTGATTAGTGCTGCTTCAATTACAAATTCGCGTTGTGCTTCAACATTGGCTTTTCCTTTGTCGATACCTGCGGCTAAGTTTCTTTGCACGGCACTGTCTACGTCTTTACTCATTCTGTATACGGCGCTTTCGTTGGCAAAAGCTTTTATAACTTGTCTTGCCAATTTGTATTTTATTGCTCCGAATTGAGAAATTAGTGTACGAAATTGTTTACGTTCGTTGGCATATTGCACGCTTTGATTTATGGCTGTTTTCGATGCACCTATAACGTTAGCTCCGAGTTTAATTCGTCCTAAATTTAAGATATTCAGGGCTATACGAAATCCTTCGCCTTGTCTTCCGAGCATGTTTTCTTTAGGTACTTGGCAGTCATTGAAGAATATTTGCACTGTTGATGAGCCTTTTATTCCCATTTTGTTTTCTTCTGTGTTGAAGCTTATCCCGGGGAATGTTCTTTCTACAATGAAAGCACTAAGTACACGGTCGTTGTCTACTTTTGCAAAAACTGTGAATACGTCGGCAAATCCACCGTTTGTAATCCACATTTTTGAGCCGTTTATTATATAATGTGTACCTGCTTCGTTTAGGGTTGCTTTGGTTTTACCTGAGTTTGCATCTGAGCCTGCTCCGGGTTCAGTTAAGCAGTATGCACCGAGATATTCTCCTGATGCCAGTTTTGGTAAATACTTTTGTTTTTGTTCTTCGTTTCCGTAGTACATTATGGGCAATGTACCTATTCCTGTATCGGCAGAGAAAGCTACTGAGAATGAGTATCCTGCGCCCAGTACGTCTGCTACGAGCATTGAGCTTGTGAAGTCTTGTCCGAAGCCTTCGTATTCTTCCGGGATTGAGGTTCCGAGAAGTCCGTATTCGCCTGCTTTTTTTAGAATAGATGGCATTAAGCCTTCTTCATGGTTGTCTAATCGGTCTAAATGTGGTAGTACTTCGGTATCCAAAAAGTCTTGGCATGTTTGCGCAATCATTTTTTGGTCTTCGTTAAATTCTTCGGGTATAAATATTTCTTCCGGTTGGGTTTTGCGGATGATAAATTCTCCGCCTTTAATTGTGTTTTTTTCAGACATGGGAGTTTTTTTGGTAAATAAAAAATTTTAAGCGGCTAAGTTATAATTTTCAATTAATTATTAAAAATTTTCATAATAAAAAAAGTTAACAATTAAGAGTTGAAATTTGAGAATTGAGAGTTTGGAGTTGGCTTATTATCAGTATGTTAATTTTTTAACAGCTTGTTAAACTTGTAGAGCTAAATCACTCATAGTCAGAGAATTATGAGGTTTGCGGAGCGTTGAACTAAGCCTTTGATTATAAAATATTTACAATAAAAAACTACTGATAATCAGGGGATTATAATATCTTTGTTTTTTCGCGATAGTTGCCTGATTATTAGTGTATTAAAATTTTTACTAATGAAGAAGTGTTGAGGTAGTTAGCCTTCAATATAATCCCAATCTTTTATGGGGTCAAATTTTTTATATCCTTCTTTAACTGAGGGATGTTGTAATACAGATTCTATTGAAACTTCTGGTAATACTTCGTCTGCTAAGCCTTTCTTTACAAAAATAAAATTAAAACCTAATTCATTAGCACCTACTAATCGATAGCCTTTTTTATTTGCAAGTTTATTCATAGCAACCGGTGAAGCTCCATGATATACAGGATGTTTGCCCGGAAAAGAGTAATTGGGGTCATAGGGTACTACAATATTTTTTAATCCAAACTCATTGTGTGTTTCAATAATTACTACCTTAGGAGAAATTATTGTAATGGCATCCCAAACCCAGTAATCATTTCCGTCAATATCTATGGAAAGTAAACCAATTTCTCCTTTAAATCCGGCATCTTCAATTAGTTTATTGACGTTCTCCCGTGTTACCATTGCACACTTAAATTTGGGTTTATAAAACCAAGGATGTGGGTATTTATCAAAAAACTTTTTTCCTCGCTTTATGCTATTGGGGTTACCGTCTATAAATAAACCTCGCCAACCAAAATTAAAGTATAAGTTTGCTGAATTACTGTTTATTCCATCATCTGAGCCTATTTCTATAAATGTTTTATTATCCATTCCAATTATGGAAAAAATAAACATGAGTTTTCCATCTTCTTCAAACTGAGAAAATACTCTATAACCTGTTTCTGATAAGGATGGTAATTCTTTTTTCTTTAAAAGTTCTTGGTATTTAAGATAAAGTTGTTTTTGTCCGATTTGAACAGTGGGTACTAATCTATTTCTTATTTTTAAAATCAGGGCAACCGCATTTAAATTTGTAAAATTTTTTCTCTATATTCATTATCTAATGCAGCTTTGAATCTCTTATTCTGTTTACTTATTTTTTGAGAATT
>PDWJ01004750.1_pt1 | contig 11697 bp, 3 predicted proteins | sample 1430881 | NCBI WGS metagenome assembly PDWJ01 (sample SAMN01162460, study PRJNA174530) | Oral metagenome, whole genome shotgun sequencing project. | biome: Marine environment; feature: Marine mammal; material: Swab sample of the gingival sulcus; isolation source: swab sample of gingival sulcus... | reverse complement strand
CCACGAGCTGAAGACCAAGCCGACCCAGCACTCGGTCAAGGCGCTGCTCGAGATCGGCATCAAGCCCGACATCCTCGTGTGCCGCTGCGACCGCGAGCTCCCCATGGAGCTCAAGCGCAAGATCAGCCTGTTCTGCAACGTGAAGGTCAAGGACGTCATCACGGCCCAGGACCTCGACACCATCTACGCGCTGCCGGGGGCGCTCCACGCCGAGGGCCTCGACGATCGGGTGGTGGAGGCCCTCAACATCTGGGCGCGCAAGCCGGACCTGTCCGAGTGGGAGCGGGTGGTCAACCTGACCCACCGCCCCAAGGACAAGGTCGACATCGCCATCGTCGGCAAGTACGTCGACCTGGTCGAGAGCTACAAGTCCCTCAACGAGGCCCTCAAGCATGGCGGCCTGGCCAACACCTGCCGGGTCGATCTCCACTACATCGACAGCGAGCGCTTCGAGGGCGCACGCACGGAGGAGCTCGACGAGGTCCTCGGCGAGGTCGACGGGATCCTCGTCCCGGGCGGCTTCGGCCACCGCGGCATCGAGGGCAAGATCGCGGCCATCACCTACGCTCGCGAGAGGCGGCTGCCCTTTTTCGGCATCTGCCTGGGCATGCAGTGCGCCGTCATCGAGGCCTCGCGCAACCTCGCCGGCTGTGACGACGCCAACTCCACCGAGTTCGATGCGGACACGCCGCACCCGGTCATCCACCTGATGGAGGCCCAGCGGGACGTCGGCGACAAGGGCGCGACGATGCGCCTGGGGGCCTATCCGTGCACGGTCAAGCCCGAGAGCCACGTCCACGCGGCCTACGGCAAGCGCCTGGTGAGCGAGCGGCACCGCCACCGCTACGAGTTCAACAACGACTACCGCGAGCGCCTGCACGACGTCGGGCTCGTCGCCACGGGCGTCTACTCGGACCTCGATCTGGTCGAGTGCGTCGAGCTCAAGGGCCACCCGTGGTTCGTGGGCGTGCAGTTCCACCCCGAGTACAAGTCGCGGCCGCTCAAGCCCCACCCGCTGTTCACGGGGTTCATCAAGGCGGCGCTCGATCACAAGTACGCCGACGAGGCCGTCGCCCCGGTCAAGGCCAAGGCGCCCGCGAAGGCCAAGGCCGTCGCGCCCAAGGTCGCCGAGCGGGCCGCGCCCGAGGCCGCCGAGGCCGACCCGGCGCCCGAGGCCGACCCGGCGCCCGCCCCCAAGGGGCGCGCGCCCGAGACCGGGAGCCTGTTCGGCTGAAGAGTCGGGCGGCTGCTCGAATGTTCAGTCGCAATTGTTGCCGCTGGCGCCCGCCCGTGTAGGGTTCGCCCGTGGCTAGCAAGACCGACTCCAGCGACGTATTCAGCGCGAAGGACAGGGTCGTGGGGCGCCGCCCCGACGAAGACCCGGTCATTCGCCTGGAGATCTACGGCATCCTCGTGCTCGCCTTCGCGGTCGCGCTGGTGCTGGCGCTCATCACCTTTGACGGCGTCGACGTCGACCCGGCCGCCAAGGGGCGCGCGGGCGGCGTCCAGAACCTGGTAGGGCCCCTTGGCGCCCACGTCGCCAACCTGTTCTTGAGCTTCTTGGGCGGCGGCGCCTTCGTCCTCGCCTTCGCCTTTGGCTACTTTGGGCTGACCTACCTCATCGGCCGCCGCGCCCGCGTCACCAAGCTGGATCTGCTGGGCTGGATGGGGGTGCTCTTGTCGGGGGCCGTGCTGTGCCACGTGATCTTCGCGCCCGGCGAGCTGCTCGACCACCCGCCCGGCGGGGAGACCGGGGCCTGGATCGGCGAGGTGAGCGCGTCGCTGTTGAGCGTCGGCGGCACGATCATCCTGTTCACGGCGCTGTTCGTGGTGTCGCTGGTCGCCCTGACCCGGCGCAGCGTGTTCGAGCTGTGGCACATCGCGACGCGCGGCTTCGGGCGCACCGCGCGTCTGGTCGCCAAGGGGCTGCGCCACGGCGACGCCGCCGAGGCCGATGTCGAGGGCGGGGCGGCGCCAGGCCCGAGGCGCTGGGGGCGCAAGGCCGCGCCCGCCGAGGACGAGGCCGACCGGTCCGCCGAGCCGCCGCCGGTCGAGGCGCCGGACCCCGCGCCCACCCTCGAGGCCGCCGCGGCGCCCGAGGCCGAGCGTGGTCCCACCATCGTGGCGCCCAAGCGGCGCCCGGCTCCCGAGCCGGCCCCGCAGACGGAGCAGGCGCCCGCCGAGCAGGCGCCCGCCGAGCAGGCGGCCGCCGAGCAGGCGGCTGTCGCGCCGGTGGCGGTCGCGCCCACACCTGCCCCCGCCGCGCAGCCCGAGCCCGAGCCCGAGGCGAAGGCCGACGAGGACATCAAGATCGTCGAGTCGGCGGCGATGCGACGCAGCCGCGACCTCGTCGTGGGCGAGCAGCTCGAGCTCGACACCGAGCAGGAGCAAGACAAGCCCTACCAGATGCCGAGCTTGTCGCTGCTGAACTACCAGGCGCCCGAGGGGACCACCTTCGACCGCGAGCACCTGCGCAAGAACGCGCAGATCCTGGAGGCCAAGCTGGCGGACTACCGGGTCAAGGGCAAGGTGGTGGAGATCCACCCGGGCCCCGTCATCACGATGTACGAGTTCCTGCCCGCGCCGGGCGTGAAGATCTCGACCATCGCGAACCTCTCCGACGACCTGGCGATGGCGCTGTCGGCGTTGCGGATCCGCATCGTCGCGCCCATCCCCGGAAAGAACGTCGTGGGCATCGAGGTGCCGAATAGGTCGCGCGAGATCGTCTGGCTCAAGGAGATCCTGAGCGACTCCACCTACAGCAAGGCCAAGAGCAACCTGACCCTGGGCCTGGGTAAGGACATCGTCGGCAACCCCGCGGTGATGAACCTGGCCAAGGCGCCCCACCTGCTGGTCGCCGGCGCGACCGGCAGCGGCAAGTCAGTCGGGATCAACACCTTTATCATCTCGATGCTCTACCGCTGCCGGCCCGAGGATGTGCGCCTCATCCTGGTCGACCCGAAGATGCTGGAGCTGTCGATCTACGAGGGGATCCCCCACCTGCTCTTGCCGGTGGTCACGGACCCGAAGCAGGCCGCCGTGGCCCTGCGCTGGGCGGTCAAGGAGATGGAGCGCCGCTACAAGCTCATGGCGGACATGGGCGTGCGGAACCTGGCCAACTACAACAACAAGGTCGACAGCTTTGCCGACGACCCCGAGCAGCGCCTGCCCGAGCGGCTGCGCATGGCCAAGCTCAAGCGCGAGGCCAAGGGCGAGGTCGACCCCGAGGGCGTCATCCTCGACGCCGACGGCAAACCCATCGAGCGCCTGCCCCTCATCGTCGTCATCATCGACGAGCTGGCGGACCTGATGATGGTGGCCTCCAAGGAGGTCGAGCACTCCATCGCCCGCCTGGCTCAGATGGCCCGCGCCTCGGGGATCCACCTGATCCTGGCGACCCAGCGCCCCTCGGTGGACGTCATCACGGGCCTCATCAAGGCCAACTTCCCCACCCGCATCTCCTTCCAGGTCGCCTCCAAGGTCGACTCCCGGACCATCCTGGACCGCGGCGGTGCCGAGAACCTCCTCGGCATGGGCGACATGCTGCTGCTGCCGCCGGGCACCTCCCAGGTCCAGCGTGTCCACGGTGCCTTCGTCTCCGAGGAAGAGGTCCACGCCGTGGTCAGCCACCTCAAAGAGCAGGGGCAGCCCGACTACGACCTGGGGATCTTGGCGCACGAGGACGACGACGCCGGCCGCTTCTGCTCGGGTGACGAGGGTGACGAGCTCTACGACCGCGCCGTCCGCATCGTCGCCGAGACGCGCAACGCCTCGATCAGCTTCCTGCAGCGCAAGCTCAAGATCGGCTACAACCGCTCGGCCCGCATCGTCGAGCAGATGGAGGAGCAGGGGATCATCGGCCCCTCGGACGGCACCAGCCGCCCGCGCGAGGTGTTCATCGATCCGATTTAATCCGCGCTCGGCGCGACGACCCGGGTGGCTGACGGGCGCTCCCAGTCGTCCCAGTCACCGCGGAGCTTGCGTCGCGGGCCGGCGTTGGGCAGCATCGCCGGGTTGACGTCAAGCGTCTGATGCTCCCTGGTCTGGAGGCCCCCTGTGTGCCGCTCACTCGTTGCTGCTCTTACCGGTCTGCTCCTCGTCCCGCTCGGTTTGGCCGGGGTCGCCGAGGCGCAGCAGCGCTCGCGCCACGCCGACACCTGGACCTTCGGCAACCACTGCCGGATGACCTGGAATGACGACGCGAGCAGCTTCGCGTTCACCGTCGATCCGAGCATGAACACCGGTGAGGGCTGCGCCTCACTGTCGGATCCCGACACGGGCGAGCTCCTCATCTACACCGACGGGAGTGACGTCTGGGACGGCGACGGCGCCCGGGTCTACTCGGGCCTGCCGGGCGAGAGCTCGTCGCTGCACGCCGGCGTCATCGTGCCCGTCCCCGGCATCCCCGGCGACGTCTACATCTTCGCCCACAAAGCCTCCGTCAGCTGGAACGTCGCCTACCAGCGCTTCCGGATCTCCGCCTCGGGCGGCGTCACCTCCATCGGCGCCAGCGGCACCATCGCCCTTGGCCCGAACGCCGGCCGCGAGGGCATGATCGCCATTCAGCACGCCAACGGCGTCGACTACTGGCTGCTCATCTCCGGCGCCTCCGCCATCTTCGTGGTCCCCGTGACCTCTGCGGGCGTCGGCGCGCCGACGGCCGTCCCCTCGGAGCTGAGCGTCTGGGCCAACGGCTGGCACCTCTTCGCCGCCTCCCACCAAGGCGACCGCGTCGTCATGTCAGGCAACGACTCGACGAGCGGGCCCGCGGGCGACATGGCCGCCTGGGACTTCGACCCCGCCACCGGGACCCTGTCCAACCGCGTCGTGCTCAACCCGACCTTCCGCCGCAACCAGTATTACGGCAGCGTCTTCTCCCCCGACGGCTCCAAGCTCTACTTCACCACCCTCCATGAGCCCGGCGGCGCGAGCCGCGTGTATCAATACGACTTCGACACCGACACCTTCACCGAGCTCGGGCACAGCTCGACGCGCTACTACCACGGTGACGGCCGCCTCGGGCCCGACGGCAAGCTCTACTTCGCGGGCTCAGAGGCGCCCAGCATCCACGTCATCAACTTCCCCAACGCCGCCGGCACCGGCTGTGGCTTCGTCCAGGACGCCTACGCCCCCCCCCAGGGCTGCGCGACCGGCCTTGGGCTGCCTCAGATCCCATCTCCCCTGGCCAAGGTCGAGCTCGACCTCGCCGTAACCCTCATCGAGCCGGGCGCCGTCGTCACCGCCGCTGCCGCCACCCCCAGCGGCAGCGCCAACGCCCCCGACGGCGCCACCGTCACGGTCACCGTCAGCGGCCCCGGCGGCTACGAGGCGATCTGCCAGGCCACCGTCCAGGACGCCGCCTGGGCCTGCGCCGCCGACGGCATCGCCGGCCTCGTCCCGGGCGCCTACGCCGTCGACGTGCTCCTTCAGTACGGCGATGAGTATGCCGCCGATGACGGTGCCTTCTGCGCCACCGGCGGCGGCGACCCCGACCTCATCTGCGTCGAGATCTGCGACGACCTCTACGACAACGATCTCAACGGCTACGTCGACGTCTACGACGCAGCCTGCCAGCCCGCCGTCGGCGCCTGCACCGTGCCGATCACCCCCGCCGCCTTCACCATCGCTGCCGGCCGCGCCTCCGCCGCCGCCTACGAGGACCTCTTCTGGCCCATCACCGGCGACGTGGACGCCGACGGCGAGACCGAGATCCTCGCCGCCAACGCCACCGGCTTCATCGAGGTCCTCGACGGCCGCACCCTGGCCGTCGAGTCCACCATCGCCGTCGACGGCGACCGCGGCGACAACTTCCTCGTCGCCAACCTCGACGGTGACCCCGAGCTCGAGGTCGTCACCCTCGTCCACAACATCAACGACATGATCATCGCCGACTACACGGACGGGGCTTGGGTCCTCAACGTCTCCCAAGGCAACGACAAGGCCCACAGCTGCCGGGGCAACGTCGGCTCCGGCATCGGCCTCGGCGTCGCCGACTTCGACGCCGATGGGCGCCCCGAGATCTTTTACGGCAACGAGATCTGGACCTACCCGGAGGACCTGTCCGCCGGCTGCGCCGGCTGCGTCACCAAGCTCCTCGACACCGACCGCGACGGCGCCGCCGACGCCAAACACGGCTGCTTCATCTACGGCGCTGGGCCCCAGGGCATGATCTCGTCCGTCGCCGACGTCCTGGCCCCGGCCGACTGCGGCGGGGACGCCGAGTGCGACGGCCCCGAGCTCATCGTCGCCGGCGAGGTCTGGTCCGTCGATCTCGCCACCCCGGCCGTCACCCGGCGCTTCAACGCCGACGACCTCGTCAGCGGCAGCTTTGGCGATGGCTTCAACGCCGTCGCCGACGTCGACAACGACGGCGACCTCGACGTCGTCGTCCACGCGACCGCGCCCAGCGGCAACCTCTTCGCCTTCGACCCCAAGAGCGCCGAGCTCCTGCAGACCTGGAACATCTCCGGCGCCCCCGGCCACGGCTACTCGCCGCTGACCATCGCCGACGTCTGGGATGAGGACCTCGCCGACGACGGCGACTCGACCAACGGCTCGGCGCGCAACATCCCCGAGATCATCTTCACCCGCGTCAAACAGCTTTACGCCGTCAACCTCGATAGCGCCGCCCCCGTCTGGGCCCTCGCCACCGGCGATGACTCCGGCTCCACCTCGGCGGCCGTCTTCGACTTCAACGGCGACGGGGTCCTCGAGATCGCCTACCGCGACACGGCCTCGATCCGGGTCATGTACGGCGGCCCCATGGCCTACGCCCCAGCGGGCGTGTCGGGCGCGCGCAACTACGCCTCCTTTGCTTGCCGCAGCGCCACCATGAACGAGGGCCCGGCCGTCGCCGATGTCGACGACGACGGCGCCGCCGAGCTCCTCGCCGTCTGCGGCTCCAGCCCCACCGCGACGCTTCAGATCTTCGAGTCCGCCGGTGCCCCCTGGCGCGAGGCGCGCAGCGTCTGGAACCAGCCGATCTTCTCTCCCGGTGCCATCGACGACCGCGGACGCGTCTACCCCGTCGCCCAGGCCCGCGGCGCCTACATCCCGCCGACGACTCGCCAGCGCCCGCTCAACGTGGCCCTCGCTCAGCTCTCCCCCCAAGACCTGCGCCCACGCGACGCCAACGTCATCCCCGCCACCGACGCCGCCCTGTCCAACGTGAGCGTTCGGGCGCCCGGCAGCTGCGACGGCGACGGCCCCTTCATCGTCTCCTTCACCATCGCCAACGAAGGTGACGTCAGCGTCCCCGGCGCCATGCCCGTCGCCGTCTTCGGGGCGGCCCCCGACGGCCAGGACCCCGAGCTCACCTTCACCCTCGCCGACGCCCAGCTGGTCGCGGGCGCCTTGCCGGTGGACGTCGGCGCGAGCGCGACCTTCGCGTTCCGCTCGGACGCGGGCGCGGCCCCCTCGATGTGGGTCGTGCTCAACGACGACAACGCGAGCGGCGCCTACCCGGTCGTCGACGAGTGCGACTTTTCCGACAACGCGGCCGCCGACGTGGCCTGCAGCGTCTGCGCCGTCGAGGTCTGCGATGGCGTCGACAACGACTGCGACCTCGAGGTGGACGAGGGCTGCGACGACGACGGCGACGGCTACTGCGATGACGCCATGGGCTGCGTCGACGGCCTGGTCCCCCTGCAGGTCTGCCCCAGGGGCTGTGGCGACTGCGACGACAACGCCACCATCGTCAACCCTGGCGCTAGCGAGGTGTGCAACAACGCCGACGACAACTGCAACGCGCTGGCCGACGAGGGCTGCGACGACGACGGCGACGGCTATTGTGACGCCACCCTCAAGTGCGACGACTCCATGAGCATCGAGGCCTGCGCCGAGGGCTGCGGTGACTGCGATGACGCCGCCGACGCCGTCAACCCCGGCGCCACCGAGACCTGCGACGGCGTCGACAACGACTGCGTCGGTGGCGTCGACGACGGCATCGCCGCGGTCCCGATCAGCTGCGGTGTCGGCGCCTGCTACGCCGACGGCTTCAAGGTCTGCCTCGAGGGTGCCCTGGTCGACCGCTGCACCCCCGGCACCCCCGCCGCCTCGGACGCCACCTGCGACGGCGTCGACGACGACTGCGACGATAGCGTCGACGAGGAGTATGTGCCCCATACCGTGAGCTGCGGCCAGTGCCAGACCTCGATCGCCTCGGTCTGCGTGCAGGGCGTCGAGAGCCCGGCCGCCTGCGAGCCCATCGCCGATGGCGCCGCCTGCGACGGGGGCCCCTGCGCCCTGGCCGCCGAGTGCCGCGCGGGCGTCTGCGACACGACGCTCGTGCGCACCTGCGACGACGACGATCCTTGCACCGTCGACGCCTGCGACCCCGCGCAGGGCTGCGTCGGCCTGCCGATGGGCGACGGCAGCGAGTGCGAGGACGGCGACCTCTGCACCCTCCAGGACATCTGCGAGGGCGGCGTCTGCAGCGGCGTCGATCTGGAGTGCCCGCCGCCCGGCGAGTGCGAGCTGCCCGGCACCTGCAACGCCGCCACCGGCGCCTGCGACTATCCCTTCATCGACGGCTGCGTGGTCTGCTCCGAGGACCAGACCCCGCCCGAGATCGTCTGCCCGGCGCCGGTTCACAACGTGGCCTGCACCGCCGGCGGCAACGAGGTCGAGCTCGGCGACCCGACGGTGCGCGACGACTGCTCCGGCGTCACCGTGACCACCAACGCCCCAGGCAGCTTCCCGCCGGGCCTCACCACCGTGGTCTTCGAGGCCGTCGACGCCTCGGGCAACGTCGCCACCTGCACCACCACCGTCGAGGTGGTCGACGACGCCCAGCCGACCCTGCCCTGTCCCGAGGTCACCGAGGTCGAGGGCGACCGCGGGATCTGCGGCGCGACGGTGACCCTGTCGCTGACCGCCACCGACGCCTGCGACGGCGACGACGTTCAGATCATCGCCCCCGCCGACACCTTCTTCGCGCCCGGCGACAACAACGTCACCGTCGTCGCGGTGGACCGCGCCGGCAACCAGGCCGTGTGCGACACGATCGTTGCGGTCACCGGCCTCGACGAGTTCGCCATCGACTGCCCCGCCGAGCTCACCCGGGTCGCCCCGGCCGACTACTGCGGCTCCCCCGAGGCCGTCGTCGCCGACGTCCGCGACGCCTGCGGCGGCCAGGTCGAGGTCCAGAGCGCCAGCGCCTCCTTCCCTCTCGGGGAGACCGCCGTCGCCTTCTCGGCCACGCGCGCCAGCGACGGCAAGATCGCCGAGTGCAAGACGCTGTTGACGGTCATCGACGAGACGCCTCCGGCGGTCAGCTGCGGCACGGCCAGCGCCAAGACCGACCTCGAGGCGACCTTTGCCCCGCGCGCCGACGACGCCTGCGGGGCCGAGCTGGTCATCGACGACGTCGCCTGCGAGCGCACCGTCGACGGCGCCACCGAGGCCGTTGCTGAGCGCTGCGAGGTCGAGGTCGACGGCGGGGTGGTGGTCGTCACCGACGCTCCGGCCTCCGAGGGCGGCGACGTCGAGATCGTCTTCACCGTCGTCGCGACCGACCCCAGCGGCAACGAGCGCGAGGTCAGCTGCCGCGCGCTGGTGGACCCCGAGAGCCTCGACCACGACGGCGACGGCACCCCCGACCGTGATGACAACTGCCCCATGACGCCGAACCCGGGCCAGAGCGACGTCGATGACGACGGCCTGGGCGACGCCTGCGACCCCGCCGACGTCGACGGCCTCCTCGCCCAGGGCGGCGGGGGCTGCGCGGGCGGCGGGGGCGGCGGGCTCCCGTTGGGGCTCGCGCTGCTCGCGCTGCTCGGGGTCGCGGCTGTTTTGCGGCGGCGCACATCCCAGGGCTGACGCGGCGCCCAAGATCCTGTAGGAGCGGGGCCCGATGAGCGAAGGGCCCCGCCTGTTGCGACACCCCCCAGCGCGCGCCGTGTGGCTGCTCGGCCTGCCGCTGGTGGCTGCCGGGGTGTTTCAGTTCGGCTTCAACCTGACCGAGGTTTGGATCTTCGGTCAGATCGGCGACGGCGGCGCGTCCTTGGCCGGCGCCGGCGCCAGCGACGTCGTCACGGGGATCTTCGCGCTGCTGGCCAACGGCCTGGGCAACGCGGCGGTGGCCGAGATCAGCTATTGTCACGGCGCCGGCGATGTGGACGGTGAGCGCAGGCACGCGCGGCAGGCCCTGGTCGGTGGCCTCATCTTGAGCCTGCTCTGCGCCGTCGTCGGCGTCCTGGCCGATCCCGTGGGCGCCGCCGTGATGGCCGAGGGGGCCGCGCGGGTCGAGGGCACCAAGTTCCTGCGCGTCATGGCGATCGGCGGCTTCGGCACGATCTACATCGCGCTGTCGATCGCGATCCTTCGCGCCATCGGCGAGTCGGTCAAGCCGCTCATCGTGGTCGCGGTGATGAGCGTCGGGACCCTCTTGCTCGAGGCGGTCTTTGTCTTGGGGCTGTTCGGCGTCGAGCCCGCGGGCATCGAGGCCGCGGGCTGGATCACCGTGTTGCTCCGCGGCGGCACGGCGCTGGTCGCCCTGGTCTTCATCGGACGCAGCGTCGACCTGCGGCCGCCCAAGGGCGAGCGCTTCGTCCACGTCGGCGCGCTCAGGACCCAGTTCAGGCTCGGCGCCACCTCGGCGGTCCAACAGGCCATGCGCCTGGTGGGCTTTCTGATCCTGCTCTCCATCGTGGCCCACCGCTTCGGGGGCGCCGAGGGCAACCCCGCGTACACGGCCCTCAACGTCTGGATCAAGCTGGATCTGCCGACCATCATGCTGGCCTTCGGCTGGGGCGGCGGCGTCGCGCCCATCGTCGGGATGGCGCTGGGCGCGGGCCGCCCGGGCGTGTCCCGCCGCGCGGCCTGGTCGGGGGTCGGCTACGTCGTCGCCACATCGCTCGTGACCACGGTGGTCATGTGGGTCGGCGCCGACGCCCTCGCCGCCGCCTTCGTCCCCGATGACGCCGTCGCCGTGGGCCTGACCGGCGACATCATCCGCTGGGCCGCGCCCGCCTATGCCTTCATGACCACCGGCATCGTCGTCGCCATGGCCTACAACGGCGCCGGCGACATGCGGACGCCGCTGCTGTGGGACCTGGCCATCATCCTGATCCTCCAGTCGGCCTTGGCCTTCGGGCTGGCCCACCCCGACGGCCTGGGCGTCGCCGGCGTGGGGGTGGCGATCGTTGTGTCCTACCTGCTGCAGGGCGTGGTTCCGGCGACCCTCCTGCGGCGCGCCCACTGGCACACGGACACCTGACGAGACCGCGCCGACGCTCGCCGCTGTCCTCTATCGGACAGGGCGTGGTGGTCGAGGGCTCCCCCCGCGCGCCCCGATCGAGCCTGGCCGCGCTACTCGACGACCGCGTGGCCCTCGAGGCGGAGGAAGCCGCGGTCGCGGGCGAGGGTGAGCTCGCCCATCGTGATGGCCTGGCCGGCCAGCGACGGGTCGAGGGCGCCCAGGTCGATGGAGGGCAGGGGGAAGCCGGCGAGGCTTTGGCCCGTGAGGTTCTGGAGGAGCTTGGTGAGGAGCTGGTCGCGCAACAGGGTGATGAGGACGTCCTCGTCGTCTTCGTCGAAGAGCTCCGAGTCGACGCTCACGATGTCGATGAGGACCTCGTCGGGGTCGATGTCGCCCAGGGCCAAGCCGAAGGCGCCGGTGTCGTCGAGGGAGACGTCGGCGGTCGTCTCGAACGCGATGATCATGCCCAGGTCGATGGGCATGGTCCCAAGCGTCAG
>PDWJ01004749.1_pt1 | contig 11697 bp, 6 predicted proteins | sample 1430881 | NCBI WGS metagenome assembly PDWJ01 (sample SAMN01162460, study PRJNA174530) | Oral metagenome, whole genome shotgun sequencing project. | biome: Marine environment; feature: Marine mammal; material: Swab sample of the gingival sulcus; isolation source: swab sample of gingival sulcus... | reverse complement strand
AATGGAATCTACTGCCACACCGGCTTTACCAACGTCACCAACTACACGCTCGTGGTCTGAGTCGTAGCCGCGGTGCGTTGCCAAGTCAAAAGCAATAGAAAGACCTTTCTGTCCCGCTGCTAAGTTTCTGCGGTAGAATGCGTTAGACTCCTCCGCTGTAGAAAAACCCGCATACTGACGAATTGTCCAAGGACGCATCGCATACATTGCAGAGTAAGGACCGCGCAAATAAGGTGGCAATCCTGATGCATATTCCAAATGCTCTAAGCCTTCCAAATCATTTACGGTATAAATAGGTTTTACGGGAATCTGCTCAGCAGTCATCCACGTATGTGGAGCCTTAGGAGCAGCAGCACTCCCGTTATTTTTCTCTTTAATATTTATTTTTTTGAAATCCGGTTTCATTTTTTTCCTTTTTACTGTGTTAGCAATTCCTTTTTCACTTAAATACCCAATGCTTTTTGGTATTCTTTCAATGTCTCTAACAAATTGCATTTCACGTGAATAAAGTTGTGAATGCCTTTTGCTTTCAAGTCCTCCATACAAGCAGGTGCCCCTGCCACTACTAAAATCATATCCTTACTGATTTTCTCAAATGCCTCAGGAGCAAATTCAGCATATTCATCGTCAGAACTACAAAGTACTACAACCTTTGCTTTTTGCTCCTCACAATATTTAAGTCCTTCATCCACAGTCTTAAAACCGTTGTGGTCGTGAACCTCAAAACCTGCACACGCAAAGAAGTTACAAGAAAACTGCGCACGCGCCTTGCGCATATTTAAATTTCCGATGGTAAGCATCTGTACCTTAGGACGTCCATTCTTTTCAGCATATGCATCTGTTTTTAAACGTACATCCTCAAATGCTTTTGCTCCACGATAAGTTTTAAGCCCCCTTATTGAGTTTTCATCACTTCCACAACAACAAGCACTACATGCAGCTGTTTCTCCTTCTTGTTTTAAAACTTCGCCGAAATTAGGAAACTGGTTTGTACCTAACAGATTCTCACGGCGTGTTGCTACGTTCATATCACGTTTTTGTGCTGTTGCAGCAATTTTTTCTTGTATGACACCTGCTTCAAAGGCTTTCACATAACCACCTTTTTCTTGAACTTCCAAGAAAATAGTCCAAGAATGCTCTGCGATGGCATCGGTCAAATATTCGATATAGTAAGAACCTCCCGCGGGGTCAACCACTTTGTCCAAGTTTACCTCTTCTTTCAACAACAATTGTTGGTTACGAGCAATGCGCTCCGAGAATTCTGCCGATTCTTCAAACACCGCATTGAAAGGCTTCAGCACAAATGAATCCACACCTCCTAAAATAGCTGACATACTTTCAGTTTGTGTACGCAACATATTTACGTAAGGGTCATACACGGTCTTATTCCAATCTGAGTTTTCTGCATGGATATACATTTTGCAATATTCCAAACTTTTGGGTTTGTACGCTTCTACAATTTTTGCCCAAAGCAAACGCGCTGCACGGAATTTTGCCATTTCCATAAAATAGGTTGTTCCCACAGCGTAGTCGAAACGTATTTTTGGTGTGATGTCTTCAATTTTCATTCCCTGTGCAAGCAATCCCTCTATAAGTTCTACGCCCATTGCAAGAGAATAACCTAACTCTTGTACTATAGAAGAACCTGCATTGTTAAAAACCTTTGCATTGAGGTCAATCACCTTATAGTTAAGCAATTCCTTACTCAATTCAATAAGTATTTTTGCTTTTTCGTAGATTTCGGCAGCAGTTTTGTCTTGCGGGAAACTTCCTTTTTTATTCAAGCGTTTGAATGGGGAGAAACTCACACTGCCTCGTATCTTCGTCTTATCCACTTTGAACTCTTCAAGAATTTCAAGGAAAAATGGTAAGACTTTCCCCGGAGCACCTACAAAGTTTACTTCTATGATTTCCAAATAAAATCCTGCAAGAAGGTCTTTGATGTCATCTTTTGTGTATTCTCCGTGGTAATCCAGGATATAACCGATACTATCCGCTCCTCTATTAAGTGCATCTAAGGCTTTTTTGTTTGCCTCCTTAGGGTCTTTTACAATAATATCTTGGCGAATAAACCATTCGTTTCTATCTTTATCATTTCCTCTTACAAAAGGGAAATCACCCGGAAGTGTTCCTAAGTGATTAACACTCTCAAGGTCTTCGGTACGGTAGAAAGGTCTTACATTAAAGCCCTCCTGTGTACGCCATACTAACTTTCTCTCAAAATCTGCACCTTTAAGATCTGCATTGATTTTGTCCATCCATTCTTGGGTTGAAATGGGTGGAAAGTCTTTAAAAAAATCTTTTCCTACGGTCATCGCTTCTTTTTGTTTTTTTTTAATCTAATCTAATGTTACCACTGCAAAGATAGCAAAAAAACGATGATTTCGGACAATGTTTTTGAGCATAAGTATTACGCCGTTTTTTGAGGTGTAATCGGGAAAAACTTAGCTATTGAGTATAGTTGAAAATTTCCTTATCAAAGTTTCTATTTTTAAATTTTTCAATTTAGGATTTATGATTAAAATCCAAATCAGATTTGCATTAAGAAAAAAAGATTCTTTTGTCTTTATTCATTCTAAATTACGTATTGTCTTTACCATCCATATTGTCTTTCCCTTGATTTTGTTTACTTTTGCAAAAATAGCTCGTGTGACATAGGGCGGTTCCTTGGCAAGAAAATATTATGGCTTTTCATATAAAAAACGAACTTACAAATTTTCATATAATTGGTATAAATCATTCACAAACAGAAGTTTCTGTTCGGGAATTGTTTTCACTTAGCCAAGAAAAACAATTGAGTTTATTGGAAGATGCCAAGTCTCTCGGTGTGAAATGTATGGTGGTTCTATCTACCTGTAATCGTACTGAAATCTATACGCGAACTACCAACCCAAACCTTGCAAAACGGCTATTGGTAAAATATTCCAAAGGCACATTGGAACTACTTGAAAGGTATGGTTGCCAACTTAATGGTGAGCAGGCGGTACAGCATCTTTACAAAGTCGGCACGGGCTTGGATTCTCAAATCTTAGGTGATTTTCAAATCATTGGGCAATTGAAAAGTGCATACCGTTTGGCCGAGCAATGTGGAACGGTAAATACCTTTTTCAACAGAATATTTGCCCACGTATTTCAGGCGAGCAAGAAAGTAAAAAATCAAACGGAACTCAGTAATGGAACGGCATCAGTGGCGCACGCAGCTGTCCAATATATTAAGGAGAATGTTGCAGACTTGGAAAGTTGTAAATTACTGCTTTACGGAACGGGTGAAATCGGCAAGATTACTTGTGATAACTTGGTTCGCCATATGCAGAATAAGCACGCACTCACTCTGGTAAACAGAAGTAAAGATAGAGCCGTAACTTTGGCGGAAAAATATCAAGTTTCGTACTGTCTCGAAAAGGAACTAAAAAATGAGATTGCCAAGGCTAATGTTATCATTGTAGCTACAGGTGCAGAAACACCAACCATCAGAAAGGAACATTTTGAAAAAATTGCAGAGAAAAAATTGATTTTAGACCTTTCTGTTCCACGAAACGTAGCACCTGAGGTAATTTTTTTGGAAAAAATACAACTCATTGATGTTGATGAACTTTCGCAGGTAAATAATGAAACCTTAAAGGCAAGAGAGGCAAGCATCCCCATTGCAAAGCAAATTATTCAAGAAAATTACGAGGAATTCAAAGAGTGGATAGAAATGCAGCATCTCTCTCCTATTTTTAAGGAGATACGAAAAGGTTTGGCGGTAATGAAAGAGCAAGAGTTAGCCTATCATCGTGGGAAACTCACAGACGAGGAATACGAGAAAGTAGACTTTGTTGCTACCAACATTACCAACCGAATAGCGAGAATGGCTATATTGCACGTGAAAGATGTTTTCAAAAGCAATGAAAGTAGTATGGAGGTTCTGGAGAAAATGTTTAACTCGCATTCCAAAACACACAAAGGAATATCTTCGATACATCCGCATCAACACTCCCATAACAAAAAATAGTGAAGAATGACTTGTGAAATTATCAATGCACAAAGTTTTTTTACCTATTAAAATGCTAAATTTCAAAGGATCGTCTATACCGACTCGTACTAATTTAGAATTTTCTTGGTTGATACGATAAAGGTCCTTTCTTATTGCTCAAAAAGTGGAAAAATACCCAAACTATGTTTTTTACTACCATATATTTTTAGTACTTTTGTGCATCTATAAAATAAGAAGACAATGAGTTTGGAAGAGAAGATTATTAAAATCAATATTGAGGACGAAATGAAGTCCGCTTATATTGATTATTCGATGTCAGTGATTGTTTCTAGAGCCTTACCTGATGTACGTGACGGATTGAAACCCGTGCATCGTCGTGTCCTTTACGGAATGAATGAGTTAGGATTGGCAGCAAACAAATCGTATAAGAAATCAGCAAGAATCGTAGGAGAGGTACTGGGTAAGTATCACCCACACGGCGATAGTTCTGTATATTTTACAATGGTTCGTATGGCACAGGATTGGTCGTTGCGTTATCCGCTGGTGGACGGGCAGGGTAATTACGGTTCTGTGGACGGTGATAGTCCTGCGGCAATGCGTTATACAGAGGCGCGTATGGAGCGTATTACAGAAGAAACTTTGAAGGATTTGGACAAAGAAACGGTGGATATGAAGCCGAACTTTGACGAGACCCTTCAAGAACCATCTGTTTTACCAACGCGTTTGCCTAATTTACTTTTGAATGGAGCTTCAGGAATTGCCGTAGGTATGGCTACAAATATGCCTCCTCACAATTTGACTGATACAATAAATGCTATTTGTGCCTATATTGATGACAATGAGGTGGAAATGGATACGTTGATTGATCTTATTAAAGCGCCGGATTTTCCGACCGGAGGAACGATTTACGGTTATGCCGGCGTGCGTGAGGCGTTTGAAACAGGACGAGGTCGTGTGGTGGTGAGAGCCAAAGCGGAGGTTGAGGTTACTTCCTCAGGACGTGAAAAATTGATTGTTTCGGAGATTCCTTATTTGGTAAATAAAGCTGATTTGATTTCTAAAATTGCCGATTTGGTAAATGATAAGAAAATTGAAGGAATTTCGAATGTCAATGACGAGTCAGACCGTAACGGTATGCGTATCGCTATTGACTTAAAACGTGATGCTGTGCCAAATGTTGTTTTAAATAAATTGTATAAATACACAGCAATGCAATCCTCATTCAGTGTGAATAATATTGCTTTGGTAAACGGTCGTCCGCAGTTGTTGAATTTAAAAGATTTAATTAAACATTTCGTTGACCATCGCCACGATGTGATTACTCGTCGTACGCAGTATGAGTTGCGAAAAGCAGAGGAGAGAGCACACATTTTGCAAGGTCTTATCATTGCAAGTGACAATATTGACGAGGTAATTAAGATTATTCGCTCCTCGAAAAGTCCTGATGAAGCGCGTCAGCGATTAATGGAGCGTTTTGACCTTTCTGAAATCCAGTCAAGAGCGATTGTAGAAATGCGTTTGCGTCAATTGACCGGTTTAGAACAAGATAAATTACATGCAGAGTACGAAGAATTACAAAAACTGATAGCTCACCTTAAAAACGTATTGTCAGACGTCGTGCTTCGTATGCAAATCATTAAAGACGAATTAATCGAAATTCGTGATAAATATGGAGATGAAAGACGTACGGCAATAGAATATTCAGCTGAAGAATTCAATCCTGAGGATTTCTATGCTGATGATGAAATGATTATTACCATTTCGCACGAGGGCTATATTAAGCGTACGCCTCTTACGGAATATAAGAGTCAGAATAGAGGAGGAGTGGGCTCAAAAGGAGCAACTACCAAAGACGAAGATTTTGTGGAGCATATGATAATGGCTACAATGCACAACACCTTGTTGCTGTTTACGGAGCAAGGGCAGTGTTTTTGGTTGAAAGTGTATGAAATCCCCGAAGGTTCGAAAACTTCGAAAGGGCGTGCTATTCAAAATCTCCTGAATTTGAGCAGCGACAATAAAGTGAAGGCATATATCAATGTGAAGACATTGAAAGATGAGGAATATATCAACAATAACTACATCTTACTTTGTACAAAGAAAGGTATTGTGAAGAAAACCACATTGGAGGCATATTCTCGTCCTCGTGTAAATGGGGTAAATGCCGTTACTATCCGTGAAGGCGACCAACTGTTAGAAGCCAAATTGACGAATGGAAACAAGGATATCCTTTTGGGAGCACGTTCCGGTAAGGCAATTCGCTTTAATGAAGTAAAAGTACGACCAATGGGGCGTACTGCTTCCGGAGTACGCGGTATTACTTTGGCAAATGAAAATGACGAAGTTATAGGAATGGTATGTGTTGAGAATGGCGAAAATATCTTGGTAGTTTCAGAAAATGGCTACGGCAAACGTTCTGATGTTGAAGATTACCGTATCACAAATAGGGGAGGAAAAGGAGTTAAGACGATAAACATCACCGAAAAAACGGGTAAATTGATTGCTATGCTGTCGGTTACCGATGAACACGATTTGATGATTATAACACGCTCAGGCATAACGATTCGTATGGCTGTTGAAGACCTAAGAGTGATGGGACGTGCTACGCAAGGAGTGAAGTTGATAAACTTAACTGAAAAAAGTGGCACGATTGCTGCAGTAGCAAGAGTAACAACCGAAGAAGATAGTGAGGAATTGGAGCAGTCTGATTCTGAGAATAACGAACTTTCGGAAGGAAATAATGAAAACCAAGAATAAATAAAAAAGTAAACAAGTTATGAGAAAAGTAAGTTTTTTATTGGCAATACTGATGGTTGCCGGAATGGCAATGGCTCAAAAAGCAAAGTGGAGCGAGGCAAAAAATGCTTTATCCTCAGGGAAATTGGACACAGCAAAGGCAGCAATTGATGTGGCTTTTGATGACGGTTCTTTGGCTAACGAGGCAAAAGCCTACTTCACAAAAGGAGAAATTTACCAAAGAATTGCTGAAGACCCCACGGGCTTGTACAAAAAATTGGATGCCAGTGCAGCAAGCAAAGCCTATGAGGCATATATGCAAGCAATGAAATTAGACCAAAAAGGTAAATTGCTAAAAAAAATCAAAACAAATGTTACGAACTTGACAGCAGCTTTGGCAAATGAAGGGGCTTCTCTATACAATGAAAATAAATTTAAAGACGCTGCAAATCGCTTTGAGAAAGTTTTGGAAATTGAAAGCTCTGATTTGGTAAAATCAACAGCAATTGACACTGCCATGATGTTTAATCTTGCTTTGGCTTCTGAAAAAGCAGAGGATTATGAGAAAGCCATTGAGTATTACAATAAGGTAAAAGAGTATGGCTATCAGGAGGCTAAGACCTACGCACGATTGTCAGCAGCATTAAAAGCAGCAGGAAAAGACGCAGAATCTACAAAAATTTTGGAAGAAGGTTCTCAAAAATACCCCAATGACTTAAACATTATCTTTGAGTTGATAAATGTAAACTTGTTGGGGGGAACTCCTGAAAAAGCAGAGCAATACGTAAATAAAGCAATTGAATTGGAGCCTGAAAATGCCTCTCTTTACAGAGCAAAAGGCTCTATCTATGAGAAAATGGGAAATATTGAGGAGGCGAAGAAATGGTATCAAAAATCTTTGGATATTAATCCTGGTGATTTTGCTTCACAATACAATGTTGCAGTAATGTTGTTGAAGAACGTTGAAAAACGAAGAGAAGAAGTGAACAATATAGAAGATGTAAATGAGTACAACAAAGCAGTAGAGGAGTTGCTTAACCAATACCAAGAAACTGCCCCTTATTTCGAAAAAGCGCATCAATTGAATCCTGAGGACGTAAATACTATTCAAATATTGAAAGAGATTTACTTTAAACTAAGAGAGCGTTCTCCCGAAATGATGGCGAAGTATGAAAAATACAAAGCAATGTTAGAGTAGGAAAAACTTATAAAAATATAAGAGTAAAAATGAAATAATGTTGAGGAATTTTTCTCAGCATTATTTTTTTGTTCACAAAATTTGCTATTATTCACAAATTTAGGCTAACTTAGTGGAAGTTTAAAATATATAAATAATGAAAAAAATATTATATACCCTGATTATCTTCATTGTTTTTGTGGTAATTTTTTATCAATTGTTTGTAAATTTTTATCCGAGTTTTGGTGGAGATGTTTCAGAAGAAAGGCAAAAGCAGTATGCTGATTCAAAGCAATTTAAAGATGGTATTTTTCACAATAAAATAGCCTTGTTCCCTCATTCAAGTTTCAGAAAGAAATTGAGAATTGCGTATAAATTCTTCTTTGAAAAAGTTGAAAACGGGAGACCTTCATATGATTTGCCCGTAAAACAATTGGATTCTATTGAAGTGTCCGATTATAAAGGAATTACTCGACTTTTTTGGTATGGACATTCCGCTTTTTTATTGCAGATGGACGGCAAAAACATACTCTTAGACCCTATGTTTGGTAAGGTGGCAGCACCTCACGAATGGCTCGGGAGGAATCGCTTTAACAGCCAATTGCCTCTCGAAATTGAAAAACTGCCACAAATTGATGCCATTGTTTTCTCTCACGACCATTACGATCATCTGGATTATAAGTCAGTTGTTAAATTAAAAGACAAAACATTGCATTTTTTTGTGCCGTTGGGGGTAGGAGTACATCTTGAGACTTGGGGTATTCCAAAAACCAAAATTACTGAATTGGATTGGTGGCAAAGTGTTAATTACAAGCAACTTGAATTGGTCTGCACGCCTGCACAGCATTTCTCAGGTAGGAAAATAGGCAACAGAATGAGCACTCTTTGGAGTTCTTGGGTAATAATCTCAAATTCAGAGCGTATATTTTTTAGTGGAGATGGCGGTTATGCCGAGCATTTTAAAGAAATAGGCGATAAATACGGACCTTTTGATATGGCGCTTATGGAATGCGGACAATACAATAAAATGTGGAAAGAAGTGCATATGATGCCCGAGGAAACTGTGCAAGCGGGACTTGATGTTAAGGCAAAACAGCTGTTGCCGATACATTGGGCGGGATTCAAACTTGCTCTCCATTCTTGGACAGACCCGATTGTACGCGTGAAAGCTAGAGCAAAAGAATTGAACTTAAAACTTGTTACTCCACTTATCGGCGAAGAAGTTGTTGTCAGCGATTCCACAAAAAACTATACTGATTGGTGGAATTTGCCGTAATACGAGGGAATTACTTATGGATTGTTCAAGATATTCAAGCTGTCACAGGATAAAAAAAGGTTTTGAGAAAGAGGTAAAGGTGTAAATCCAGAGAATTTGGCTATAATTATAGTGTTGAAAAGCGTTCATGTGAATTCCAACACACTAAACGAACTTTATATAGAAGGCTCAGTTTTTCCTTCTACAGGACTGTTATTAGGAGTTTCGCACCGTTTTTAAGGGGTGAGCTTTCTTGTTTTCGGTAATAGACATTTAATACAGTGTGAGTTAGATATGGGTATTTGTTTGATATTGATGCTATCTTAAAGGTTTTTTTGAAAACCTTTAAGATCTGCATCATCTGCTAAATTTTTTCTACTTTTGTGATAGAATTTTTTGTTCCAATGAACTTCCAACTGCAATCAGATTACAAGCCATCGGGCGACCAACCACAAGCCATACAGAAATTGCTAAAAGGATTGGACGATGGGGTTAATTCGCAAATTTTGCTGGGAGTTACAGGTTCCGGGAAGACTTTTACGATTGCCAATGTAATAAAAGAATCGGGGCGACCGACTTTGGTACTTAGCCATAATAAAACATTGGCAGCACAACTTTACGGTGAGTTCAAAACCTTTTTTCCCGACAATGCAGTGGAATATTTCGTTTCCTATTACGATTATTATCAGCCGGAAGCGTATTTGCCCGTAACAGGAACGTATATTGAAAAGGATTTGTCTATCAATGAGGAAATTGAAAAACTGCGGCTTAGTGCCACTTCGGCGTTACTTTCGGGGCGGCGTGATGTGATTGTGGTTTCTTCCGTATCTTGCCTTTATGGAATTGGAAATCCGCACGATTTTGCCGAAAATACGATAAAATTACAAAGAGGGCAGACTATTTCTCGCAACAAATTACTGCTGGATTTGGTCGGGGCGTTGTATTCGCGTACGGAGATTGGTTTCAAAGCCGGAACTTTTCGCGTAAAAGGCGACACGGTGGATATTTACCCTGCCTATGCCGATACGGCGTATCGAGTTTTGTTTTGGGATAATGAAATTGACGAATTGGCAACCATCAACCCGATTGACGGCACAATCATTGAAAAGTCGACTGAAATTACTATTTTCCCTGCCACCATATTTGTAACTTCTCCCGAGCGCTTGCATCAGTCGGTGCGAATGATTCAAGACGACCTTTTGTTGCAGTTCAATAAATTCAATGCAGAGGGCAAGCACGAGGAGGCAAACCGTTTGAAAGGACGCGTGGAATTTGATTTGGAAATGATGAAAGAACTTGGTTACTGTTCAGGAATTGAGAACTATTCTCGTTATTTTGACGGTCGTCCGGCAGGTTCACGTCCGTTCTGTTTGTTGGATTATTTTCCTGATGATTTCCTTACCGTGATTGATGAAAGTCACGTGACTCTGCCACAAATTCGAGCGATGTACGGCGGTGATTTTTCTCGCAAGACTAATTTGGTGGATTACGGTTTCCGATTGCCGTCGGCATTGGATAATCGTCCATTAACTTTTGAGGAATTTTCGCAACTTAGGAAGCAAATAATTTATGTAAGTGCCACTCCTGCTGACTTTGAGTTGGAAGAGACAGAAGGGGAGGTGGTGGAACAGATTATTCGTCCAACAGGCTTGGTTGACCCGCCGATTTCGGTACGTCCGAGTCTGAACCAAATTGATGATTTGCTGAATGAAATAGAACTTCGCCGGCAGAAAGACGAGCGAGTATTGGTAACTACGCTTACCAAGCGAATGGCGGAGGAGTTGAATACGTATTTTGCCAATATTGGTATAAAATGTCGCTATGTACATTCTGATGTAGATACGTTGGAGCGAGTGGAAATAATGGAGCAACTGCGTGAGGGCGTCATTGATGTTTTGATAGGTGTGAATTTGCTGCGTGAGGGATTGGACTTGCCCGAAGTTTCGCTGGTGGCTATCCTTGACGCTGACAAAGAGGGCTTTTTACGAAATACCCGCTCGCTTATTCAGACCGCAGGTCGTGCTGCTCGAAATTTAAATGGCTTGGTGATTATGTATGCCGATAGAATTACCAAATCAATGCAAGAGACAATTGATAGTACCGAGTATCGCCGGACGAAACAAATCAATTACAATACAGCAAATAATATCACGCCAAGGCAAGTACAAAAGGCAAAGAAGAAGATAATAGAAATGAGCGGTGCAACATGCCAACAGGCTGATTTGGTGGCAGAACCCGCTGAAGATTATGGCTCAAAAGAGGGCTTAGAAAAAGCCATAGAACGTACCAAAAAGGCAATGCAAAAAGCCTCCAAAGAACTTGACTTCATCCTCGCTGCCCAACTCCGTGATAAGATGTATGAGTTGCAGGCTAAGTTGAACGGGTAGTTCTTGGACATTTATATAAAAAACTCCTCAAAGTTTTATATTTTTTAGTATGGGACACTACTTCTTCTGTCGTGCTCTTTGCTGACGCATTTGTTCCTTTTGCATCTCTTCCAAGCGTTGTCTGAATTTAGACTTTGGCTTCTTAGGTTTAGCCTTGTTCTCCTCT
>PDWJ01011547.1_pt1 | contig 11699 bp, 12 predicted proteins | sample 1430881 | NCBI WGS metagenome assembly PDWJ01 (sample SAMN01162460, study PRJNA174530) | Oral metagenome, whole genome shotgun sequencing project. | biome: Marine environment; feature: Marine mammal; material: Swab sample of the gingival sulcus; isolation source: swab sample of gingival sulcus... | reverse complement strand
GTATCATGAACTTGTTTTATGAATGAGGCAATTCCGGTTCGAACTTCGGAGAGAGGTTTAATATCTTGATCTATTCTTAATCTTTGCATTGCACACCTCTTTTGTATTTTTTGTACATTTTAACGTACTAAATACAGATATACAATATATTTTTTTAAAGGCATAACATATTGCATATACCAGCTGTATAATCAATTATATTACCGCCTTGCATCTGCACTGTCTTTGAACGCTCTCGGATTCAGGTTAAAGGTAATTTTCAGCCTGGAGCCTGCAAGAAGGTTATGCTTCTTTTTGGAAATCGACTATTTACAAATACACTGAACTGTGTTTTTTTACGCTAAAATTTCAGCGCTAACCAGCATGACTGGAGCAAATGCCTCAGCCAAAATGACCAATGAAAATCTCAACTGCAGGTTCCAAACCCTCAGTGATGACTTTCATATAAAACTATTTACCTCTACCTGGTTTTTCTTTCAGGAAGAAAACCAGTATCCAACGAGTTCATATGAAACATATCGAAATAAAAAAAGGACTGGATATACCCATTACGGGCAGCCCGGCGGCAACCATCAGAGACGGCAACAAGACAGGTTTTGTAGCCATTGTCGGGGACGACTACATCGGCATGAAACCGACCATGCTCGTAAAAGAGGGGGATGACGTCATAACGGGGCAGCCGCTGTTCGAGGATAAAAAGAACAAGGGTATCATTTTTACCTCTCCTGGAACAGGGACGGTATATTCAATAAACCGCGGCGAAAAAAGGAAATTTGAATCCATTGTCATCCAGCTCAGCAGAAGCGATGAGACGACAAAATTCTGTGATCCAACAGAGTCACCAGAAGGGTTATCAGCTGAGGGGTTAAGAAAACTTCTGATCGACTCAGGCCTGTGGACAACCATCCGCACCAGACCCTATGGGAAAAATCCGGCGATAACGTCAAACCCGACATCGCTGTTTATTACCGCCATGGACTCCACCCCATTGGCACCGGACATTGATACCATTATTGCAAATTACCCAAAAGAGTACGAGACCGGGCTGAAAACCCTTCGCAAACTGGTTGATTGTCCGCTTAACTACTGTACCGGTAAAGAAAAACTGGAGCCTTATGAGCAAGTTGACGGTATTGAGTATTACCGTTTTAGCGGCCCGCATCCTGCGGGACTGGCATCGACTCACATCCATTTCATAGATCCGGTTCACGAGAATAAGGAAGTATGGCAAATATCCTATCAGGATGTAATCTGTATAGGACATTTGCTCCTGACCGGCACGCTTATGACGGAACGGATCGTCGCAATTTGCGGCGGCGGCGCCCTCAATCCTTCTTTGGTAAAAACAAGAATTGGCGCCTCAATAACCGAGCTTCTCAGACGTGAGTGCAGCTTTGACGAGTTACGGGTACTCTCCGGTTCTGTATTGGACGGACGGGAGGCGGTAGACACCTATGCGTATATAGGCCGTTTTCATGATCAGGTTGCAGTAATTGAGGACTCTTCGGGCCGCTCATTTTTTAACTGGGCAATGCCCGGAAAAAACCGGTTCTCTATCCGCCCCGCATTCACCTCGGCTCTTGAAAAAAATCTGAAACTGCCAATGAATACAGCCCTTTGGGGTGGCAAACGAGCGATCTATCCTCTGGGCACCTACGATGAGGTTATGCCGCTGGATATCATCGCCACCTCATTACTAAAAGCACTGGCAGTAGGTGATACAGAAAAATCCAAAGCCCTTGGCTGCCTTGAGTTGATAGAAGAGGATCTTGCCCTCTGCGGCTATGTCTGCCCAGGGAAAAACGAGTTCGGCAAGAGTCTTCGCGATGTCCTCACTGCCATTGAGCGGGGAGATTAACAAACCAATGAGCATCCTGAGTGTTATACATTATTAAATATTTCCAGGTGAAAATTTACCAATGAACTTCTTAAGTAAATTAATGGAAGATGCCGAAAGATTTTTTGAAAAGGGAGCCCCCCTGGAGAGGTGGTACCCTCTTTACGAGGCCTTTGACTCCTTTCTCTTCGGCTCGAACCTCAAAACAAAAGCGGCCCCGCATATACGGGACTCCATTGATCTGAAACGGATTATGACCATAGTCATAATTGCCGTTATTCCATGCACCTATATGGCCTTGTGGAATACCGGCTACCAGGCCAATCTCCTTATCGACACCATGGGCACCGGGGCTCCTGAGGGCTGGCGAGGCTCCATCATGTCTTCCTTTGGCTATGACCCCAACAGCTTTATTTCAAACATCGTTCATGGGCTTGTCTACTTTTTGCCCATTTACCTTGTTACCATGGTTGTCGGCTCCTTCTGGGAGGGGGTATTTAACATTATCAGAGGGCACGAGTTTTCTGAGGCCTTTCTGGTAACCAGCATTCTTTTTACCCTGAGTCTGCCGGCAACTATTCCTTTGTGGCAGGTGGCGGTCGGAGTAAGTTTTGGACTGGTCTTTGCCAAAGAAGTCTTTGGCGGTGTAGGGCGAAATTTCATGAACCCTGCCCTCGTCTCCCGTGCATTTATCTACTTTGCCTATCCGGCCCAGATAACCGGAAACTACGTATGGACTGCGGTTGACGGTGTATCCAGCGCGACACCTCTTGCCCAGGTTGCAGGAAGTCAGACCGCCAATGCCATGCAGTCCCTTACCTACAGCTGGGGGCAAACCTTTCTGGGAACCATACCCGGTTCCATGGGAGAGACATCCACTCTTGCCTGTATCTTTGGTGCCGCTGTACTCCTTATTACCAGAATTGCCCCATGGCGGGTGATGGCATCCGCCCTCATTGGCGGATTTCTCTGCGCCCTTGCCTTTTATTTACAGGACGGCGGCGGCAACCCGCTCTATGCAATTCCGCCGCACTGGCATCTGGTAATGGGCGGCTTTGCCTTCGGTATTGTCTTTATGGCAACAGACCCGGTCTCCGCCGCACACACCCATACAGGACAATGGTGTTACGGTTTCCTGATCGGCGTTCTGGCCATCATGATCCGGGTGGCAAATCCGGCATACCCCGAGGGCATCATGCTCGCCATACTCCTCGGAAACGTTTTCGCCCCACTTTTTGACTATTTTGTCATTCAAGCAAATATAAAAAGAAGGATATCACGTAATGGCTGATGAACATCCCGCAAAACCATTTTATTCCGTTCTGGTTCTTGCATTTGTCTGTTCAGCTTTAGTGGCTGGAGCAGCAGTTGGTTTACGCCCGATGCAGGAAGCCAACAAGCAGCTGGACCAAAAAAAACACATCCTTTACGCCGCAGGTCTCTATGAAGAGAATGCAGATATTGCGCAGCTCTTCTCGCAGGTCAAGATCAAGGTTGTAGATCTTGAAACCGGAGAGTTTGTTGGCCCGGAAACAGTCTCGCCACAAGGATATAAACAGAGTAAAGCTGCCTTTACCAACGGACTGGGCAAGGCTCTGGACTCTGGAGATGACATTGCAAAGCTCTCAAGGGTGGAGAAATATTCTCTGGTGTATCTTATCGGGGAAACGAACAATATCAAGGAAGTCATTCTTCCCATACGGGGGAAAGGTCTCTGGTCAACCATGTATGCCTATGTCGCTCTGGAGTCTGATCTTTCCACAATAAAAGGTGTCTCCTTTTACGAGCACGGTGAAACTCCAGGTCTTGGCGGAGAAATAGAAAATGTCAGATGGCAGTCTGGCTGGCAAGGGAAGAAGATTTATGCCAAAGACGGGCAGGTTGAGCTGAACTTTGCCAAGGGCAAAAGCACTCTCAGGGATGACGCCGCACTCTATGAAATTGACGGCCTGTCAGGGGCGACCCTTACCACCAAGGGAGTAGACAATCTGATGAAATTCTGGTTTGGTCCTCATGGTTTTCAAACCTTCCTGAGCAAACTAAGAAAGGGGGAGCAGGCAAATGGCTGAAAAAAACAAGGAACTCCTGTTAAACTCTATTATCAAGCGTAATCCTATTGCGCTGCTGGTACTGGGAATCTGCTCTGCTCTGGCGGTCACCGGTCAAATGACAACGGCCTTTGTTATGTCTGTCTGTGTAACACTGGTTGTCGGCTTTTCCAGCCTTACAATCAGTATTGTCCGTTTTCATATCCCGAGTACTGTACGAATTGGTCTGCAAATCACAGTTATTGCAACCCTCGTTATCCTGGTTGATCAGATTTTAAAAGCCTTTCTCTTTGACCTCTCCAAACAGCTCTCCATATACGTTGGCCTGATTATTACCAACTGTATTGTTATGGGCCGAGCGGAAGGTTTTGCCATGTCCAATCCACCGCTGCCGAGTTTCCTCGACGGGATTGGCAATGGCCTGGGTTACGGCTTCATCCTGATGTCAGTGGCTTTTGTTCGAGAGCTTTTTGGCTCCGGCTCAATTTTTGGTTATGAAGTACTCCAACTCACCACCAACGGAGGATGGTACCAGAGAAACGGGTTTCTGGTACTGCCTGTCAGCGCATTCTTTCTTATCGCGCTGCTCATCTGGCTCCTTCGAACCATTGACCCAAGTCAGCAGGAGAAAGAATAATGCACTATCTTGATATAATCATCAGGTCGATTTTCCTTGAGAACCTGCCGCTGAGCTTTTTCCTCGGGATGTGTACCTTTCTGGCTATTTCCAAAAAGGTAAATACGGCTATCGGGCTCGGGGCAGCGGTGCTTTTTCTCCAGATAATCACCGTACCAATAAACAATCTTATCCTGACATATCTGCTCAAACCAGGGGCTCTATCCTGGGCAGGTTACCCTGATATTGACTTGAGTTTCCTCGGCTTTCTCACCTATATTGCGATTATCGCTGCGGTAGTACAGATCCTGGAGATGGTACTGGATCGCTTTATCCCGGCACTCTACAACACTCTTGGTATTTTCCTGCCGCTGCTCACGGTGAACTGTGCAATCTTTGGAGGCACCCTTTTTATGGTGGAACGTGATTATACCTTTGGAGAATCCGTAGCTTACGGTTTTGGCTCAGGGGCAGGGTTTTTCCTCGCCGTCGTCTGCCTCGCCGGGATTCGGGAACGCCTTGAATATGCTGATACCCCTGGCGGGCTTCGGGGCCTTGGTCTTACCTTTATCTCTGCCGGACTCATTGCTATTGCCTTTATGGGACTGGCCGGAATGGAAATGTAAATTATAGAAAGTAGAGGATATCTTCATGAATGAAATATATTTTGGAGTGCTGTGCTTTCTCGCAATACAGCTCGTTCTTGTAACCCTTATCGTTGTCGCCAAAAAGACCCTTCTTCCTGCCGGAGAAGTACAGATCAGCATTAATGGCGATAAGACCTTCGAAGCCCAGCCCGGTGGAAAACTTCTAACCACCCTTGCAGATCAGGGGGTCATCCTTTCTTCCGCCTGCGGGGGCGGAGGTACCTGTGGACAGTGCCGCTGTATTGTTACCGAAGGCGGCGGCTCGATTTTGCCCACTGAAAAATCCCAGATTAATAACCGCGATGCCAAGAGGGGAATGCGCCTTTCCTGTCAGGTTGCCGTCAAACGGGATATGAAAATTGAAGTACCGCCGGAGATGCTTGATGCAAAGAAATGGCATTGCAAGGTTGTCTCCAACAATAACGTGGCGACCTTTATCAAGGAGCTGGTTATCGGTCTCCCGGAAGGTGAAGCTGTTGACTTTAAAGCCGGAGGATATATCCAGATCGAGGTACCTCCGCATACCATCGACTACAGTAATTTTGAGATCAATAACCGCTTTTTGTCCGACTGGACGAAATTCAAGATGTTCCAGTATAAATCCCATGTCCATACCCCTGTCACCAGGGCCTACTCCATGGCTAATTATCCGGGAGAAAAGGGAATAATCAAGCTTAATGTGCGGATTGCCAGCCCGCCTCCAGGCCAGAAGGCTCTGGTGGGCGGCGGTGCCGGCATGGCACCTCTGAGAAGCCACATCTTCGATCTCTTTAAAGGGAAAAACACCGACAGAAAGGTATCTTTCTGGTATGGAGGGCGCTCCATGAAGGAGTGTTTCTACCTCGATGAATTTGCTGAAATTGAGAAAGAACATGACAACTTCTCCTTCAATCTCGCCCTCTCTGACCCACAGCCTGAAGATAACTGGACGGGCTATACCGGCTTTATCCACCAGGTACTCCTTGATGAATACCTGAGCAAGCACCCTGCCCCGGAAGATATCAACTACTATCTCTGCGGACCACCGATGATGAACCAGGCAGTCTTTGCCATGCTCGAAAACCTGGGCGTTGAGAGTGAAAACATCCACTTCGATGATTTTGGCGGATAGAGTAAAAACAACAAAAATAACAGGCTATGACACATTTTTCCCTTATACTGCTGATTACCTTTTCTCTGGTTCTCTTAACCGCAACCCTCATCAGTTACAGCAAACAAAGACAGGCCAGAACAAAACACGGCCTGACGGGAATGTGCCACGAAACCGGTGGGGAAATGTGCGGCTGCTGTAGCTCCAAGCTTATGCAGAAACCACATTCGATCAGACAATGTAAGAAGTAGAAAACAGGATGACTTTCACCCTTAACGGGTGCTGGTATAAATTGTCTGGCCGTTTTCCTATGGAGGTGGTAGTTTTTTCTGTAGAGCTGATAATGGTAGTGTTGTTGTGCCGCAACCAAAATATTGCCGCAAATGCCCTGACTTTACTATTTCATGGTAACTCAATGGATTGGCGGACTTAAGATATTGAAAAATGCACTGAACAATATACAAAATCCCCATGAAAAGAAAACTACTAACATATCTCATTATTCTTACGATAGGCTTGGCAAGCGAAGTCTCAGCGGCAATTGAAGCGATAACAACCGGAATTGCCTCTCCACAAAACAAAGCAGAAGAAAACAATATCGAAATTCTCAGGCAAAGAGCCCTTCGCAATGCAATGAATATCGCTATCATGCAGGTTACTGGAGCAACCATAAGCGGAGAAAAGGGCAGCTCTTATCGAACAAAAGAGCATATTTTCTCTTCCGACAGCCAGGGCGATAGAACAAGCAGTAATGCACAAAGCCGTTATTACTCTGACGCAGTCACCAAAACTGAAGGGCATGCAAGGCTTGTCGAAATTATCAAGGAATGGCAGGAGGCTGGTCAATACTACGTAAATGCTCGTTTTAATGTCGAAACAGAAAGAGAGGCTATTGTAAAACGGAATGCAGGATACTTCTGGAAAAAAGCTGGAAGTCCTCAAATAGGTCTCAATTTCTCTGAAATTCATAATGGAGAATTGAGTCAAACCGAGGAAAACACCACGGCTCGCTTTGTAATGGATAATCTGGTTCGTAATGAACTAAAAATCTCAGATAAGCCACATCCCGCCTATCTTATAGAAGTGAAGCAGATTTTAGACACTCGTGAAATGGAAGGTTTTGGCACCACAACTGTAAATTGCCGTTTGTCGTACAGGATTATTGACCAACAAGAAAAAACTACCGTTAAGGAATTCCGTAAATCCAACGGTCCTGAGGCAGGATTCAATCTGGAAATGGCAGTAGAGAAATGTGTTTCCGCAATCGCCTCAAATGTTGTTGAAAGCATGGTGCGAAACTTTGCAGAAATTATGAACGACAGAGTTCAAAATGGTATTAAGTACCAGCTTATCATTGAAGGTGTTCCTGGCGACATGGTTGCTCAAGTTACAGAAATATCCAGAAACCTGTTCCGCGTAACCTCCCTTACATCACCCCAATATGAAAACTCAAGATATTCAGGAAAAATTCTTTTTAGAGGGTCTGGAACTGAATTAGCTCAATCGTTGATGGAAAGCTTTCGTTATAAAGACTGGCAGATTGCTATTATTGGTATCAACAATGGTAATGTACAATTGAAATGGATCGACAAAAAATAACACCCGGTAAAAGGAGGCTATAATGAACACAAAACTGACAACAATGCTGGTTATTATTGCAGGAATTCTGCTTTCGTGGCCCCTTTATGCAGAAGACAATCCTGAACAGTTGGTCAGGGCACAGGAACAGGCTGTGCAACAAGAAGTAAAGATCAAGGAAACGCCTGAAGACCGCTGGAGAGACTTTCTTGAACAAAGGGGATGGGATGGTGAAATGGCAAACGGCGGAGTTATCATCATCCCGGAAAGAGAATTGATTATCAGCCCTGCCACTGTATATACCAAAGTGCGACTAGGTCAGCCCGGCTGGATAGAATCTCGCATTTCTGCTTTTGAACAGGCAGAGATGGAAGCAAAGGGCAAGATTATTCGCTATCTGTCTGAAACAGCTGAAACAAAGCGTACCATGTCTATGTTGTCAAATGCGAGTTGGCAGGACGGTGATGTAAATAAGGTACAGGAGCTCAGTGAAGTATCGGAAACCTTGGACCGTATCGGTAAAAAAAGTCTTGATCTTGCTGAGGCTCAACTCAATAGGGCCTTACAAAAACTTGATCCTGACTATAATCCAGACAAATATGCAAACCAGACTCCAAAGGATCTCCAGGTAACAGCAGAGTCCATGTTCAATAGACAGGTTAAAGCTGTTGCCATGAAAACTTTAATTGGTGTTACCCCTCTCTATTCAACAGAAGGAAAGGTTGGAGACAGTGAATATGCGGTTCTTGTGGGTGTCATCTGGTCGCCTAAACTTAATCGTTTAGCTATGAGTCTGTTTAATGACGAGTACAATATTCCAAAAGTAAAAGCAGGAAAAAAAGTAACTCAGCATGTACCCCAGGACGAGCTGGCATTAATCGCAACTTCGGGAACCCGTATCGTTATTGACGAAAACGGTCAATATGCCGTACTCGCTTACGGCCAGGCACAGCCTCGTCGTTCTAACCCAGGTAAAAAACAGGCTGCTCTTCATGATGCGACCCAGATAGCCGCGAATAGAGCCAGAGCGCAATTGTTGAATTTTATCCGCGAGGGTATGACTCTGCGTGAAGAAGAGATAGGCAAGGAACTTTCCAGGGAATTTTCAGACATGGATTTTGCGACAAACATTACCCGTGAGTACCGTAAGGTCATTAACAGTAAAAAAATCAAAGTGAAGCTCCGGGGACTACGAACTATAAAAGAGTGGCATTATGAGCATCCTGCAACAGGTCAGATGGTTGCCGGTTCAGTTCTTGCGTGGTCACCGGCTTCGGTAAAGCTCAGCAGCAAGGCGGATCAAATGCTAAGCAGCAATCAGAAGGAAAAAGAAAACATCCAGCCTGTTGAGAAGAACAGCGGCAAACGAGGTGAAGAAATAAAACTACAGTCCATGCAAGTGGATACAGGAGCATATTAGGCAAAGAAGCTGAACAACTAAGAAAAATGAAGGAGAATAACGCAATGAAAAGGACACTTATGACCATCCTGCTGGCTGCGTCAACAATCGGGTGGTCTTCAGCAGTATACGCAGCAGACAACCTGAATGTTCAGGTGGAAAAAATGGTTGAACAGCTCACCTCACTGCTCAGTGGAAAAGTGGTGAAAGGGACAGAAACTGAAGCATATATTGCCCTGGGACAAAAAGACGGCATCATTCCGGGAACAACATTTGAGGTGATCCGTCGCGGTGCGCCGCTCAAAATTGGTGACGAAATAATCGGTTACGAAGAAACCCCTGTGGGCAAGGTAGAAGTCGCCAAGGTGCGAGAAAAAATGTCTATCTGCCGCATTGTTGAGTCTCAGCAAACCCCAAAACCTGGAGACATGGTTCACCAGATGCGCAAGCGGGTAACAAAAGTGCTGGTCGGGCAATTCATTTATAACCAGGAGTTCAACGCCTTGACAAAGAGCCTGCAGGAAAAACTTGTCACTTCGTTAACCAACCGGGGAATGCAGATCGTTGAGCGAGACCAGCTTGAACGGGTACTCAAAGAACAAAAACTTGGCTACTCAGGTTTGGTAAATTCGGCCACAGCAAAAAAGATAGGCGAACTCTTTGGGGCAGAAGGGATGATACTTGGAACCGTCAGTGATTTTGGCAATAACATCGTGATCAATGGCCGTCTGGTGGACGTGGAAACCGGAAATGCAATCAGTGGGTAAATTCCTTTCTAAAATGGTATCAGATGGTTTTGAATTTGGGCTACAGAAATGCGTCAACCAAAGCGGCACAGTCACCTGCTACTTTAAAGTGACGAATACTGAGGATGACAAAGAAATATCAATATATCCTAGTCGTTGCAGGCTGTTCGATACAGAGGGAAACATCTACCAAGGTTATAAGGCTGTTATTGCAAACAAATCAGCAACAGGAAACAACGATCCCCGCATAAGGCTGGTTAAAGATATACCAGTAAACGCAAGTGTCAGTTTTCCTGGCGCTGCTAATGATACAGATGCAGCAGCCCTGGTGGAAATTATTGGCAATTACGAAAAAATTCACCTCCAGTTCAGAGACGTTGACTTTAGCAAGGAGTGACGACTTCTGGACTCAACCGCAAAGACCTTGCTCTCTTGAGTTAATGTTAGCTATGATTCCCAAAGCGAGATTCTTGTGTACTATAGCACAGAACTCGCTTTGGAAGAGGAGACGGTACCCCCCAAACATCCCAGAAGCCCTCCCGGGAAGAATATCGAACCTCCCGGGAAGAATATCGAATAACTGTTATTGCCAAGCATCTTTCGACTCCTTACCAGACCAGACCTACCGCGCCGTACCACAAGGCAGGAAATTTATTTTCCCAAAAGCAGATAGGCCTTGATAAAAGGGTCAAGGTTACCGTCAAGCACAGAATCCACATTACCCGTTTCATATTCAGTCCTGTGATCCTTTATCAGCCGGTAAGGTTGCATTACATAGGATCGAATCTGTGATCCCCAGGAAATCCCTTTCTTGTCGCCGGAAAGCCCTTCCTGCTGCTCGGTCTGTTTCTGCTTTTCCAGTTCATAAAGCTGGGCGGCGAGCATTTTCATCGCCGTATCCCTGTTCCTATGCTGGGAGCGCTCACTCTGGCACTGCACCACAACACCGGTAGGCAGGTGGGTAATCCTGATTGCAGAATCGGTCTTGTTAACGTGCTGACCTCCGGCACCGCTGGCACGGTAAGTATCCACACGAAGATCCTTATCCTCAATATCCACCTTGATGGAATCATCCAGCTCCGGCATGACCATCACCGAAGCAAAAGAAGTATGACGGCGTCCACTGGCATCAAAGGGAGAGATTCTCACCAATCTATGGATACCAAGCTCGGAGCGCAGATAACCATAGGCAAACCGTCCGCTAAACATGATGGTGACACTCTTGACCCCAGCCTCATCACCGGCAAGATAGTCAAGGATGCTGGTTTTAAAACCATGAATCTCCCCCCAGCGGAGATACATGCGGAGCAGAATATCAACCCAGTCCTGGGCTTCAGTCCCCCCGGCACCCGCATGGATAGCAACCATCGCATTAGCGTGGTCATGTTCACCGTTGAACATGCACTCAAGCTCGGCCATGGCGAGTTCTTCTTCCATTGAGACAATCTTCTCTGCTATTTCTGCTTCCAGCTCTGGATCATTTTCCTCAATAACCATCTCAAGAAAAAGTTCCGTATCCTCAAGCTCTTTCCAGCGATTATCCCAACCGTTTATGACATCCTGTAACTGTCCGTGCTGTTTTTGAATTTTGGTGGCATTTTCGGCATCATTCCAAAAATCAGGGGCAAGGGTTTGCCGTTCCAGCTCTTCCAGTTTCTCTCTTTTTCTGGCTAAGTCAAAGATGCTCCTTCAGGGCGAGGAGTCGGCCCTTAATATCTGTCAGTTTTTGTTTTGAAAA
>PDWJ01022750.1_pt1 | contig 11704 bp, 9 predicted proteins | sample 1430881 | NCBI WGS metagenome assembly PDWJ01 (sample SAMN01162460, study PRJNA174530) | Oral metagenome, whole genome shotgun sequencing project. | biome: Marine environment; feature: Marine mammal; material: Swab sample of the gingival sulcus; isolation source: swab sample of gingival sulcus... | reverse complement strand
ATTTTCCAGTGCGGAAAGAACCGGGATCAGATTGAACTTCTGAAAGACATAACCGATGGTTCTGTTTCTCAGCTCTGTTCTTTGATTATCACTTATTGCAGCAATATCCTGATCGTTGATAAGGACACTGCCTCTGGTGGGAAGATCGATCGCCCCGATAAGATTGAGCAGGGTGGTCTTCCCCGAACCGGACGGTCCCCAGACCGCAATAAATCTGCCCCGGTCAATCTTCAGCTCAACACCCTGCAGGGCGTTAATCACAATCTCACCAAGCAGATACTCTTTCTCCACATTATAAACTTCAACCAGTGACATAGCTCCTCCCTATGCTTATATAAAACGCGTCCGGAGACAGAATGCGGCTGAGACAAGACTATCCCTGCGCCTGTAAGCAAGCAAAAGGAAAGGGATAAAATGGAAATAGCTGCGATAAAGTGGTATCCCGGATTTTCTCTGACAGAATGGTCTGCTGAAACAGCTGTTTTCAAACCGTGTTTCGGATAAACCAGCATGGCTGGACCAGCTAGCCTCCAGCCATAACAAAGTATGAAAATCGGAACTTCGGGGAATTAACACCTGTTAGCAACTGATTTTCAAATAAAGGTAATGAGTTTAAACTCCATGGTGGTTACAATGGAAGAGAAGAAAAAACAGGCAAAAGAGCTTACCAGTAAACAGCGCCAGTATCTTAAGGGATTGGCACATCCTCTTACCCCGCTGGTACAGATTGGCCGGGAGGGTATCAGTGACGGACTGGTGGAGATGGCCAGAAAGGAGCTTGTCCTGCGCGAGCTGCTTAAGGTGAAGATCGGCAATAACAGCGGACTGGAAAAACATAGTGCCGCAGAAGAGCTGGCGATAAAGACGGGCAGCACTCTGGTTCAGCTTATTGGTAAAACCATTGTCCTCTATAAGGAAAACCCGAAAAGGGCAAAAGAGAAACGGATCCGTCTGCCCAGAGGTTGAAACAGTATTATTTCTCCAGATCAATAATGGGTAATATCTTATGCTGTGAGGCTATATGAGGTGTGATCCCCTCCCCTATAACCGCCTGTGCCGCTTTTTCGGCAAGTTCCCGGCTGTTGTTCTGTTCACTGAGATGGGCCAGAACAACATGCCGCAAGCGCTCTTCTGCCGCCAGTTGCCCAAGAAACGCGGCGGCATCATTATTGGAGAGATGCCCCCTGCTTGATCGCACCCGCTGCTGCAAGGGCAGAGGATAGGGCCCGTTCTTCAACATCTCCAGATCATGGTTAAATTCGAGAATAACAGCGTCGCATAGCGCCAGACGGCGCAGCATAAGATGGGATGTCTTCCCTGTATCTGTCAGGTATCCCAGAGAAGATTCTCCATCACTGACAATATAGCCCACCGGATCATTGGTGTCGTGGGATATGCGAAAGGAGCGAACAATAAGCGAACCAACGGTAAAACTGCTGCCGGTCTCAAATTCGCGCAGGTCATGCAGCTTGCCAAGACGTTCCTCGCCACCCTTAACGGTACCATAGTTGGCGTAAACGGGAATTTTTAACTTGCGGGAGACCACCCCCGCGCCGGAGATATGATCGCCATGTTCATGGGTTAAGCAGAGCGCCTGCACCTTGTCTGCTGTCTTGCCGCAGCAGGCGAGCCGGCGGCAGATCTCCCTGCAGGAGAACCCCGCATCGATAAAGAGCGCTGTCTCCCTATGTTCAATATAGAGGCAGTTGCCTCTGCTGCCACTGCCCAGAACGGTAAAAAGCATCTCTTCTATCTCCCGGTATGGCCAAAGCCCCTCTGCCCCCGCTCTGTCCCATCGAGAGATTCTGTCTCCACCAGGTGAACCCTGCATACCGGCGCGATAATAAGCTGGGCAACTCTCTCTCCCCGACAGAGGGTAAATTTTTCCCTGCCATGATTTATCAGTGGAATCTTTATTTCACCACGATAGTCGGAATCGATCGTTCCCGGACTGTTAATAAGGGTGATGCCGTATTTTACGGCAAGACCGGAGCGCGGGCGGATCTGCGCCTCATAACCATCCGGGATCTGTATTGAGAATCCGGTGGGAATAAGCCTGATCTGCTGCGGTTCCAGAGTAATTTTATCATCTATTGCCGCACAGATATCCATACCGGCAGCACCGGCAGTCTGATATGCCGGCAGCAGACCATCTTTTTTTGCCGCCTTATCCAGCCAGCATATTTTTACTGAAATATTGGTCATAATGTTTCGTTCTTTGTTATGGCTTAAGACGATCTGGCCCCGCGATGCTGCTGCCCGATCGTTGCACCGGGAGTTATCCCGGAAAATACGGAATCTGGCGCATACCTTATATTGCCAAGGAAGACTATTATTGCTATACTGTCTCGTCAAATTTCAATATGTTTTACACATTGTGCCTTGCACTTTCAATATTTCAATACTCCATCTGCCCTTATGAATTCTGATATCCTTGAAAAAATTCCGGACAAAAAACCGGTGCGCGTTTTTTTACCGCTGACAAACGAGAAAGAGCCCTATCGCGTTCAGGGTGTTTTTGAACATGAAAAAGAGTCGATATTTCGCCTGCTTTTTGCTCCGGGAGAACTCCCGGAAGGGATTGATATCAGAAGGGAAGCGATGATCAGTGTAGATATGGGAGGCCCGGCAACCAGCCTTGAAGCGAAGATCAAAGATGTGGCTGATAACGGCCAGCTTATTGAGCTTGAGCTGGTCAAATCTGTCAGCCATGGACAGATGCGGGAGTTTTTTCGTGTCGATGCCTCAACCCCGGTTATCTCAAAACCTTTTGCCAATAATAACTCGGCGGCAGAGCAGTGGGAAGTTGCCGGTGAGAGTATCGATATCAGCGGCAGCGGTATTCTTGCAACCTTTGATGAAAAGATTCCAGAGGCAAAATTTATCTCTCTGCAGCTTACCCTGCCAACAGAAGACGTGGAAGAAAATGAGATAATCGAGATTATCGCCCATCAGGTTCGTTCTTATCAACGCGAAGATGGGAGATATCAGGTTGCCTTTCACTACGATAATATCAGTGATGAGGATCGTGATAAGATTATCGGTGCCTGCCTGATCCTGCAGCGTAAAATGCTGCGCCTTAAGGTGCGGATCAAAGAGGAAGAGTAAGAAAATCAAAAAAGAAGATGGCCGCCGAACGTCCCAAAACAGCTGTTGACAAGACCCGGATCTTGTTGAACTGCTGGCAAAAGTTGATATAGGCCAGGAGATTCCGGTGGAGCTGTATCAAACAGTTGCCGAAGTCCTGGCCTTTGTCTATCGTATAAACAACAAGCATAAAAACTCTGCTTCATAACCATGTCTACCCCAGTCTTATTCCAACCGGCAGCATATTGGTTCAGCAATACCGGTCTATTGGGAACCACCCTGCCTCTTCCTTATCTCTTCAAGCTCTGCCCGCAATAGCGAGATCTCCTGCCGCAGCTCCCTTATATCACTGCTCTGCGCCAGCTTCATCTTTGCAACGGCTTGTTCTACCGTATTTTCCGCATATTTTTTTATCGATTTTTTTGATTCTTCTGCACGATCCTGCATCTCATCGACAAACTTTCGCCCTTCAATCTCTGTCATCTTGCCTTTTTCCACCAGCTCTTTTGCCAACTCTTCTACTTTTTCCGCGGTAAAGGACGCTGCTCCAACTCCGGCAAGGGCGGTTTTTTTAATAAGCTCCAGCATAATTCTCTCCTTTTGTTGTTTTTTGGAAATCATAAAAGTAAGTTCAGTAGCATACAATATGTCCATCCATGGAGTTAATAGACACCACATTGGAAATGCGCTAGATATCATTAAGGGAAAAGCATAGCTATTTGCTGTGCTTTTTACAGACTCGTTTTCCTAAAAACCATGAACAATTTCAGATAGTTCACGCCGGTATTGCTCGTCATTAGGGGTTCCTTTTTGTTTTAATCTTTCAATCTTTTGTAGCTGTATCAGCATCAATTTCTTGAGGTCTTTGCGTTTTTCCCCGATTTGATCATCTGCTGCCGGATGCATCGCAACAATTCGTTCATAGGCGTCGATCATCCATTTTCGTTGAGATACAGAGTTGCTTCCATCCAGAAATATGCGATACTCGCAGGTGATGCAGGGAATATGAAAAAAGGGGGTTCTTTGTGAGGCACGAATTAAAAATTCCCAGTCTTCCAGTACATCAAGGTCCTCGTTGAACCCACCAATTGATTCAGCCAGTCCTTTCTTGTGGACCCAGGTATGAATGGGAATCGAATTGATAACCATCAAATCACTATGTTGATATTTCCATGAAGGGAGCGGTAACCATTTTTCCACATCAGTGTTTCTCTTTTTTTCTGACAATAAGGATTTACAGCAATCCGTGTAAAAAAGATCGTAATTTCCAGGTGTTGTCTGGATGTAATGCCAAAGAATATCTAAATGAAGCGGATAGAGAATATCATCATCGTCAAGGTGAGTAACAAACATTCCAGAAGCAGATTGAATACCTCTGTTTAAGGCATTTGTACGGCCTGCTGGTTCATCGAATGGGATGATTGTTATATCCAGGTAACGTCTGAACGATTCGATCTCCTGGGCAAATGGTGGTCCACCATCATTTACAAGTATCACCTCAAAGTCGTTAAACGTTTGGTTCGCGAGGCTGGCCAGGGCTTCATAAAGAAGTTCGTGGTGGTTTTGGGTTCTGAACGCTGAGTGCGGGATCTTGTTTTGTTTAAAAGTTTTACTGCCATGGTGATAGACAAATGCGTTTTGGGCGATAAACAGCCGGTATCCTAGCTTACGGACACGAAAACAGAAATCATCATCTTCGAAATTACCTCGTAAATACCCCTCGTCGAGTCCGCCGAGCTGATCCATGATGTGGCGTTTAATCAAAACACAAAAAAACACTAATCGATCCGGCACTTCAAGCGGATTACGTCGCGTAGCGATTTTCTGGCTGTATTTTTCAAGTTGATCTATTGATAAGGCTACTGCATCTGGATCTATCTGGGGCCCCGCTCCAACATAGTTTGTTACAGGACTGACCACAGCAGCACGATTATCATTTTCGGCAACCTGAAGCATATGATCAAGCCAGCCTGATGTCACGATGGTGTCATTATTCAAGATCACAATATATCTTCCTGATGAAACTTGAACAGCGTAATTCACCGCTTTTGCAAACCCCCTGTTTTCGGGCAGATTGGCATAGTAAAAGTTGTTGTATTCCAGGGCTGATTCCCTCAACCACTCTGCTGTGTCGTCGGTAGAGCCATTATTGACAACAATCACCTCGAAAGGGTGCGTCGTGTCCGTTGCATAGAGGCTCTCCACACAAGCTTTGGTATATTCAAGATTGTTAAATACCGGAATAATGATCGTTGCAACATTAACGGATTTTAAAGGTAAAATAGATTGATTGCCATCCCCCAAATCACCCTGTCTCATTACTTCAACAGAAAACGGGAATTCAAATGTATTCCCTGATGTGTCATAACCCTTTAAAATAAAATCATTTTTTTCGTGATTTTGTTTTTTGTCAAAGAAATAAACTGGAAGCTCATCACGGAAACCACAATTCACATTTTCCTCAGATGCGATCTGTCGTAAATCCTCGCGTGAATAACCATAACTAATTGTTTTAATGAATTTACCATCCTGATATGCTTCCAGTCGATCTATTGAGGACGTTGTTGAGAAAACCCATCCCTCTATTTGAATATTCTTGCTGAATAGTGATTGGTAGGCCAAAGGCTTATCCAAAAAAAAACAGAAAGGATGACTGCTCAAACTCCGTTTTTCAGTCTCGCCAGGCTGTCCCCTGGAGTGCAGGTCATGATGGATAAGATGCAAAAAACGTGATATTTTATGCTTATTACCGCTGGCGTCCGTTATCCATATTTCAAGATAAAGCTCATTGTCTTCGAACGGGACCTCATAAAGTGGCAGGTGTCCTCTGTAAGTATATAAAAAGGCGTCCCGAGGGACACCATGATATATCTTGCCGTCATGATCTTTATGCTGATAGATTTGCAGTAAGCCTTTAATTTTATTGTTTAGGATATATTCAACTCTGGTGATTTCATGTGCTACTGAAAAGCACCAGCCACTGAATCGAAGCCAGTCGGTATTAAAATAGGCAACCTCGTTTGACGGGGTATCCAGCCATCCATCAATAATATGAGAGTGCTCTCGTTTTTTATTTAATTTAAATAATTTTATCATATTGATAACCTGTGTCGCATCTTTTTTTAGCTGATACCATATTTATCATAGCCATTACCGCTGAATTAGTGACTTACTCCTCAACCCCTGTCATAAAAAACAAGAAAATCAAGCAGCGATTTTCATTAAATTTTCAGTAGATGCATCCAATATCACGTTTAGCAGAGTTGTTAATCGAACCCCCTTTGAGTGTGAGCTGACAGCAGCAGCTCCCGCTATAAAGGATTACCATGCCATAAGATGAGTTTTTCCCGTGGTTCTGTCCATTGTTTTTCAGAATAGTCCCTCAGAAGAGGAGGACCACTATAAGAAAATGACTTTAGGGTTAATTGCTATGTATTTTTGGGTTATTTCAACGGTTTTATCCTTGCGGCAATCATCCACGACAACGATTTAATCCACAGAATCAGGCATTGTCGCAATGACCCTGCCAATTTTTACTGTTTATCCGAAATACGGTACGAAGACAGGTGTTAATTCCCCGGAGTTCCGTATTTCATACTTTGTTATGGCTTGCGGCTATATGCATATCTCTCATCTTGATGGAAAATATAGATACATATCCTTAACATTTCGTACTATTTTATCTTCTATTTTTTGCAATAATTCCTGGCTGGGGTTGATTAATATCACAGCTTCTGCTTTCGTCTGATCGATAAAGGATAGAAAGTGTGATTCTTTCGTATTATAAAGACACGAACTCCACTTTGGCAGGATGTCAAGTAAGTTGTAACGTATTTTGATGCTATCAATCCCTCTGTTTCCATAGCTTCCATTTTTTTGATTCACTGCCAAAATATACATTTTATCCTCAAATCCTCTGGTAAGGGATCGAAATGTCTTCATCATATCAACTTTAATGTCACCTGGATAGGATCCATTATGGTACTTGTTAGCTAATATTGTGGAATATATTCTTTGGTGATTGAATAAAGCTAATAATGTGTATGAAAAGAATATAATTGAAAAAAAGGTAACAGATATACGTTTTATTGAAGAATGTATTGTATTATTCTTAGAAAAATATATAAACAGCAATGCTCCACAAGGTAAAGTCAATGTCACATAACGGTGCAGGCTTTTGCTTTGTAATGGGATCTCTTGAAGAGTATACATCATGACCATTAAAATTGGTGCAACTAAAACAAAAAAAGCGCACAGGCCAAATCCGCGGCGCATGTTTGATGCCATAGAGAACTGGTAAAGCAATGACAAAATAAAAACAGTGGCAACAAGGTAAAATATACTAAAAACATATTTAACACATTCGTTAAAATGCTTGAACTTAAAGTAGATATTGTCGAAGCTAAACGTAAAAGGATTTGCCAGGATGGTCGGCCTGATTTCTCTTGAAATAAATTCAGCATCGTAAAACCTGCTGATTATGGTGACCACTATTAAGATAAGCAATAATAAAAAACTTTTCTTGCCACCAAAATATAACCCGATGGTTTTAGTTGAAAAGAGATTTTTTATCTTATGGGGAAGATTTTTTATTAACAAAGGCAGTATCAAAAATGGCAAAAAATAAGAATAATCGATTTTGATTTGTGTTAGGCAAAACATTGAAAATAAAAGAATAAACAGACTACCTCTTCTATTATCACAACCAAATACATACAATGCTGTCATTAGAACAAAGCAAAAACTAAAAATGTCGGCATAAAAGGTAACCAGCCATCCAAACATGGTTGAAAATAAAACAAACAGATAAAATACCCCTGACAATAGCACCCCATTTCCATATTTTTTCAGACAAGATATGGTCGATACCACACCCACAAGGCCGATTGCCTGCGGAATAAAGATAGCATACTGGTCTACAACTCGTCCGAATAGAAGGTAGAGCTGAACAGCAAAAAGAGGATAAAAACTACTATTTCCAAACGTATCTATTGTTCCGAATGGCTTCTTAAAAAAACCTTGATTCAGGAAAATTTCTTTGGCGTTAAACCACCAAAATGTAAAATGATCCCAAGACCCGTTATGTTGCTTACAAGCGATGATAGCAGCCAAGCCAAATAAGACTAAAAATGGGATGAGAAATAGAATTTGAACGATATCTATTTTTAAATGCTGACGTTTCTCGAATACCACAGATTGCATATTTTTATAGTTGCTGATTCCTATTATGCTCCAGAACAATAACAATATGCTAAACGTATTTCTATTGATATGAAAACCAAATTGGCTGATAATGAGCAAGCTAAGTGATATTAAAGAGAAGTAAAAAACAAAAGCAAAAAAACATGAATAATAAATAGGGTTCTTTATATAAGAAGCCTTTGAAGCTATAAGGGGAATAAAGAGGTTTCCCGAAAACAACAGGTAAAGAAAATAAACGAGTATCCATAACGGACTGTTAATTCTGAGGTCAGAATTAAGATAAAAAACAATTGAAGCTGACAACAAGGTATAGAGGCCAACAAAAATATTTTGATAAGATTTTCCCATGATTCTCCATGTGCTGACAGCTTACGCTGTCTTTCTGTATAGTAAATAACGTATCCTATTTCTTAAGCGCCAAGTTTTTGTGCTTTTAATGAGGTGTAGTTCTTCTTCGCAAGATCCTAGCTGGGCCTTAATATTCCCCATCTCGATCTCTTTTTGAGCAATTATTTCTTCTAATATTTTTTTTACATCAAGAAGTTCATGAAGTTTTTCTTTATAAAAAATAAGCTGCGCTATATTCTCCCTTACTCTATTTACTTGTTCTCTGGAGTGCTGTCTATATTCAAGTAGCGGTTCATTTACACGTTTAGCTTTCGAGCCAGATTCAATCATCCTGAAAAATAAGTTATAATCTTCCGGCTTGTCTTTTTCATCTAGATATCCGCCTACTTTATCATAAGCAGACCTTCTATAGAGAGCTGAACCATGAATAAAGTTAGTACCTTTGCCAAAATTCTCTTGAAACATCTGGCTGTCAAATTCCGGAAAATTGATAATATAAAAAAGATCTGCAATAATTTTCCCTCTGAGATTGACTGGAAAATTATTGTATACTTCTTGGGCTAAAATCCCAAAAAGAACAAAGTCTGTATAAACGATATCCACCCATTCATTTTGATCCAAGATGGCTGTAGTTTTTTCTAGATAATCATTTCTAAATCGATTATCAGCTCCCAGAAAAACAACAAAATCAGAGCTTGTTAATTGCACCGCCTTGTTAAAACAATTTACTATTCCCAGATTTTTTTGATTGCGATGGTATTTTATTTTTTCCGGAAATTTATTTTGATAATACTTTCCCAATATCGGAGTGTCATCCTGGGAACAGTCATCAATTAAAACGATTTCATCTGCAAGCCTTGTCTGGCTTAATACGGAATCAACAGCTTCGCATAAAAAATTGCCATAATTGTATGAAGGAATAATAACTGAAATACTGTTCTTTCTAAGGTTGGTTTCATTTGTAACTGTCAGCCTGTTTTGGGTATATGGTGTTTTATTATCTCCCTGAATACATGAAACGGCACCACTGAAATAATTTTTTGTTATCCGTATTATTTTTTCATCAAACTCTCCATGAGGATACGCAAAGTATTTAAAGCCACTCGTATCCAGGGCCCGAAGCCTCTCAGGAACTGTCAATTCCTCAATCAAGCATCTAGGGTCATCAATGTTTCTCAAGTCTGTATGGCTTTTTGAGTGAAACTGTAATCGACCTCCATAAGTAACTAATTCAGCTAATTCCTGCATTGAGGCAAATTTTGCTGGTGGTTCAACAGCATCAAATTCGTTCATCATGCCAATATGGTCAGAAGTGATAAATAGTTCAAAGGGGTAGTTATGTTTCTTTAGTATTGGAGCGGCATATTCCAAAATATTACTATATACCCCATCAAATGTTATCACGACCTGTTCTTTATCATCAGGATCATAGTCATCCAGATAGACAATTTTATACGCTTTAAGATCGAGCATCTGACGATAAAATGAATCGACATCAACCCACCACATGCTATAACTTTCAGGATAAATTTTATGATACATTAAAATCATTTGCAGTAGACCTCAAGAAGTCTGTCATAATCAGAAAAATGATGAATTGTGTTTTTTAATTTGAAATAGGGAAAGTTTAGATCGTACCAGTTTTGAAATATCGACACCCAAAATAAAGTTACCGGGCAAATCAACAGTAACAAAACCCTGTCCGCATCCGATGTCTAACACCTGTTGATATGTTTTATCCGGAATTGCAGATAGTAGAATTTCTTTTCTTAACGTATCATCAGGGTTGCTCTCATATCCCCATGGGTCCTTTCTCTGATGCCATTTCTCTAGCTCCTCGATATCTTGTAGCCTTTTCATAAGATGTGTTGTTCCTCAATTGGCATTTTTGAATGAGTTATTGAAGTAGATTTTCTTGTATCAAATTGGATATCCAGATTATACACCACACTGAAGATAAATGTATAAACTGTCAACATGAAAACCGGTCGGGAAAAAGAACTCAAAAGCGATAAAATAGAACCTTTATGACGCCATGTAATGTCTCTTTTTATGAGCTGGTATAATAGGTCTTGAGCTAGATGTCAATAATAAGTGCAATACGTTATCCGGTGAAGACTTCCAGTGGAGTCAAGCCATTTAAAACTTTCCTGGGTGTAATGTCCAACAAGAAAACGTTGTCATCTATTTATTTTTCCGATGTTATTGATGCATCAAAGCCCTTTGGCCAAATCCTGCGTAATCGACCATTGGTATTTTCATTTGTTCCCCGTTGCCAACTTCTATACGGTTCTGCAAAACAGACATCAATTCCATGGCGTCTAGCGTTATCTTGGAATGATTAGCAAATTCTCCACCATTACCAAATCTCCTTAGTCTGAGTATATTAACTTATTCCTGGAAAATTTCCGATTCCCGGTGAACCATTACACGGGCAAAAAACGCCCGCGCATGTTCCTCTGCCTCCTCCATAGTCGTGCTATTTATTATCTTGCTGTAAAAGCCATGGCCAAAAGGAAATAGTTTACTGTAATATTTGGTAAAATACTTTAGCCGATCAAGGCGTTGTCTGCCGGTGAACCGCTCGTTAAGCAGAGAGAGAAAGCGGAAATAAACGGTCTGCTCAGTATATTCTGCTACTGTTTCTCTCCCCTGCAGCGCATCTGTAATCTCCCGGCAGAGCCAGGGGCGTATAATCGCTCCCCGCCCGACCATCACGCCATCCGCAGCTGACTGTTTAAGTGCCCCTCTGGCATCATCTACCGAAAAGATACCACCATTAACAAAGAGAGGGATAGAAACAGCCCGTTTTCCTTCGGCAACTGCCGACCAATCCGGTTTGCGACAAAATTTCTCTCCCGGTCTTCTCGCGTGGACGGTGATACAATCAACGCCCTCATCTTCCAGCATTTTACAGAAAGAGGAAAAGGTATGTCCTTGCGGGGCGGCAAGACGAATCTTTACACTTATCGGCAGTGTTGTCTCCTTGCGCAGGGCGCGCAGCATGGCAATAAGCCTTTGCCGGTCGGCGATCAGTGCCGCTCCTGCGCCCATTTTGCGTATACGG
>PDWJ01004747.1_pt1 | contig 11706 bp, 14 predicted proteins | sample 1430881 | NCBI WGS metagenome assembly PDWJ01 (sample SAMN01162460, study PRJNA174530) | Oral metagenome, whole genome shotgun sequencing project. | biome: Marine environment; feature: Marine mammal; material: Swab sample of the gingival sulcus; isolation source: swab sample of gingival sulcus... | reverse complement strand
AAAATATTTACGTTCAATGAAAAAATCTGCCTGTGATCCGCTGGATCTCAAACTGGAATCATACGATTATCAGCTGCCGCAGGAAAATATTGCCCAGTATCCTGCACAGAGGCGTGATGGATCCAAATTACTGGTTGTAAGACAGGATACATCTGCTGCAAGGCACAACTCGTTTTCGGACATTGTAGACTACCTGCAGCCTGGCGATGTCCTTGTCACCAATGACACCAGGGTTTTTCCGGCAAGACTCCTGGGAAAAAAAGAGACCGGCGGAAAATGCGAGGTCTTTCTTCTCGGATTTCCGGAAGAGAACGAGCCACTATCTAAAGAAAAACGCTGTTTTGAGGCCACGGCATTGCTAAAAAGCTCAAAACGACCCGCCCGGGGCAGCAAAATATTCATTTCAGATATGCTCACCTGCTCAGTGACTGGATATAGCGACAATGGCAAGGCGTATTTACTCCTGGAGTGCCCATTAGAATATACCATTTCTGAGGTATTGGCTACTGCGGGAGCTGTTCCCTTACCTCCATATATTATACGCGAAAAGGGCACATTACCAGAAGACGAGAGTCGCTATCAGACGGTATATGCCAAAAACAGTGGAGCGGTGGCAGCACCGACGGCAGGCCTTCATTTCACAGACGAGCTTCTCGATACGATCAAAAGAAAGGGGGTGGATATCGTATCAATAACGCTGCATGTCGGCTATGGAACCTTTGCCCCGGTACGCAAACAGCAGATAACTGACCATAAAATCCACAGTGAGTTTATCAGTATCAGCGACGACACAGCCGCAACAATCAACGCTGCAAAGAACAATGGTGGCAAGATCTGGGCTGTTGGAACAACCACGACCAGGGCCTTGGAGTTTAGCTGTAATGCCAGAGGGAAACTGACAGCGAAAGAGGGGTTATGTGATCTCTATATCTATCCGGGCTATCAGTTTAAGATCATTGACAACCTGATAACAAATTTTCATTTGCCCAAATCATCGCTGTTATTTCTCGTCTCAGCACTGTGCGGACGAGAAAAACTACTGGCCAGCTACAGGGAAGCCATCGCACATAACTACAGGTTCTACTCCTATGGTGATGCGATGGCGATCATTCGATAAGAATTAGATCAGTTTGACGCTGCCGCAGCTGCAGGACAAGGGGTACTGGAACTGCAGGATGAGGCGGAGCTGCAGGATGATGAAGAGCATCCTTTCGATGCATATCCATCAGCATACCAGCCGCCGCCTTTGAGCTGAAAAGAATTTATTGACATAATCTTTTTCACCTCGCCCTGGCAATCCGGGCATGTCTGTAAGGGTGTATCAGAAATCCGCTGCTTTACCTCAAAAACCTTATCACATGTCTTGCATTCATATTCATATATAGGCATCACATTACTCCGTTAGCACAGTCCTTCCATTTTATGGATATATCATTCTCTTACCCAAATACGTATCCGGCATAAAGCCCAACAGAAAATAATGCGATGTCACCGATCTGTCAATATCCCGGCAATCTTTTATCACCTGGGTTATTTTCTCCTGACAACTTGAAAACTGGTGACAGGAGAGTTATGTATAAACGAAGAAAAACAGACCTTGAAAAACCTGCAACAGCATACCCGACTATAAAAATATTATAGAGCCACGGCACCATGAAAACATGTATCAGCATAGTATTTGTCATATTGAGCATAATCTGGACAGCACCTGATATTCACGCCTCTTCAGATAAAGAAACGGCAAGCGTTGTCAACCTGCTTGCTCATCTGCGAAGCTTGAACACCCTGACTTTTCAGTTTAACCAGACAACAGTAAGTGAGTTGAGCGGGCGCAACCGGGATGCCCATGGAACCGGCACACTGATCCGAACAGAAGACGGGGTTACCAGTATGCGCTGGGACTATCTGGAACCGGACAGACAGGTTATCATCTCCGACGGCACCACGCTTTCAATGTACTTTGCCAAACTCAACCAGATGATCATCAACTCAACCGACGCGCTCAAGCAGGATATCACCTATTCACTGTTTAGCGGAAACGCTGATATCACATCTCTTTTCACAATCACCCGGCTCATATCCGAGCAGGAAATTGGTAAAAGCGGTGAAGGTCTCGAGCTTTTCAGACTCATACCAAAATCACACAATGAAAATGTCCAGTCCCTGCTGCTCTGGATCAGCAGAGACAATACTATTCGGCAAATACAGGTAAAGGACTCTTTTGATACACTGACCACCCTCTCTTTCAGCAACATTTTCAAAAACGGTATATCTCTGTCAGAGGCCGCTTCGCTGCTGCAATTTACCCCTCCTGCAGGCACAGAGATCATCCGTCAGTAAGAGAGCGCAGCTATTGCCTATTCAATCCATCTTCTCAAGGATAGCTAAAAAGAATCGAACAGTGTAGCCAGTGCCTGTGTCCCTTTATTTTCCAGACCATTTTCGGCAAGTTTCTTATAGAGTGAGAGGGTAAGGTCAAGACCGGGGGTTTCCAGTTCCAGCTCTTTTGCCATATCCGCTGCGATATTCATATCCTTTATAAAATGTTTGACAAAAAAGCCTGGCTCCATATCACCTTTGATGATTCGTAGCCCTAAATTATTCAACGACCAGGAGCCAGCCGCGCCCTGGCCAATACTGGCAAGCACCGTTTCAAGATCCAATCCTGCCCTTTTGGCATAGCTCAAGGATTCACATACCGCAATCATACCCGCTGCAATAGCAATCTGATTGGCCATCTTTGTATGCTGTCCGGAACCGGCCTTGCCCTGATAGACAATGTTTTTTCCCATCGTTGCAAAAAGCGGAGAGATCGCTTCATAAATGTTCCGTTCTCCTCCGACCATAATGGACAACGTCCCGTTACGAGCACCCAGATCACCGCCGGAAACAGGGGCGTCTAGGCTTGCGATCCCTTTTTCTTTTGCCTTTTTAAAAATTTTCCCAGCCAGGACAGGACTCGAGGTGGTCATATCCACCACAACAGTTCCTGATTTGGCAGTATCAAGAATGCCGCCCTCCTCAAGATAAACCTGCTCCACATCCGTTGGAAATCCGACCATAGTTAGAATAACATCACAGAGCGGACTCAACTCTGCCACACTGTCATGCCAGACAGCACCCTTTTTTATAAGCTCTTCTCCACTTTTTTTTGTGCGTGTATAGACATGCAAATCATATCCTGCCTGAAGGATATGCGAAGCCATACTTTTCCCCATAACACCCAGCCCAATAAAGCCCACACAGGTTTTTCCAGGTCTAATCTCCATGAAGCTCACCTCCTATATATTTGGCATTACGGCAATAGATCACGTCAAGACATCGCTGTAAGACGTTGTTAACGTAGCTCTTTTAATAAAACATCTTCAAGAAGTTACCTCTCTTCATGCACTATTTCCAGAAATATCTGAAAAACTTTCTTGAATTATTTTACCGACCTCAGTAAAAAGCACCTCTTATCCAGGAAAAACAAAAGTTCAAACAGAAATACAATTTTTTTACAACCCGGAGTATTATGGAAAACAACACCGACAACTTTGCAGACCTTTTTGAGTCTCTTGATGAGAAACCTCTCCGCAACCACAAACCCGGTGAAAAAATCACCGCCCGGATTGCCAGTATAAGTGGGGAAAACGTCTTTCTTGATGTTGGCGGAAAGAGCGAGGGTGTACTTCTCGCATCTGAACTTTCAGATGATGAGGGCAATATAAAAGCAGTCCCTGGAGATGCGCTGGAGGTCTATTTTCTCCAGATGCAAAACGGCGAACCACTGTATACCACAACACTTGGTTCCGGTGCCTCAGCAGCGCATCTGGAAGAGGCATGGCGCAATCAGATCCCGATAGAAGGCTATGTAGCAGCTGAAATTAAAGGTGGCTTTGAAATAACCCTGTCTGGCAACATCAGAGGCTTTTGTCCCTACTCACAAATGGGACTCAGGCGGGTTGATGACCCTGCGGCTGCCTATGTTGACAAGCATATGGTCTTTCGTATCACCACATTTGAAGAGGGGGGACGGAACCTTGTGTTATCAGCAAGAGCGATTCTGGAAGAAGAACGAGAAAAACTGAAAGAAGATCTGCAGAATTCTCTCTCAGAAGGCGATACAGTCGCAGCCACGATAACATCAATCAGAGATTTTGGAGCTTTTGCCGATATTGGCGGTGTGGACGGTCTGATACCCATATCAGAAATAGGCTGGAGCAGAGTTGAAAATATTGCAGAGCATTTTTCAGTAGGCCAGCAGATCAATGTGGTTATTAAAAGTCTTGACTGGGAAAAAGAGCGGATATCACTGAGTTATAAGGAGACCCTCACCGACCCCTGGGATGAGGCGGCAAAACATTTTCCGGTAGGTTCAAAACATACAGCCCCAATCAGCAGACTGGCTCAGTTTGGTGCCTTCGTTACCCTGGCAGAGGGTATTGACGGTCTTGTCCATATCTCTAAACTGGGTTCAGGCCGAAGAATTAACCATCCGCGTGAGGTGGTTGAAGCAGGCCAAAATATTGAGGTCATTGTTGAAGATATCAACAGGGAAGAAAAGAGAATCAGCCTTACCCCCTCTGACTACCAATCACCGGAAGCAAAAGAGGATGAAGAACGGCAGGTATACAGGAAGTATGTGAGCGGAAAAAAAGAGGCAGCCAGTACTATCGGCAGCCTAGGCGCCCTCCTCCAGGCAAAGCTCGAAGAAAAAAAGAACAGGTAATCAGGCAAGCCTCTGCCGCAGTGACTCAAACATAAATACTGCGGCAGCCACAGAGCTGTTCAACGAATCAAGATCCCCCAGCATCGGGATGGAAACGAGAAAATCACACTGTTTTTTAACCAATGGCCTCAGCCCCCTGCCCTCGCTGCCGACAATAATTGCCGCAGGAAGATTCAAATCCGTTGTAAAAAGTGATTCCGCTGTCTCATCCTTGACAGCACCAAACACCCATGCTCCTGCTTTTTTCAGCTTCTGGATAAAGGTAACAAGATTTGTAACCCGGCAGATGGGCAGATGCGACATAGCCCCTGCCGCAGATTTGGCAGCGGTCCCACCAAGAGGCGCCGAATTTTCAGCTGTTACCACTGCTGCAAGCATTCCAGAGGCATAGGCTGATCGTATAATTGCTCCCAAGTTATGCGGATCTTGCAAGCTGTCACACAGTATCATCACAGGCTTTTTTCCTGCCGCAACCTGTTCTGTAAAAAGAGAAATGACCGTATCAGAGGCGGCCAAAGCAGCCGCACTCATCTTTGCGAGTACACCTTGGTGCCGTACCTGGGATGCATACTCCCCTGTTATCTTGAAAGAATCAACAAAAGAAAGGTGTACGTTTTTCTGCCGGGCAACATCGAGTAACTCCTCCCATTTTGCGCCGCGTTTTCCTTTTACAGCAAGAATTTCAACAATACGTTCAGGCTCATTTGCAAGCGCTTCAAGAACCGGATGTATACCCCAGAGAAGGTCATCACTGATCCTCACCCGTTTTTCGCGCCCCTTTTTTTTTGCAGAGTGTTGAACCTGCCTTTTCATCTCTTTTTCCCTTGTACAGACAGAGGTTCACCATTCACCCCTCTCCTGCTGCGTGCCCGCTCTGCCAACACCACAGCCTTCAGCATCAAAACAGCATTTGCAACCGTATCGTTGATAATCAGATATTCATACTCATCTATCGCCTGCATTTCCTTCCTGGCATTTTCAAGCCTGGTGGCAATGATAGCAGCATCATCAGAAGCCCTCGATTTCAAACGTCTCGCCAACTCTTCAAAATCAGGAGGGGCCAGAAAAATGGTAACACCCTGTATCTGTTTTTCATCTATAAGAATCCTTGCCCCCTGGACATCAATATCCAGAATAACATCCTGGCCTTCAGCGATCCTCCCCAGTACAGCTTTCTTGCTCGTTCCATAATAATAGCCATGCACCTCAGCATATTCGAGAAATTCATCGCGTGCAATCATGGCACGAAAGGTCTCCTTATCAATGAAATGATAAGCGTCGCCATCAACCTCATCTTTACGGGGAGATCGCGTAGTATGTGAGACTGAGAAAGCGAGATTATCAACCTCCGCTGTAACCTGTTTTATCACCGTTGTTTTTCCAGCACCAGAAGGTGCAGAAAGAATAAAAAGCTGTCCCTGTTTCATATCATTACCGTAGCTGCTGCATTGAAGCCAGCTCCCGAAGAGGCTGGTCTTTCTGAAGTGCAAGTATGCGTTGACCAATGGTTTCGGTTTGAATTGAAGAGAGCACCACATGATCAGAATCCATAATAACGATTGACCTAGTGCGTCTTCCTTCTGTTACATCTATCAATTTACCATTCTTTTTGGCAATATCCTTCAACTTACGGGCAGGAGAAGAACCGGTATTGATAACTGCAATTATCCTGTCTACCGGTACCGTATTTCCAAAACCAACATTAAGAAGCTGCATGACTCTCTCCTTTTCCTTCAGTTTACTCTAAATTCTGTACCTGCTCCCGCATTTTCTCAAGCTCACCTTTTAACTCGACAATGATATGAGCAACAGCACTGTTGTTGATTTTAGAACCCAGAGTATTTACCTCCCGTAAAAACTCCTGGATAAGAAAGTCGAGTTTTCTGCCCTTCTCTCCACCTTCTTGTAAAAACGCTTCAAACTGATTGATATGGCTTCGTAGTCTGACAATCTCTTCAGTCACATCCGTTTTATCAACCAGTATTGCCACTTCCTGACTCAGTCGAACAGGATCCAACTCCACACCGTCAAGCAATTTTGCAAGTCTTTCTTTAAGATCGGCCTCTCGCTTTTCGATAAGTGAAGGAATACTTTGTTCGATAGCGTCAACATGAGCAACAAAACCGACAAGCCGATCTGTCAAATCAGCCGCCAGACATTTGCCTTCCTGGATACGCATGATATCGCACTGCTGTAATGCCTGATCCAGCGCACATTCCAGTTTTTCCCAGACAAGTTCGACATCTTCACCCTGCTGTTCCAATTGTATAACATCAGGATAGTTTACCAATTGTGAAAGGCCGATATCATTTTCAATTCCGAGAGTATCTGCTATTTCAGAAAACGCATTATGATACCTTTTAACAAGTTCACCGTTTACATGTATCTGCCGCAAATCGGAAAAGTCACCTTGTACGTTCAGGACGATATCGACACGCCCACGTTTCAGAATCGAACTCACCTTTTTCCGTACCATGTCTTCCAAACTGACATAGGATTTAGGCAATTTTATTTTCAGATCAAGAAATCGATTATTCACGCAGCGAATTTCAGCAGTCCATGTCTTACCATCACAGGTGATCTCTCCCCTGCCAAATCCTGTCATACTTTTTACAATCATATTTTTTCCATCCAAAACCTGTCAGTCCCTTCTCGCAACGTGCAACGACGCAATCATATAATTTAAGTTTTATCAATAAAAGAATACATATGCATACTCTTCCCACCATCGAGATAAAAAAAAGACGATACGAAATCCGCACCGTCCTTTTCCCCTCTTCTGCCCGTTTACCTGGAGCAGAAAAGTGTTATTTCAATTTTTGGTTAATCATCTCAATCAAATCATTACTGACATCATAGGATGAATCAAAATACAGGACGCTAGTTCTTGAATCCAATATAAACGAGAATTTATTCTTTGCGCCAAATTCTTGAACAACAACTTCCAGCATTTTAAGAATGGGCTGAAACTCTTTTTCCTGCAACCGTTTCATTTCAAGTCTGGCATCATCGGTTTTTGTTTTTAAATCACGTCTCAGTTTATTGAACTCGACAATTTTCTCATCCTTTTTTTCCTGTGTCCAGACGGTGCTCTTCTTCTCAATCTCCGCTTTTAACGCTTCAATTTCTCTCTGCTGGACTTCTAGGGCAGCCATCAACTCTTTCTGTTTTGCCTCAATACGTTCCTTTGCGGCAATGCCAGACTGAGATTCTGTTATGATTTTCTGGATATCCATAACACCCAGTTTCATAGCCCCTTTTTCTGCCGCATACGCTGATGTCAGAAAGAACACTATTAACGCTGAAAAGACACAAAGGCTAAATTTTCGAAAAACCATTATTTTCTCCATACTATCCATTCAATTATTCTACGATAACAAAATCATCTCGTCTATTCTGGGCATAGGCAAGCTCATCGTGTCCATGATTAAGAATTTTTTCTTCCCCAAAACTCACTGTTATCAAATTATCTTCAGATACTCCCAGATCCACCAAATATTTTTTCGCACTGATGGCACGACGTTCTCCAAGTGCCATATTATACTCATTGGTACCCCGTGCATCACAGTTCCCTTCAATACGAATGGTCACATCTGTATTGGCCTTCAAAAACTCGGCATTTGCGACAATACGATCAACCTGATCTTCACGGATAGTTGAGGCATCAAAGTCAAAGTATACCGGCAGCATAGGTCCAGATGTTCTTCCTTCAGTGATCATTGAAACATTCTCTGGAGAATCCAAAGGTTCAGGCGTTCCCATGGTCTGTACTTCCGGTGTTTCTGGAACAAGCTCCTCATCAGTGGCATCCTTTTTACCACAGCCTGTAAGAGACACAAGAGAAAAAATTAATAATGCTGGCAACAAGGCCTGAATCCCTGATTTCATAATAAAAACCTCCATAACATGTAATAGATAACAATTTTAAGCAATAGATCGAAGTCATTTTGCGATAAATGACTCCCTAAAATATCTTGTTTCACCAATCATTGGTATATAAATAGGAAAACCGAGGAAATTCAAGAACTATTTTCACTGGATTCCAATAGAAAGTAAATCTGTTATTTTGTCATCAATAAACTCATATGAAAAAGCAATCATTCTAAGAAATATTTCAGGACCACACTGAAAACAGTATATGGCGATAAAACAATAAATATCGTAGTTGATGTAACTTTGTAGTAGTAAATTTCAAACAACAGGATACAATATAGCCAAGGCGAATACCAAAACTGGTTTTATAATCAGACACTATAGATATTTCCAGGAGATCAGGAAAAATGGCAAAGGCACACGTAAGTCATAATCGGACAACAGATAAAACCATACGGGCAATTGATCGCAAGAGAGAACGAGAAAGACGCCGGATGTTTATTTTTGTTAAAGACAACGCCGAGGCCTTTGCAATAAAGACCGTCCAACGCCTTATTGACAGAAAAATCATCGAAACCAACGCTGTTGAAACCATCCAAAAGGTCTTTTGCACACAATTACGAAAACTCATTGACATAGAAGAGTTTGATATGCAGCTGGCGCTTGCTCCTGTACGAACACTTGTGCAGGACCCCAATGTGGTAAGCCTCTATCTTACTTCCTATATCATAGATGAACTCATTAACCATCCAGACATACAGGATATCTTTGGAGAGGATCTTGATATCTACAGAGCCCTTGACTCCGTGTATAATGTATTACGGCCAAAGTGAAAGCACCTGAATTCCTCCCATCACTGGTTTTTGCCGACAAACATGGCAATATTGGTGATCTGCCCGAACTGACTATGATGGGCAAAAGTAATGATGCCTTTGTACTTCCAGCACGAGACCAGCTTATCCCATTACCAGAAGGCAGTGAGCTTTTTCTGCTTCCAGGCAGATTACCCGTGGGAGGAGACCCGCTTACGGGTGAGCCCATGCTCGTTGATAGAAACCCCAATGCTCCAGAAGAGGATATCCAGGCTGTTGCCGCCTTCATGGCACCAGCCCATACAGCAATCCTGTCCGCCGCCTATCAAAAGAAAAATACTAAAAGCCCGCTCCTGCCGCTGTTTGCCTATACTGCGGTCGGCTGGTATGATAATCAATTCTGGGTCAGCGGCTTCAGAAGTGATGAGGATATACGGCAGGATACTGCACAGTTTAATCGCAACCTGCTTGAGCGTAAAACGCAAAAAAAAATAAACCGCCACCCAGACAATCGCCTTATCCAACATCTGGGAAAATGCTGTCTCACCTATTGCTGTCCGGCCGCTCAGAATTACTTTTTAGAACGCTGGGAGGCGCCGCTGCCGACATCTCCAGTATGTAACGCCAGATGTCTTGGCTGTATTTCCCTACAGCCATCCGGCACCTGCCCGTCAACCCAGCAACGCATCAGATTTATCCCCTCACCTGATGAAATCCATGAAATTGCAAATGACCATATTACAATCGCGGAAAGACCCATTGTAAGTTTTGGTCAGGGCTGCGAAGGAGAGCCTCTTCTGCAAGCGGCAACCATAAACAAAGCCATTGCAAAAATCAGAGCAGCAACAAACAGAGGCACCATCAACCTCAACTCAAACGCATCTCTTCCCACAGCAGTCAAACCCCTTGCAAAAACAGGACTGGACTCATTACGGGTAAGTCTTAACTCTGTACAAAAAAAGTTCTATACCCGCTACTACAGACCAAAGGGCTATACATTTGAAGATGTGATAGAGTCGATTAAAGTAATGAAAGATGCCGGGAAATTTGTGTCACTCAACTATTTTATTATGCCGGGTGTAACCGATTCCAAAGGAGAATGTGATGCCCTTTACAAACTCCTTGAACAGTATTCGATAGATATGATCCAACTGCGCAACATCAATATCGATCCAGAATGGTATCTGAAAACTATTGCTTTCCCAAAAGATGAAAAAGGAATCGGCATTATTAGCTGGAGAAATCAACTGAAGCAGTATTTCCCGAAACTAAAACTCGGATATTTCAACCCTTACCTGGGAGACCCAACTCGATAGCCACATACCGCATAACAGAAAATATGCTCAATATTGCTCAATATATTTATCTATTGAATAGTATCAAATATAAGAGTATATATTAGATAAATTAGATAATAATTTTTCTTAATTTATAGATTTACAGGATATGAGTATGGAACAACTTCCCAATATGCGCTTGACAACCCAGCGCCAGATTATCTTAGAAGAGCTCAATAAAGTCACATCTCATCCAACAGCCAACGAAGTCTATGATATGGTAAAAAGACGACTTCCCCGTATAGGCCTGGGAACGGTATATCGCAACCTGGAGCTTATGGCTGAAAACGGAGTTATACGAAAACTCGAAGTTGGCGGTACCCAAAAGCGTTTTGATGCCACTACGACGCCCCACTACCACATACGCTGCATAGACTGCAATCGTGTTGATGACATTGCAATTTCAGTACAGGAAGAAATCAACAGTCTTGCTGCAGTATCCTCCGACTATCATGTACTGGGACACCATATTGAGTTTTCAGGAATATGTACAGTTTGTCAGAAAAAGCAGGAAAATCCTGTTACTGCAGAACATCTCCAGTAGGATAGAGAGATATTACCAAACACTCTTTTTCAGGGTATTTCTTTTTTATAAAAAGGAGCAGCTCCCTCATCATCGCAGCCGCTCCTTTTTTTATTGCCCATTATTGGCGAGACAATCGAACATAATAATTCAAACAAACCAGCCGCTTGCAAAGGATAACGTATAATATTTTTCGCACATTTAAATGAAAAGGTGGCCTCAACATGGTTAATTGGCAGTTGCCAAACAAAACCATCAACCAGAGGAAAAGACCACCATGGGAAAAGATTATACAAAGAAATTAAGTAATGTCATTGAGATTAATGAATCCCAGATCCAGAATCATCTTGAGGAACTTGTTCGAGGAACAGTAGAAGAAACAATAAATTCTATGCTTGATGCGGAAGCAGATGCATTGTGCAATGCCAGCAGATATGAGCGAAGTGAAGC
>PDWJ01005302.1_pt1 | contig 11707 bp, 7 predicted proteins | sample 1430881 | NCBI WGS metagenome assembly PDWJ01 (sample SAMN01162460, study PRJNA174530) | Oral metagenome, whole genome shotgun sequencing project. | biome: Marine environment; feature: Marine mammal; material: Swab sample of the gingival sulcus; isolation source: swab sample of gingival sulcus... | reverse complement strand
CAGGTAATAAAATCCCTACCAGCCCAGACCGCCCTTGTAATTGAGTATCAGTGATACTGGCACTGATTTCCCAATCGGTGTGCCTACGTTTCCACGACTCCTTACCAACCAACACCACAGTGACCGTACTGTCTCGTAAAAAACGTTCTCGGATTAATGCTTTTGTCCGTTTGATGGTGGTATCGGGGGCGATGTTACCAAAATGATCATCTCTAGTGGCAAATGTTTTTTCTACCAGTGCAATATTTTCAATAAATTTATCTTTATAACCATCATCTTGCCCGTGATGATAGCAGATATAAATTTTGTGTCGTTTTTCAATTGGTTGGCTGTGTATGTCGTTTGAGGAGTCTGCTGTTGTTTGCATGATGGAGTACCGTTGTTTATTGTGGCGTTAAAATGGTTACTTTTTAATGGTTGATTTTTTTAAGTTGGTGTTTTCGTTTTCTACCGAAATTTTGGCATGAAAAAAGAAAAATTACAAGAAAAGTCAATATTAATTTCATAAATTTGATGTGTAATTATGACTGATAGGTTAATTATTTGCAAAATATATCTGTATGCTATATTGTAAAATGTGTTTTAAGTCGTCAAGTTAAATAAACTTAGAATCTAAAATTAGACCTTAGAACTAGAATCCCTTTGTTATCCATTATTTTTGTAGGCGTAGATTACGTACAAAGTGGATAGTGAGGGATTAACTTGTTTTTTGGTCTCCATTTCTTATTTTATCTCTATGTTTAGTACAAACGTTTAGTGCAAAAAAATGTAATGCAAAAAAGGAGTTGCTTTATGAGCATCCAACAACATCTAAAATTCTCTCAGTTGGCAATCGCCATCACTGCCATTGGTGCAATTTCCACCGCTCATTCGGCTGGTTTAGAGCGTTCACAACAGCCCATCGCCCCACTATTTGAAGAAGGTAACTATGCAGAGGTTTATTATGCTTATGTTAATCCAGATATCAAAGGGACTGATGCCTTGGGTCAAAAGGCAGATGGTATGCTAGAAGATTATGGCATGGCAGGTGCTGCGGTAAAAGTTGCACCAACCAAAAATACCGCTTTGGCACTCTTTTATAATAAGCCTTGGGGCGTTGATACTAGCTATCCAGAGGGTAGTATGTTTAATAATCAATACGGAGTAACTCAAGCTCACGTTGATACCGATGCACTTGGCTTGGTGATTGGTGGTAAGCCAAATGGTAGTAATGTTACGTTCTATGGTGGTGTCGAATATCAAAAAGTTTCAGGTAAGATAAAGGCAGCTGCACCATTAGGCAAAGAAAAAGCCATAAAGGCAGTTTTAGATCAAGCAGGAACAGATTTAGCAGGATACAATCAGCTTATCCAAGGTGCAAAAGCAGGTGTTTTGAATCCTACGCAAAAAGCTCAGCTGGATGGACTGAATCAGGCATTGGCACAAAATGTCCCAACGCTTGCAATGACAGAAAATCTGTACGATCTAGACTTTGAAGACGATTCAACCGTAGTGCCTATGGTTGGTATTGCCTTTGAAAAACCTGAAATTGCATTGCGTACAGCTGTTACCTACCGTGCTCCTGCAAAATATACGGTTAAAGGCAAAGAAAGTTTCACTCTTGGAGCAGACCCAACAAACCCAACCAAAAATCCTAAAAACTACCCAGGTGTTACCGAAGTGATTTTTCCTCAATCTGTGAGTGTGGATTTTGAAACAGGATTAAGCGAAAAACATCAGTTACTAGGTATGGTGAATGCTCGTTGGGTGAACTGGTCAAAATTTGAAGTATCTCCTCCTTTGAGTAATATTTTGCAAGATAATGAGCCCCTTGCCGAGTATGCTGATGATCAATATTCGGTTGAAGTGGCAGTTGGTAAAAAATTCACCCCTAAATTTGGGGCTGAGATTCGTGCAAGCTATGATTCTGGAACAGGTATTCCTTTGAGCTTATTGGGTCCTTATGATTCAGTAACAGGCATTGCTCTTGGTGCTCAATATGATGTTAATGATAAGCTGAGCGTTGGTGGTGGTGCTCAGTATCTAATGATTAAAGGTGGTGAAGTGCCTTCAAACGATCCTAATGATCCAGTATTGAAGGTTGATGATAGTAAAGGTTATGCACTGGGTATGAAAGTGGGTTATCATTTTTAGTATTGAACCTTGGTATTGAACTTTAGTATTGAATTTTAGTATTGAAACCTGACTTTATACAACAAAAAACACCTGTCACTTGGCAGGTGTTTTTGCTATCCACACGGGATTATTGATAGAGCACCGAGTCCTCGGGCACTTCTTCACCCATCACGATTTTCCACATTTCTACTGCCTTATCTCTAGCCTGTGCGTTGTTTTCACTGACTAAACTTTCACTAGCCAAACCTTTATCATCTGAATCTTCACTATCTAGACCTGCCACTTGCTCGCATAATGTCAACCACTGCCGATAAAAATGATTGTAGCTATGCATATCGTGACGGATGATAAGTGACATCAGCATTTGCGAGATAAAAATCAAACTATCAGCATTAAGGCTATTTATTATGGCTAATTTATCAATGTTTGAGTTCTTAGCAGACCCTTTAACCGCAAAACTATTCGATAGCAAACTATCTAACAAGTTGCTAGAATCCATTTTATTTACTGTTACTGACTGCATCACAGTTTCAAAGATACCCACCGCCAAAAAATAATCAAATATCAACGGATGATAAAAAGTGTACATATCATTATTATCACGCACAATCATTGAGCTATGCAAATCTTGTAAAGCAATTTCCAATTCCACTCGCCCTGTATCAATGCCTAATTGAAGTTGCCGATAGCATTTATAATGATCAAAAAAGAATTGACGTAAGTTTTCCAAACTGATGCAAGGTATCGGTTGTTGAGAACTTTGCTCGTCATATTGTTTAGAATCTTTTTGAAGTCCGTTTTGAAAAACTTTTTGGGAGCCTGTTTGAGAACCTGTTTGAAAACACTGTTGCCACATGGTTAAAGCAATTTTCCCAAATATTTTTTGCTTTTCTTTGATGTTAATAATGCCTTTGCCACTGTCTCGTTGCATCAGTTTACTCATCAAATCAGTAAACATTTCCGCAGAATTTATAAAGCCCGTTTTATCAAGAGACGGCTTGACGTTTGGCAATAGTGACTTCGATAATGATAACAACAAAGGATTGATAGATAAATCAAGCAGATATTCCACAAAGGTGTTGCTATCTTCATGAGTTAAATCAAGTTGCTGATAAATTGGCAATGTTTTATTCATCGTATAAATATAACGTTGCAGGTTTTTTTTCACCGTGGCGGTCGCTAGCTTATCGATTTGATACGCTTGATAATTATGAATGCCATTAATGCTTAGCTCAGTATTGTAAAATGCTTCGGTAAAGGTGGTCTGTTCTTGTTTGCTTTCAAACAACTGGCTACGGCAACTGATAACAATACGACTTGGACTGTCGGGAATGGTCGATTCCTCAACTGGTTGCCCGATGATACGCATTAAATCTTTGGTATATTGCACGCTGGGCAGTAGCGATAATAGCTTATTTAAAAAGCCATTTTGCTGATTTTTTCCCAGCTTTTGTACCGCTTCATCAAAGCCATCAAACACCACCACGCAGGGATATTGTCGTACCAGTTTAATAATGTCTTCGCCGGCTACCTTGGGAATGCCTGCAACGCAAAACATCACTTCTATCAACTCTGCCAGACTTTTATTGGCAAACTCAAGCTCATCATAAATACCAGTTAGCAACCGCAAATTAAAATACAACGGTAAAACTGGTTTTGCCATAGTATCACCATAACGACTGGCTTCGTAATGCTCATGAAGTTTGCTAACCAGTTGTTTACAGATGCCAGATTTACCCGAACCAAAATCACCAAACAGATAGAACAGGCGACTGCTTTGCCCTGTGTCTGTCACTGTATCTAAGCCTGTTCCAGTGTTATTCCCTAAGTTACTATTATAGGAAAGAGGCGTAAGTGACCAATGATACAGGTACTCGACAATATCAACGTGCTTATCAATATGACTGCCAATATGACCACCAAGATTATTACCAAGATTATCACTAAAAAAAGCATCATTTAGCGGATAGTCAGTAATCGAATAATCAGTAATCGGCTTGGCAGTAAGGATGATGTTATTAAAAAAGTCGCCAGTGACTAGATGCTCATTAGCATACATAATGGCATCTTTTGTGTCTTTAAATGAGCTCATGTGTTTACCAGTTTAGTTGCTTTAATTTAGTTTTCTAATTTACTTGCTTTATTGTGGAATTGGAAGTTATGTTTGTTTTATCTCAACACGCCCTAGTGTATCATGTTTATCAACTTGGTTAATCCTATTAAACACAAAATTAGCTAAACAAAAAGGTATTAACAAGAGCAAAATTCATTATCTAAACAATCATTCTCAACTTTTAACAAATAGTGACTAGGCTGTCACCGTATATCCCAAATTTTATGAAGATAACACTTGCAATGCTTACATTTCAATGCTATTTTGTACTTTGATATAGTTTGCAATACCATATGAGTATCATAAAAACACCGTACATCTGAACATCCAAAGCAATCTCGACAAGGAGAATGACATGAAGTACCCACTTATTGCATTAGCCACTCTATCAATGAGTCTGTTGGTCGGCTGTGGCAATGATCCAGCACCAGCAAAATCTGATGCTAAAAAGCCAGTAGCAACCGAGTCAACCAATCAACCTACCAAAACAGCAGAGAAACAGACAGATAATGCTGTTACTTATCGTATCGGTACCATGGATACTTATCCTCCATTTGCAACTGCCGATTCAAATGGACTGCCTGATGGTTTCGATGTTGACATCATAAAAGCGATTGCAAAAGAGCAAGGCTTTAATGTTGAATTTTTTGCTCATCCTTGGGATCAGTGGAAGACCGACCTTAGTAAAGACAAGGTAGATGTTTGGGTTGCTGGTATTGCCATTAAAGATGATCGTAAGGAATTTGCCACATTCTCTGACCCATATATGGCAGACCCTACCACTATTTTAACTAGGGATGATGAAGCTTCTAAGGGCATTACCCAAGAGACCTTAAAAGACTATAAGGTCGCTGCCGAAAAAGGCTCGCCAGCTGTTGCTATCGCTGAATCTCTTACAGGTAATGTTGAAAACGTTAAGGTATTTGACACCAATTATCACGCACTAGAGGCATTATTGCAGAAAAAGGTAGATGCCATCGTTGGTAATGAAAACGCATTGACTTATCTAAGCAAATCTTTCCCAGAATATAAGTTTAAGGCAAAAACCATTGAAAATGAGGAAAATAAGGGCAAGCAACTTGGCTTTATGGTACAAAAAGATAAGCCTGAGGTGGTTGCACAATTGAATGAAGGTCTAAAGGTTATCAAAGCCAATGGTGAGTTTGATAAGATAAAAGAAAAATGGTTTGGTAATTTATCTGACTAATTGGTAATGGTTATTAATAATGTATGACCTATGCCTAAATAAAATAGGATTTGTTGAAAACCAATGAGTCCTATTTTTTATGCTCTAGGAGTTATGCAACTTATAGCCTTTCCCTAACCCTCATTGAAGATGGAATGAAGGTAAGGTATAGAAACTAAAAATATTTTTATACTTTTATAAATGATATTAATTTGTTTTGTTATGTATTTTCTAGTAGAATACGGAATCTTATTTTTTTAAACAATTGTTAATAGAACCTGTGTATTTCATTATGTGTATTTCATTAAAGGAGAATGTTATATGAAACAACCATTAAAACACCGTTTAAAATACGGTATCGTTGCTTTGACAACTATGATGGCTTTGGCAGTTAACCAGTCTGCTGTAGCAGAGGCTCGATATATTGTACTTGATGGCAAGCATGTGTCATCTGCTGATATTGATGCCATCGCAGATGGTGCCTATGTTGCCGTTGATTCAAAAGCCAAACAACGTGTTAACGATAGTTTTGACGTTTTGCTAGAAGCTGCCAAGACTGGTCAAAAGATTTATGGCTTTACCGTTGGTGTGGGCTGGAACAAAGACAGAAGTTTTGTTAACCCAGAAGGCGATATTAGTCCAGAACTCATTCAGTCTTCAATAGACTTTAACAAAGGTTTGATTCGTGCCCACGTCGGTGCTGTAGGTGAGCCATTACCAATAGAAACCGTGCGTGCTATATTGGCAACTCGTCTGAATATGGTACTCACAGGTTCACCAGGTATTCAGCCAAAATACGTACAAACCTACGTTGATATGCTTAACAAAAATGTCATCCCTGTGGTTCCTAGAAAAGGCTCAATCGGTCAAGCGGACATCACTGTATTGGCACACGTTGCCCTAAATATGATTGGTGAAGGTGACGTCTATTATCAAGGTCAAAAAATGCCTGCTAAAACTGCTTTTGAGCAAGCAGGTATTGAAATTGTTGACCCTTATGGTAAAGATGCGTTAGCAATTTTATCAACTAATGCCTACTCTTTGGCGTTGGCAAGTGAAGCAATTGCGGATCTTAAACAGCTTGTGAAGATGCAAAAACTCATCTATGCGTTAAGTCTTGAAGCTCTTGATGGCAATGTGTCTCCAATATTGGCAGACAATGTCAATATGAAAGGTTTTAGACATGGTATCGAAGCATCTGCAACCATCCGTAATCACCTAAAGGGTAGTTACTTGTGGCAAAAAAGTGATACTCGTGCCGTGCAAGATCCTTTAAGTTTCCGAGATGCACAATGGATCATGTCTTCGTTAGACGAAGCAGTCGAACGAGCAGACTATAAGTTAATTACTCAGATTAATCATGGCGATGATAACCCAACGGTTGCTGTTGGTGTGAGTCCTAATAACAGTGAATTTGCTTATACTTCTGAGCTACAAAAGCGATATGTGGCAAATAAAGGTGCGTTATTCTCATCATCTAACTTTGATCCAACGCCTTGGGTGTTAGACTTTGAATACGCTACCATTGCTATTGCTCATAATGCCAATGCTTCAAGCCAGCGTATCATTAAGTTGAACAACCCTAGATTTACTAAACTGACTCGTTTCTTAGGTGGTAAAGACACTTACCATGCCTTTGGTGCGATGGAAAAACCGTTTGTGAGCCTAAGCCGTGAAATTCAGATGTTGGCAAACCCTGCATCGGTGGCAACTATGTCTGTGGCAGGTAATATTGAAGATGTCGCCACCAATGCTCCTTTGGTTGTAAGCCGTCTAAATACAGCCACTGAAGATTATGCGTATATCTTAGGTATGGAGCTACTTCACGCCGCTCAAGCGATTGATTTACGCCTGCAAAAGAATCCAGAGCTTGCCTTGGGTGGAGACACCAAAGCACTTTATCAAGCGTTTAGACAAAACGTACAATTCCTTGATAAAGACAGACCATTAAGCGATGACTTTGAAACTGCGAAAGAATTTGTGATGAGTTATTAATTTATCCAATTGTTCTCTTTAAACTGAAATAGAAAAATAGCCTTGTGAAACTACAAGGCTATTTTTTGCAACTTTTACCAATACTCTTTTAGCTACCAATGCTCTTTTAATTGTTTGACATATTGTTTGTTAAAGTCAATAAAGTTTTGCGTTTCATTTTGATGCAACAGATTGGGCTCATTGGTTAGTAGCAAGACATCATTTTGGTTATGGTGTTCTGCCAATGGTGATTGCGATTGAAAGTGAGCCAATAACTCATCAAGCTGGTCAAGCAGTTGCTCTCGTTGTGCATCTGTTGTGTCATGCTTGTAAAACACTTCATCCATTTGTTTTAGAGTATTTTCTTCCAGTTTTTTAGAAATCACCTCATAACTACAAACCGTATTTTCTGGAGCTTGAGCGACAAACCACTTTAGTAAAATACGCAACTCCATCAAGCCATCACGGAATTTTTTCTCCACATCCGTACCCACAGTGGCAAATCCTGCCATCTTTTTATCAAGGATACTGGCGTTTAGCTCAATTATCTCATCTAACTGTCTATGAAACAGCTGATTGACGTGCTGTTGGTGCTTTTTGGCAAATAAGGCTTTGGCATTGGCATCCACTTGACCATGTTTAGCAAAGCTTTTCGCCATCGTGTTTAGTCGCATAATCGAGTTAATCGCCACATCGACAATCAGCTCACGCACCGAAGTGGCTAAATAGGCATGATGTTCTTCTAGATAAGGCAGATATGAATAGGATTTATTGATTTCGTCAATCAGTCGTTGCAGTAACTTTAAATCTTCCACAGACAATAGCTGAGCCAAATGGGTAGCAACACGATGAATCACCAGTGGAAATTCTACCGTTTGCCCATCTTGCTCAATGGTCTCTCGTCTTGGTGTCGATGATGTGGACTGTGATGAAGAGCCTGAGGAAGAACGTGAAGCGTTCGCTGAATTATCTTTATCATAACTGCTAATAAACTTTGGGCGTTGGGCGACATCAACCTGTTTGTTGTTACTCATCCGAGAATATAAACCAAAAGTGGCGGTAACTAATGAAAACGCCAACAGTTTTAGCCCAACTAACCAAGCCAAAATGAATAATACAACCGAAACGGCTAGCATAGCATTACCCAGCATCTGATATTGTGATGGTTGCAATTTGCTACGCATCGCTGTGGCAAAATGCGTCGGAGCAATCAGTAAAAATGGTACTGAAACCACTGCCAATGCCAAGTTTAATAAAGTAAAAGGGTCAAAAACCACCAAGCCAAAACCAATGGCAGACAGAATCGCCCCTTTGATTAATTCACGGTTGTTATTTGCTTGGAGTTCAGTGCTTACTTGGTTACTGACCCTATTACTCACTTCATTCGTCATTGGTGTACCTTGTTGTTATTAAAAAGTTGCGATTAAAAACTTTACATCGTTAACTTTACATGATTAACTGGCAGGTGACAATCAGTTTTTTCTATTTGTAAGTAGCTGGACAAAAATAATCCATAACTTTCATTTACCCCCTCTAACTCCCTGAGAGAGGAAACAGCGAAATATTGTTTCGCCCGCTCGCAAGACAAGAGCTATGCTCGCGTAGCAGGGGGAGAACTTTTAAAATATGGATTATTTTTGTTTTTTTACTTAGTATTACAAAATCCATAAACAGTAGAGGTTAAAAAATAATGACCACGACAACTTTTAATTTACTCGGGCATCGAGGACTAAAAGCCAAAGTTTTAGAAAATAGTAAAGAAGGCTTTGCTTATGCCAATAGCTTGCAGTCGCAAGGATTAGCGGGTATTGAATTTGATATACAACTGACCGCAGATGGTGAATTGTTGGTGTTTCATGATAATGATTTAAAGAGATTGTGTGGTAAACAAGGTAGAATTGAGCAATTATCTGCCCATGCTTGCCAACAGATTTTTCAGCAAACGACAGGGCATTCGTTACTGACTTTGGCAGAGGTTACCCCCTATTTACAAGGCTTTCGCCATATTGAATTGGAAGTCAAAACCCATCAACGAATGAATAATCAAGCCTTGATTGAGCGTTTGCAAAGCGTTTATTTTTCTACCGAGTTGCAAGATTTACCAATAGTATTAACCAGCTTTGATACGGATATTCTACAGCAATTACAACACGACAAGAAACTTTCAAAGGTTGCAAGGGGTTTGCTAGTGGAAGATGAGTTTCAACTATCCGAGTTGATCAATACCGCTTTAAGATTGCAATGTTGCCAAATCGGCATAAATTATCAGCTAATTACGCAGGAGGTTGTGCAAGCGTGTCATCGCTATGGACTAAAAGTAACCGCATGGACGGTCAATGATGTTAAGGTTGCAAAAGCGTTAGTGAGTTTGGGGGTGGATTCGCTGATTAGTGATAAAATGCTACGCCCACTTAATCTTACTTAATTCATCTAACAACGCAGGTTTTCGACGATAGGTTTCTTTCCACTTAGCCACCATAGTTTGCCATGCAACCGCCCCTTGAGGCAAGCGTTTGACCGTTTTGCTAATCTCGGTGGCTTGTTCTGCATAGGCTTTGCGAGTGGATAACCTGTCAATGTTTGAATTCCACTGAAGCGTAAATTGCTGTATCAATGACTGAAGAAATGCGTCATCAGCATGGTTTGCTAGAACTTCTAAATAGACATCAATCAAAGTGGGTTCAGGATACTGCTTAATTAAACCGACCAAGTCATTATGTTGCTGTTCTAATTTATAAAATTGTGCCAACTGTCTTAATGCACTACGATTTAAGTGACTCTTAATAGACTTATCAGCAGATTTACCAATTGATTTTCGTAACCTGTTTTGTTCACTTTCTCGAATGCTCTGCCATTTTTCCATACTTTCCCCTGTATAGCAGGCCTTCCACTTAGCGTAATACTCTGTATTGATAAAGTAAGAATGGTTGTTAAAAGCTAGTTGATAACTATTTTTTATTAATACATCAATGAGATGATGTTTTTCGGCTATCTCCACCAACTGTTGTCGCCATTGTTTTATGTCATAGCTACTGTCGGATTGCTGTATGCCTTCTTCAATAAGTGCAATTGCTTTGTCAATTTCTCCTTCGACTAACAAGGTACGGATACGCACATCACGAATGGCTTTGATATGAATATAGTCTGTAATTAATGTTTCAGCTTGCTCATCGTCTCCCCTAATTTAATCTAGCAAATAATCATCATTTGTTATACGATAGTCACATGAAAATAAACGGCATAGACATACAAGCAAGCGTAACTAAAATCAAACAGCAAATAGAAACTGATAAAGAAATATCGGATTCATTGCGTATGACATTTGAATTACTGCTACTTATCATCGAACTACTATACCAAAGACTAGGACTAAACAGCAATAACAGTAGCATCCCCCCATCACAAGACCAAAACCGCAAAAGAGAAACAAAAAATAAAAGTGATAAAAAATCCGGAGGACAAAAAGGTCATAAAGGAACAACCCTCGAACAAGTTGATAATCCAGACATCATAGAAAAAATATGCATCGATAGAACCCTACTACCAGAAGGCAACTATACAGAAGTAGGATTTGAGAAAAGACAAGTATTTGACATAGAAATCAGAAAAATAGTCACCGAATACCAAGCCCAAATATTACAAAACGAGTATGGTAAAAAAATTACTGCACCATTTCCTAAGCATGTTAACAGCCGAGTACAATATGGCAATGGCGTAAAAGCCCATGCCGTATATCTATCACAATACCAACTATTGCCCTATGAAAGATTACGAGAATACTTTACCGACCAACTAGGCATACCAATTAGTGAAGGCAGTCTCTACAACTTCATCAGTACAGCTCATGATAAATTAACTGAATTACAAATTACTGAAAAGATAAAAGCCCAATTAATACAAGTACACACACTACATACAGATGAAACAAGCATTAATTTAGATGGTAACAAATATTGGTTACATAATGCCTCATCTGATAAATGGACATATTTATCACTGCATAGTAAACGTGGCTATGATGCCATGAATGATATTGGTATCTTACCAAAGTTTCATGGAGTCTTATGCCATGACCATTGGAAACCCTATTATCGTTATACCGATTGTACGCATTCTTTATGCAACGCTCATCATCTGCGAGAATTAACCCATGCCTATGATAAAGATGAACAAGCATGGGCGAAAGAAATGCATACATTTTTACTTGAACTCAATAAAGTAGTACATACAGCAGGTGGTGCGTTGGATAGCAAGCAACAAGCTGACTATATCCTGAAATATCAAGCTATTTTAAAAGAGGGTGATACAGAATGCCCTGA
>PDWJ01004746.1_pt1 | contig 11707 bp, 9 predicted proteins | sample 1430881 | NCBI WGS metagenome assembly PDWJ01 (sample SAMN01162460, study PRJNA174530) | Oral metagenome, whole genome shotgun sequencing project. | biome: Marine environment; feature: Marine mammal; material: Swab sample of the gingival sulcus; isolation source: swab sample of gingival sulcus... | reverse complement strand
ATCGACGAACAGTTCATCGTCCTTCTCGAGTTTTCTACCCTCAAAACCGCCCATTTTGGACTTCATACACGTCGACTTACTGCCATTCGGCGCCGGCACATCAATTGCTCCGGCAAAAGCAAGATATGCCCGCATGCCCTTTTTGCACATACCGAAGGAAAGCACCGAATCCTTCTTTGCCAGCACACTGGTAAACATCGGCACTTTTTTTCCATCCAAGGTCGGTGACAGATCGGCTCCCGTAATCGCAAACACCGTATCCGCACCGAACTGAAGCTTCGGTCCCATCAGCGTCATCTCAATCGCCGCCTCACCTTCGTCATTGCCGACCAAAATATTTGCCAACCGGAAGGAATACTCGTCCATAACTCCCGTCACAGGAATTCCGAACTTTTGGTACCCGACACGACCCAAGTCCTGTATCGTTGTCAGAGCCCCTGCCTGCAGTACCTTAATTCTGTTCATGGAGCTCCTCCTTTCCCACGGTTCGTATCGTAACCTTGTACGTGCCAGCTTCCACTTCTTTTTTTATCGCCAAAAACTCCGCTTCGCTCACCGGAATATAACGTATATAGTCACCTGCATTGATAAAAACCGGCGGCTCGTTCTCCACATCAAATAAATTCAGCGGCGTACGTCCAATAATCTGCCAACCTCCCGGGCTATCCGACGGGTAAATTCCGGTCTGCTCACCGGCAATTCCCACAGAGCCCCCAATAATTTTCGTTCGAGGTGTCTTAAGACGAGGAGTCGCAATTCGCTTATCCATCCCACCGAGGTAGGTAAATCCCGGAATAAAACCGAGCATGTAGACAAGGTAGTCGGTCGACGAGTGAATCTTCACCACCTCGTCCTCACTAAGCCCACTGTGTTCCACGACATGCGCCATATCCTCGCCATACTCTCCGCCATAGACGGTCGGAATTTCGATAAGCTTAATCGTCCCCTGTTCCTCTTCCGCGTTTGCAATCTCTATCGCCTGTAGTTTTCCCAACATCTCCGCATAACTTATTTTTAACGGATCATACTGAACCAAGACCGAACGATATGTCGGGACGATTTCCACAATAAAATCGCCCGCTATCATTTCAATCGCTGCGACAGTCTGCCGAATTTTGGCATTGATTTCTTTCGAAATCTCCCGCCCAAACTCGAGAACAATCGCAGATTCGCCACACATTAAGTACTTTGTTTTATCGTACATATTGTCTCCTAACTAAACAATGTTGCCATTTTTTGAAGCGAACCAACACCCATGTACGCTGTGCCGACAACAACAAGCCAACCGAGGTAGTACAAGACTTGTGGATGTTTGTACTCGCCGACAATCTTTTTGTTTTTCGCTGCCAAAAGAATTGCCGCAAGAGTAAGGGGAAGAATCAGTCCGTTTAGCGAACCTGCAAGCACAAGAAGCTTCGCCGGTTTTCCAAGAGCGATTAGGATAAGCGTTGAAATAACAATAAACGCAATAATCGTCGCATTCTCATTTTTCGCAACCGGTTTAAATAATGTCTTTAAGAACGACACACTGGTATAAGCCGCCCCGACAACAGAAGTAAGTGCTGCCGCAAGGAACACAAGACCGAAGATTTTATACCCGACATTTCCGGCACCTAGTTCAAACGCCGATGCCGCAGGGTTCGTCGGATCAAGCACATTGCCTTTCGAAACAACACCCAAAATCGCAAAGAATAACAAAATACGTACAATCGTTGCCACAGACATTCCGAGAATAGCCGATTGTTTGACCTGTCCGATATTCTCTTCCCCTGTAATCCCGGCATCGATTAGTCGGTGTCCGCCGGAGAAAATAATATATCCCCCGACCGTTCCGCCAAGCAGCGTCATAATTGGAAGGAACAATCCCAAACTAAAATCTTTTGGTACAAAGGTATTGGAAATCGCCTCTCCCACCGGAGGATTCGTAGAAAACGCAACATAACCGATCAAAATAATCATCATCGCCCCGAGGATCTGAGTGAGTTTATCCATTGCTTTTCCGGCGGATTTCGATGAGAAAATTAAAATACCAAGTACACCGGCAATCGCCGCTGCGAGTTTTTGGTTCATACCGAATAGCACATTAAGACCGAGCGCTGCCCCGCCGACATTCCCGATATTAAAGGCCAGTCCGCCCAGTGCTACCAAGAACGCCAAAAAATAGCCAAGCCCCGGAAGCACCTTGTTCGCAACGTCTTGACCACGAAGTCCTGAAACCGAAAGCACACGCCATACATTAAGCTGTGCAATAAACGCCATAATAACCGATACGAGGATAACAAAACCAAATGTCGCCCCATGTTTTTCTGTAAATGCCGCCGTCTGAGTCATAAAACCCGGTCCAATAGCCGATGTCGCCATTAGGAACGCCGCACCTAGCAGTACCGAAAGATTTCCCTTTTTTTGTTTTTCCATACATTCTCCTCACTTAATTCTTACTGATTCATTCTCCATCCATAGACACTTCACGCAAACAATACATTCTTTCCCGCGATTACACATCTAGGAAAAATCCTGGAAATAGGAAAAATCCCGGAAAAAACATAGCCTTTCTTGTCCTGTCTACCACATTTCAGCATCTCCAGTACCCACCATAAACAAAAGATAGTTACTATACCATACCGTTGTATCACGAAGACTTTCATCACGCGCTATGGTATCACAAAAAGCAGTATCCGCAGAAACGTGTTTTCATGTCTATAGATTACTACTTACATTACTACTTAATGAATTCTGAAATCGCCCTCAGCTCAATACCGGCATCCTGAAGACCTTTTCGGATATTCGCGACAAACTCAATCGCCTGTGGATTATCCCCATGGACACAAATCGAATCCGCCTGAATCTCAATTTCTTCTCCACTGACGGCTTTGACTTTTCCTTCTTTCACCATCTTAACAACCCGTTCGATCGCCTCGTTCGGATCTTTGACAAAAGCACCCGGAAGTTTTCGGTTGACAAGTGTTCCGTCGGCATTGTACCCCCTGTCCGCAAACACTTCCTGCGCTACCTTCATGCCTCTTTTCTTCGCTTCTCGAGCGATATAACTTCCGCTTAGTACCATCACAAAAATATCCGGATCAAATGCCTGAATCCCATCAAGAACCGCATTTGCAAGAACTTGATCATTCGAAGCCGTATTGTAGAAAGCACCGTGAAGTTTCATATGCTGAAGCTTTGTTCCATGTGCTTTCGCAAAGGCATACAAAGCACCGAGTTGGTACAACATGTAGTTTCTCGCCTCATCCGCAGAGATTGCCATTTTTCGCCGACCAAAACCCATTAAATCAGGGTATCCCGGATGAGCCCCCACACGAACGCCCTCGTCTTTTGCTACTCTGGTAATTCGATCCATAATAAGAGGATCTCCGGCATGCCAACCACATGCGACATTTGCACTGGTAACATGTTTTAAGATGTCTTCATCAAGCCCAAGTTTGTAACTGCCAAACCCTTCTCCGATATCACTGTTTAAATCAACGTAATTATTCATACGACCTCCTTTACGATGATTATAACACGTGGATTAAAACAGTGTAAATATAGTGTAAAAAAAAGATTGTTCCATATTATTTCCACCCCTATACAAAAAGGCTTGTTAAACTAAAGTTAAATTAAAACCAAAATCGTCTGATGCCCTGCCCCAACCCCTCCTTCGTCGCTTCACGTACTCCCTCGTGAAACTTCCGCTCACGTTGTTCGTCCAGTGCTACGCACTGCAAGGTGAGGAGAGTCGAACCCTTTATCGTCTGTCAAGGCGTAGGGTGCACACTTTTCCTTTTTTCGCTTTAACGGGCAAGCAGCCCGTCGGCTGTAAAAAAATAAATATCATTCACCCTACGCCGGACAGATGGAAACAGTTTATTCTGTGGTAAATTTTTGTTTAAACGATGAAAAGGGCGTAGCCAATACTGGTGGTATTAGCAAGCACTTTGAAGAAGTTTAAGCAAAATTTACCAGAATAAAGCGACAAAAGTTCGATTCTCCTCACCTTAAGACCTCCGGTCTTGGAAGCCTCTAATCTGCACCGAAGGGAAGCTAACCGCCCACATTACATACGAAGAGGCTTATTGGTCTGAAAAACAGTATGAAAAAAGAACAAAAAAAGGAATCAGAAGTGCACTGAACCTTGATGCCAACGAATGATTTCATCCTTCCTACCTTTACACGAAGAAGCTTGTTGGACGGAAATTAAATTAAAACGAAATAAAAATGTCCGACACCCTACTTTTTAAAACCCCTCGTTCGTCGCTTCGCGTACTCCCTCGTGAAACTTCCACTCACGTTGTTCGTCCAGTGCTACGCACTATAAGACCTCCGGTCTTGGAAGCCTCTAATCTGCACCGAAGGGAAACCAACCGCCCACAGTACATACGAAGAGGCTTATTGGTCTGAAAAACAGTATGAAAAAAGAACAAAAAAAGGAATCAGAAGTGCACTGAACCTTGATGCCAACGAATGATTCCTTTTTTTGTTCTTTCTAAAAAACTCTGTTTTTCTTACTCCAACAACGCCGGATGAGGAGGCATATGCCTTTTGTGCTCACTCACGCGATGAAGTCGTTCAATAATCGCTGCCGCTTCCTCCGGCACCTTTTCTCCCATAAGAATACTGTCAATCACATCATAGCCGACACCAATCTCATTTTCATCGGTTTGTCCTTCCCAGAGACCGGCTGACGGTGCTTTGTAAATCACAGACTCCGGCACACCCAGCTTTCTCGCCATATGAAAAACCTCACATTTTAAAAGCTCTGCAATCGGAAGCAAATCAACCCCTCCGTCGCCATACTTCGTGTAGTACCCGATATGAACTTCCGCTGCGTTGTCCGTTCCTAGAACCAAGTAACCTTTGTAGTTACCATACGCGTAAATCGTCGCCATTCGCAGCCGTGCCCGCAAATTCGAATCCGCCACTCGAAGCCGTCCAGCATTCAGTGATTTAATCTCCTCATTCCCTTCGCCTCCTTTGCACGTTAACTTCCGCTCATGCTCAACCAAAAAAAGATTGTCCATAATACCAGCGTGTTCTTCCGTAAGATCCACGACTTGATACTCTATCCCACAAGCCTCTGCCGTCGCAATACCGTCTTCCGCATCAGACGGCGAACTATAGCAGGGAAGAATAAGCGACGCTGCGTTGTCGCCAAATGCCCGCTTAGCAAGCGACGCCACCACCGCAGAATCGACACCACCGGATATTCCAACCACCACACCATTGGAATGTGCCTCTTCCACCTTGTCTTTTAGCCACTGTACTATCGTTTCCATATAGCCTTCAATCTTTGCATCCGCTTTCGCGTATTCATCGATTACAGAAAGCCCTTTGCCGACACGAATTAATCCATTTTCCGCCAAGACACCATAGACATGAATCGCAGAATCGGAGGGTTCCACCCAAAACACCGTCTGTTTAAACTTCTCTTGTAAAGAAGGGTCATGCCATAAATCTCGTTCTAAAATACAACCGGAATTAAGACAGGCAAGCGACACGACATCCACCGCCGGAATATCAGACAAACTGGTGTAGCAAGTATCATTACCCAACATCTGCCCCTTACTGACAGGATAAACAATAAATCCTGCATCCTTTAGCATACGATATACTTGATACCCCCGCTTATTCTCATCGTCAAATTGTCCTACAACCGCCCATTTCTTTTGCCCAAATAATAATTCTGTTCTCATAGAACAATTATACACCAGATTATAAATAAATAATCTCGAAATCCGATTCCTTTCAAGTAGTAGAACAAGGGTCTTTCCATCGATAGCATAAACAACTATTTCTACTGTAGCGAAATAAAACCCTTAGTATTCTTTTACCGCCCTACAAATAGTCCCCTAAGCAGAAAACAAGGATAGCAAATCAAAAAAACTACTTACACCGAATGAATACAGAACAATACCGGGCACTTTTAAAAGAGATAGAATAAGTATAAATTTCTTATAACCCATGCCGGTAATTCCTGCAATATAACACATTACATCATCAGGAAACCCGGGAAGAAGAATCATAAGAGCAAACACAATATCAAATCGATGCTTCGTTTGTAACCACCTATTCTGCTTTCTATACTTCTCCTTCCCTACAATACGAACGACAAAATTTATACCGTATTTTTTTGAAATAAAGTATGCACCAAAACTCCCTATAATAGATCCCACGTAGTTATAGACAAAACCCATTAACGGTCCGAACAACAAAACGCCAAGTATATTAAGCATAGCACCGGGAATTAAAGGAAAAACAACAGATAAAACATACAGGACAACAAAGGCGATAGGAGCAAAAATACCAAAGTCAGAAAGAAACCGAGCCATAGACTCCGAGTCAAAAATAATACCTCTCTTGTAAAGGTAGTAAATAAAAAAGCCACATAACGCCGTGATAAAAATGGAGAACACTTTCGAATAATTATTTTTCAAAACATCAATCAAAATCACTCGACTCCTTCCTTACTGACACACCGAAATATTTTTAACAAATATTATGAACACAATTATAGTATCGTCGAACAAAACTGTCAACAAAACAAGAACTACTACCATTTTTATGATACCATTAGGATATGAAGAAAGTAAGTACAAAAATAAATATCACAGGGATGTCCTGTGCCGCTTGTAGCGCGTCCATCGAACGCCGATTAAAGCGTGAAGAAGGCATTCTTTCAATTGCAGTCAATCTACTGGGCGGGGAAGCGAGTATCGAGTACGACTCAGAAAAGATGTCAATGGAGGATATAGAAAACATCATAAAAAAACTCGGCTTTACCCCTTCAGCACCACCGAAATCGGAAGGCAATGCTGAAAAAGAACTCTATGCTGCACTTATTCTCGGGGCGGCACTTGTCCTTTTGGCAATGCTGCCAATGCTCGGCATCGATCCTCTCGGAATTCGAACGATGCCGGTGCTTCACGGTGCCCTACAAATTCTACTGCTTGTGCCCATCGTCTACATTGGACGAAGTTTCTACACGAATGGCATAAAACACTTGGTGACACTGAACCCCAATATGGACACGCTGATCGCGGTCAGTACACTTGCCGCGATGGGCTTTTCCCTCTATTCGTACACCAACCTATTGGGAGGTGCCGCAACAGCGGAACATCCACTCTACTTCGACAGTGCAGGGATGATTATCGGCTTGATAAAGTTCGGAAAACATATGGAAAAAGGATCGAAGGATCGGGCGCTTGGTGCAGTAAAACGTCTGATTCAGCTACGTCCCAGCACAGCAAATGTCATAAGAGACGGAAAAGAAATGAGTCTCGGACTGGGCGACCTTGTACTGGGCGACCTTGTCGTCGTTCGTCCCGGTGAAAGCATTCCTGTTGACGGAGTAGTTGCGGAGGGAATATCAAGTGTCGACGAGTCCATGCTTACCGGCGAAAGCATCGGCGTAAAAAAAGAACAAGGCGATGAAGTCTACGCGGCGACCATTAATTCTACCGGTCTGCTCACGATACGAACGACAAGACTGGGTGGCGATACCGTACTTTCAAAAATTATTAAACTCGTCGAAGATGCTCAGCTGTCGAAAGCGCCGATTTCAAGACTTGCTGATAAAATTGCCGCGATTTTTGTTCCCGTCGTTATGAGCATTGCACTACTCACCGCCATCGCTTGGCATGTCCATCTGGGGAATGTCGCCTTCTCCGTCAAAATTTTCGTATCCGTCTTGGTGATTGCCTGTCCTTGTGCACTGGGACTGGCAACCCCAACCGCTATCCTCGTCGGTACCGGTCGCGGAGCAGAGCTCGGGATACTGATTAAAGGCGGCGAAGCACTCGAAACTATGCACAAGGTCGACACCGTCCTTCTCGATAAAACCGGAACGCTTACCGTAGGCGAGCCGACGGTGACAGAGTTTCTTTGTGAATACGATGAAGGATCGGAAAAATACACCGAACTACTGCACAAAATGTACAGTGCAGAAATACTCAGCTTACACCCACTGGCAAAATCCATTGCGAACTATGCCGAAAACCATCTGAAGGATGGCGATGTCAATGATTCCATAAAAGCGACAACTCCCGAAGCAGGTAAGGCTATCACAGCGGTTAATACCGAACGATTTAAAGAACTATCCGGAAAAGGTGTTGTCGCAGAATTTGACGATGGCATTCTGCTTATTGGAAACGCCAAACTAATGGCAGAAAACAGCGTCGATACGTCTAAGAAAAAAACTGATTTTGAGCGCGTGACGGCAAAAGGAAAGACCGCCGTATACATTGCTCTGGACGGAAGTATCGCCGGAATCGCCGCAATTTCCGATAAAGTGAAAAAAGAGAGCGCGGAAGCGGTGGCGGAACTGAGAAAACTGGGCGTAAAAACCGTTATGCTCACAGGGGACAGTCAGCGGACTGCCGACGCCATCGCAAAAGAAGTAGGAGTCGATGAGGTCGTCGCCGAAATCAGTCCGGAGGACAAGGCGAGAATTACGAGAGAATATAAGGAAAAAGGAACGGTCGCCATGGTCGGTGACGGAATAAACGATGCAATCGCCCTCGTCGCGGCGGATGTCGGTGTTGCGATCGGAAGCGGAACCGATGTTGCCATTGAAGCCGCGGATATTGTGCTCATCAAAAACAATATCCACGATGTGACCTTGGCACTCAGTCTTTCAAAAAAGACCATCGTGAATATCAAACAAAACCTCTTTTGGGCATTTTTTTACAACACCGTATGTATTCCGGTAGCCGCCGGCGCACTCTACCTATTTGGAGGACCGCTGCTCAACCCAATGATCGCGGCAGGCGCCATGTCGCTCAGCTCCGTCACCGTTGTCAGCAATGCCCTACGCCTTCGAAATTTCGGAAAATAAAGCGACAATAAACATTCATTTCGCCATTCAGCAAGGTTTCTCTTCGCTGTTTGGCGATTTTCCACTTAGGCATTTGACTTGTTTTTACTTTGCCATTTGGCGGTTTTTCATTTAGCTGTTTGGCGATTTTCGTTTCCCCAACACAATCCTTAATTAATAACCGTTTTGTTAGATATTGAAAATCTAAAAATGAACTACTATTTAATTTTTTAAACACGATACAGGAACAATTAAGATTCCATCCTTCCGCTTGTACGCATAGTTGCCGACACCTACTAAAATCATTTTGAATGCGGGGCTTTTCATTTTTGTCGTGTCAATACTGTCAGCAAGCTTATTCAACGTCTTCGCCCCTTCTTCTATTGCGCTACTTCCCCCTAGTTTAACCTCAATTAGCCCATACGAGCCATCTCTAAGATGAATTACCGCGTCACACTCTAACCCGTTTTTATCTCGATAATGATACACTGTGCCATTCAAACTTTCCGCATAAACCCTAAGATCTCGCACACATAAATTTTCAAACAAAAGACCCATCGTATGTAAATCGTTAATTAAGTCATCAACCCCTAAACCAAGAGCCGCTACACCAATCGAAGGATCGGAAAAATACCTCGTATCCGAGGTTCTTATCGCCGTTCGAGAACGAAGATTCGGATTCCACGCAAGGGAATCTTCAATCACAAATATTTTTTTTAGTGCCTTAATATAGGAACTTGCGGTAGCATCCGAAGCCACACTATTTTCATTCTCTTTCAAATCCCTTACAATCGCTGTCATCTTTGCTTGCGAACCAATAAATCGGGAGTATGATCTCAAAAGCGCTTTTGAATATTCCGAATCCCGCATCACACCATCAACCCTCGAAATATCATCATGTACAACTGCAGTATAGTAATCGTACGCTTGCTCAAGCGCCACGTCCTTTTTGATGTCCAATGCTTTTGGCCACCCGCCCCTACAAATCAAGTATGCCAAATTTTCCAGTTCCATGTTCGAACCCCCATTTGCCTCATTATATGTAAAGACATCATTCAGTGAAACACTCCCATTCGAATCTCCTGACTCAAACAAAGACATCGGTCGCATTAACATTCTGGTTATTCTCCCCACACCGGAATGATATACCTCAGAAAAATCAGCCGGCACAGACGACCCCGTTAAAATAAATTGATTAAATTCATCGCGCTTATCTACCTCAAATCGCACCGCATCCCATAATTTCGGAGCTACTTGCCATTCATCGATAAGACGTGGCGTTTCTCCTTGTAAAAGCAAGGAAGGGTTAATCTCGACAAGTTCCATATTTTGATCTCGCGTAAAGGGGTCATGCATATACAACACACTTCCGGCATGTTGAGAAGCAGTGGTCGTCTTTCCACACCACTTTGCTCCCTCGATAAGAACCGCTCCTTTCCCGAGTAATTTTTTCTTTAATACGCTATCTGCTATCCTAGGTTTATATTTTTTCACTTAAAACATACTCCTTGTAGTAACTGCATTATAGCACCCGTTTCGCCATTTGGCAAGTTTTTAATTTGCTTTTTGGCGTATTTTTATTTAGGTGTTTGGCGTATTTTTATTTAGGTGTTTGGCTAGTTTTTACTTCGCTGTTTGGCAAATTTTCGTTTCGACGTTTGGCGATTTTATTGACAAATAATTATTAACAAACTCTATTTTTAATCCCTCGAATAAATAATGCCAAGGAATGAGGATTTTCAGAAATACTTAATCCGGGTTCTATTAATTCCAGCTCTAATAAAAAAGGGTTCTGTCCCTCATACAATAAATCGATTCTCATATATAGAGGGTATTCCTGAAATCGTTCATATATAAATTTTAGTATATTATGTACTATTATTTTATCTTTACCAGTGACCGTTGATTGAGAAATGCTACCTCCGAAACCAAAGACTGCGCATTATCAAAGATTAGCATCCTATCATACCTGCGCATTATCAAAGATTAATCCCACTCCATACCTGCGCATTATCAAAGATTAACTCCACTCCATACTTGCGCATTATCAAAAAAAGATTTATAATACCGGTAAAATCAACGGTTTCAAAAACAAGCCAAAACAAAGAGGATTACTATGATTTTCAAAAGAAAAATTTACCAAAAACTTCTACATTGGAAAAACGAAACAAAGGGTGAAAAAGCAATTCTGATAGAAGGTGCCCGACGAATAGGAAAATCGACAATATGCGAGACATTTGCTAAAACCGAGTACAAATCGTATATTCTAATTGATTTCGCAAAAGAAGCCGAAGAAATAAAAGCTTATTTTACAAAGTACTTAAGTGACCTTGACACGCTTTTTATGCTACTTTCTACCCATTTCAACGTAAAACTCTATGAACGACATTCTGTCATTATTTTCGACGAAGTACAAATGTTTCCCCCGGCAAGAGCGGCTATTAAGTACTTAGTTCAGGACGGACGATATGACTACATCGAAACCGGTTCTCTTATTTCCATCAAAGAAAATGTAAAAAATATCGTCATTCCTTCAGAAGAAAGACATCTAAAAATGTTCCCCCTCGATTTTGAAGAATTTTGCCGGGCTTTAGGTGAAGAGCAACTAATCGACTATATAAAAAAATGTTTTGAAAACACAGAGCCTCTCGAACAAAATATTCACAAAAAAGCAATGCTACTATTTAAACAATATATGCTCGTCGGCGGAATGCCTAAAGTCCTGTCACATTTTATCGAGTCAAAAAAAGATTTTGATAAAGCAGATGCTGAAAAAAGAGATATTTTACATTTATATCGAAGTGATATTATGAAAATCAACTCCTCCTATAAACACAAGGTGCTTGGAATATACGATCAAATCCCCGGACTTCTTTCCAAACACGAAAAAAGAGTAATTTT
>PDWJ01005432.1_pt1 | contig 11708 bp, 12 predicted proteins | sample 1430881 | NCBI WGS metagenome assembly PDWJ01 (sample SAMN01162460, study PRJNA174530) | Oral metagenome, whole genome shotgun sequencing project. | biome: Marine environment; feature: Marine mammal; material: Swab sample of the gingival sulcus; isolation source: swab sample of gingival sulcus... | reverse complement strand
TGTTGTCTCGATGATGCTAAAAAACTCTATTCCGGATTTGATTTAACCGATCCTATGACCTCGGTGTCCATGACCATCAACGGTCCGGCACCTATGATGCTGGGTTATTTTATGAATGCCGCTATAGATCAGGAATGTGAAAAATACATCAAAGCCAACGGACTGGTCAAAGAGGTCAATCGCAAAATAAAAGAGATTTATAAGAAAAAAGGTATTACACGTCCGTCCTATCAAGGTGATTTACCAGAAGGTAACGACGGTCTGGGCTTGTTTTTACTAGGAGTGACGGGTGATGAAGTCTTACCAAAAGAGGTGTATGAGGAGATTAAAGCCCGTACACTGGCAACGGTGCGTGGTACGATACAATCTGATATTCTGAAAGAAGATCAGGCGCAAAACACCTGCATTTTTTCAACTGAATTTGCCCTCAAGCTGATGGGTGATGTTCAGGAGTATTTTATAGATCAAAAGGTACGTAATTTTTATTCGGTGTCCATCTCCGGTTATCATATTGCTGAGGCCGGTGCCAACCCTATTACACAGCTGGCATTTACATTGGCCAACGGGTTTACTTATGTGGAATACTATTTGTCGCGCGGGATGAATATTGATGATTTTGCGCCCAATCTTTCCTTTTTCTTTTCCAATGGGGTGGATCCTGAATATGCTGTCATTGGCAGGGTAGCACGCAAAATATGGTCAAAAGCAATCAGGGATAAATACCACGGGAATGAACGTTCTCAGATGTTGAAATACCATATACAAACCTCCGGTCGTTCATTGCACGCTCAGGAGATAGATTTTAACGATATACGTACAACATTACAGGCGCTATATGCCATTTATGACAATTGTAATTCGTTGCATACCAATGCTTACGACGAAGCTATTACGACACCAACTGAAGAAAGTGTCCGCAGGGCTATGGCTATCCAGTTGATTATCAACAAAGAATTAGGCCTCGCTAAAAATGAGAATCCTATACAGGGTAGTTTTATCATAGAAGAATTGACCGATCTGGTCGAGGAAGCCGTGTATGCCGAGTTTGACCGTATTACAGAGCGTGGTGGTGTTCTTGGTGCAATGGAGACCATGTACCAACGCTCTCAAATACAAGAGGAGAGCTTATATTATGAACACCAAAAACATACAGGTGAGTATCCTATAATCGGGGTGAATACCTTCCTCAACAGTCAGGGTTCTCCAACCATTATTCCGGCTGAGGTAATCCGGGCGACAGAAACTGAAAAACAACATCAGATTACCGTTGTCGAGCGTTTGCACAAGGCTAATACCAAAGAAGAGCAGGAGCAGGTTAAAGCCATCCGGGAGGTCGCGTTAGCTTATGGTAATATCTTTGAACAATTGATGGAAGCTACTAAAGTCTGTACTATTGGCCAGATTACCCGAACCCTTTTTGAAGTGGGTGGACAATACAGACGTAATATGTAATCGTTATAAAAAGGTCACTTATACTTTTTTGACATACACATCTCTTTGTGGGAATGGGATTGTTACATTGTGTGCTCTGAAGAGTCTGTCTATTTCAAACCGTACTTTACTCTTGATGATAGTAGCAAAGAAACTGTCTTCTATAGTGAATACTATTTTGAATAGCAAAGCGTTGTCTCCAAAATCCATAAATAAAACCATGGGTGCTGGATTTGGAATAACCTCGTCAACATTAAGTGCGGCTTTGGTTAATAATTCTTTGACTAACTTCACATCACTGCCATAAGCTACACCTACATCTACAGATTCTCTGGTGATATCGTCGTTTTGGGTCCAATTATAGAGTGAATTAGTCAGGTATAAATGGTTGGGGATAATCAGGATTCTATTGTCTATCGTAATGGCTTTGGTTGTTCTTAAATTAATATGTGTCACACGTCCTACTTTACCTTCCACCTCTATGATGTCATTGACATGAACCGATTTATCCACCAAAATAAACAACCCGCTGATGATGTCTTGGAAGAAGGTTTGCAAGGCTAAACCAACTCCCAACAATAGAGCAGCACCACCGGCAATAAGCCCGGTTAATTCTACGCCTGAGAAACTCAGAATAACCATTATGACGGTCAGATAAACAAGGTATTTTAAGTATTCATAAAAACTAACAAAACGTAAGGTGTCTTCGCTATTCAGTTTTTTTGTGAGATAATTTCTGATTTTGTTAAGTAAAAAGCGAGAGATAATAATCATGATGACAATGATTATTACAGTTTTTGCTGTGACTTCCGTATTTTTAATAAAAGGAGTATTCAGGATTTTAAGCAGTGTATCCATGATGTTAAGTGAATTGATAAACAAAGGTACTTTATTAGCTTTATTATTAAAAATAATAGCCAACGTTTTTTTTAATGAAATTTTTATTTTTGCCAATAATCTTATAGAAAATGGAAGACTTCGATCAATATTTAAAGACGGCTCAGGACACTATTGTCCATTATATACCTAAAATTATTCTTTCGGGTATCATCCTTTGGATAGGTTTTAAAATCATCAAAAAACTAACAAAGGTGCTTGATGCCGGTATGAAAAAAGCCGGTTTTAATGATAACATCCGTCCGTTTCTGGTGTCTGTTTTAGATGTGTTGATGAAAGTTGCTCTTTTTATGGGTATAGCTACAATTTTAGGTGCCAATTTGACCGGTCTTGTGGCTGTAATCGCTGCAGCAGGATTTGCCGTAGGGATGGCACTGCAAGGAAGTCTGGGTAATTTTGCCTCGGGAATTCTAATACTGATGTTGAAACCCTATAAAACAGGTGATTGGGTATCAGCCGGAGAGAAGTTCGGGAAGGTTGAGGAAATCAATCTGTTCAGTACAGTCTTGGTCTCTCCGGGACAGAAAACCCTGATTATTCCCAATTCTAAAGTTACAGATAATGTCATTGTCAATTATTCCAATAAGGATGAGATTAGATTAGATTTGGAAGTGACGATGCCTTATGATGAAGATTTTCCCAGAGTCAAACAGATTATTTTAGAGGCGCTCAAACCTTTGGATAAAATCAAACACGACAGACCCATACAAGTGGGAATAGCAGCTTATGACAGTCACAGTCTCAGGGTTAATGTATTGCCCTTTGTAAAACCCGATGACTTTTGGGAAGTCACTTATGAGGCTTATAGCAGTATCAAAAAGGCGTTTAATGCCCACAATATTAAGGTGGCTTATTCAGAAGGTGTTGAAATGGGAAAAATAGGCGGTTAAAGCGCTTTAAAAATTTAAAAACAGGACATATGACAGGTCGATTTATTCAGTTGCAATGGAAGCAATTTTTTCGTTCTAAATATTGGCAGAAAAGTTTAGCACTTAATCTGTTATTGGCTTTTTTGGCATTGTATTTTGCGGTATCATTTATGATGCTTGGTTTTGGGTTGTATAAAGTTCTTGAAGAAGCTTATCCGGAGCAGGATGTGCTTGTGGTTGCCAATACGTTCGTGTTTTACTGGGTTCTGGCGGATCTGATGATCAGGTTTTTCTTACAGAAATTACCCACAATAAGTGTCAAACCCTTGTTGACGCTTCCTTTGAAAAAAAGTAAGATTGTACATTTTGCCTTAGGGAAATCTGTTGTGTCATTTTTTAATGTACTACCACTATTTGTCGTTTTGCCTTTTGCTTTTACATTAATCGGTAACGGCTATGACAGTACACGGGTCTGGTTGTGGGTTGTGGCGATGATTATGTTCTCATTAATCATCAATTTTCTGAATTTTTTAATCGAAAGTAAAACTTCAAAATCTGAATGGGGCTTTGTCTGGTTTATTGCTGTATTGGGCGCTTTGTTTAGCCTGAGCTATTTCAATCTTTTATCATTCAATCAATTGTTCGGGCAATTTTTAATTGCTTTGACCACAGATTATTGGCAGATAGGGTTTTTAGTGGTCGTTTTGGCGGGTTTGTATGTGATGAATTACAAATCGCTGTTGCAAAGTTTATATTTGGATGAAAGCCTGCATATAAAATCCAAAGAGGCTATGACTTCTGAAATGGCCTGGACCCGAAATCTGGGTAGTTTAGCGCCGTTTGTACGTATGGATTTAAAAATGATTTTGCGTAACAAGAGAACCCGGTCATCAGTATTTATTTTGTTGATAGCTGTATTGTATGGTTTGTTTTTTTACAACAAAACGGGTATAGCCAGGCTTCCGGGATTTCTGGTTTTTGCCGGAGTCTTTATTACCGGTGCCTTTTTGATCAATTACGGTCAGTTTGTGCCGGCTTGGGATTCGGCCTATTATAAATTTATCATGAGCCAAAACATATCCTATAAAACGTATTTAAAATCTAAATATGTACTTATGGTGAGCAGTGTGTTGATAGTTTTTATTCTGACCATTCCTTACGTTTATTTTGGATGGGACATTCTGTTAATTAATTTTGCAACAGCAGTGTTTAATGCCGGGGTCAGCGTCTATATCATGCTCTATGCCGGCTCGTTTAACCGTAAAAAAATAGATTTGGATCGTCCGGCGGCATTCAACTATCAAGGTACCGGTGCCGTACAATGGCTGATAGGCTTTCCATTATTTTTGTTGCCAGTTTTGGTGTTTTATCTGCCTTATAAACTCATTAGTTTTGAAGCGGGTATTGCCTCATTGATTATTTGTGGATTGTTAGGTCTGATTTTACATAAACAAATATTGAATAGGATTACCAAACAATACCAACATTCAAAATACAAAATGATAGCAGCATTTAGTGAAGAAGAATAAATCAATGGACGTTAAGCAGCAGCTAAAGCTCTGATAATAAAGCTAAAGCTAAGTACAAAACTAAACTAAGCCAACAAAATATAACGACTTTCAAACCATATAATAGTCATGATAACAGTTGATAACCTCACCAAAAAATACGGTAAAGACATTGTTTTAAAGATTGATAAACTGGACATTCCCAAAGGACAAATTTTTGGGTTGGTCGGGAACAATGGTGCCGGAAAAACCACCTTGTTCAATCTTATTTTAGACCTTATTCAGCCGACTACGGGAACAGTTACTATCAATACTGTCAATGTTCAACAATCAGAAGTCTGGAAACAAATCACGGGTAGTTATATCGATGAAAGTTATTTGATAGGTTATCTGACACCCGATGAATATTTCAATATGATTGGTGAATTGCGGGGTATGAATACCGTAGATGTCAAAAACTTTTTGGAGCCGTTCAGCGAATTGTTTAACGACGAAGTGGTGGGGAAAAAGAAATACATCAGGGATTTGTCCAAGGGTAACCAAAAGAAAGTGGGTATTGTAGGGGCTTTGATGGGTAACCCTGAGTTGGTTATTCTCGATGAACCTTTTGCCAATCTGGATCCTACAACGCAAATCCGGTTAAAGAAACTCATTCAACACTATATTGAGACTTCGCAAACCACTTTTTTGATTTCCAGTCATGATCTGGGACATGTGACAGATGTCTGTGGACGTATCTTATTGCTGGAAAAAGGCGAGGTGGTCAAAGATATTGAAACGTCTGAAGAAACGTTGACCGAACTATATCAGTATTTTGATTTGTAACATCAGATCTTAAAAAACTTATTTTATGCAAAAAACTATCATTTTTTTATTGTTGGTTGGTTTGACTTTAGCTTGTAATCAAAAGGACAATACATCTGTTGTTGACGGGATCAAAGCTTATCAATTGGAACTCAATATGCAATATGCAGACCGTGAAAAGTCACCGCTGACTGCTGAAGATTATGAGGTGTTCAGGTCTTTAGAATTTTTTGAACCCAATCTGGATTTCCGGGTCAAAGCCCGTTTTGAACTAAATGCTTACCCGGTGCCCATAACCCTGAAAACCACAACAGACCGAAAACCAGTGTACCAAAAATACGGCACTTTGTATTTTCAATTGCAAGGCCAGGATTGTCAACTGTCGGTTTATGAAATGCTGGACAACGGTAAAGGCGGTAAGACTACCGGACATTTTCTGTTTGTGCCGTTTACTGACCTGACCAATGGTGATGACACCTATGGTGGCGGTCGCTATATGGATTTTGATAGCCCTGATTCAGAAGAGGTTATTATTGACTTTAACAAGACTTACAATCCCTATTGCGCTTATAATCACGACTTTTCGTGTCCCATTCCACCCCGCGAAAATGATTTGCAGGTAGCGGTAAAGGCAGGGGTGAAAAAAGGGTTGATTAAACGGTAGCTAACCCTGATAGTAATCGGGGGTCCGGTTATTTGAATGGCTTAGTCATTCAAGAATAATTTGTCAATTCTTAAAGCGGATTCTTTCCACGAGTAAGGCAGGGCATAAGACCGTATGTCTGTATCTTTCATGGTGTCTGCCTGACGGATGAGTGGTATGACTTCTTTGTAGGTTGCCGATGTTTCTATCAAAAAGCCGTTTTTGCCATGTTCTATGATGTCAGGAGCAAAGCCTGTTTTTGTGGCAATAGGGAAGCAATTGGACAACATAGCTTCCAGCAAAGGTACCGGACCACCTTCCAAAAAAGATGGCGGCGAAATAAACGTATCAAACCGGCTGAATAATTTATTGAATGTATTGTAATCCTGATTGTTATAATAAGTAAAGTTTGGGGCATTGATCATGTCATCATAATGCTCGTAGTTTTCCCAGTTCCTTCCGATGATATAAAAATGCTTGTCAGGCATATGTTTGATCAAATCATAAATGAGTTGAGCATTTTTACGTTCACCATAGCCACTGCAAAATCCAACCCCATTACCTTGCCGCTGATGTGCGTAGAAAAAATCGGGGTCAGAAGCCATATGGATAATCTCTGTTTTTTCAGGTTTTAAACCCAGCGCTATAAGCTCGCGTTTGACTTCAGAATTCAGACAAATGACCTTGTGGGCTTTATTCAAACACCAGATGACATGTGTACGGGAATAAGAATTGGTCCAATGCGGATGAGTAAACATCACAATATTTTTCTTGTTCAGAATTTGCGGATTATGACGTATAGCCCTGCAAAAATAATGGGGATAGATAAAGAAATAACCATCGGCTTGTGGCAGGTTTTGTAGTCTGTCGTGAAAATAAGGTTCACCAGCAAATTGTGAATATTCTGACAAACGTCTGACCTTGGTTCCAAAGATCCAGTCCTTATCAACTTCTCTGGCAATATAGACGATGTTCCCAACAGGTTTGTTGGACTTTTTGTGAAAAAGACGGGCTTTGAGTAGCGCCCAAAGGTACTTCCACTTGTAGAGAAGGTTAAAAACAAGACGTTCTTTATATGGTGCTGAATAAGCCATAATCATCATAAATTATCAGCTTACAAAGATGCAACTTTTTGATAAGTTTATGATGAAAAAAGAACGGATCTCCATGATCTATTAGCCCAGCAAAACTGTTAAATATATGTTAAAAACTACACTTGTAGTTATATAACTATAAACGTAGTTATATATTTGTCTCATTAAAAAAACGGGATTTATGGATAAATTAACTTCAAGAGAAGAAGACATCATGCGGGTCTTATGGCGTTTAAAAAAGGCGTTTGTCAATGATATTATTGAGGAGCTGCCGGAACCTAAACCACATTACAATACCATATCAACATTAGTCAGAAAAATGGAAGATAAGGGGTTTGTCGGTCATAAACCTTATGGGAAAACGCATCAGTATTTTCCTTTGGTGTCTGAGGAGCAACACAAAACAGGTTTTATGCAGAATACGGTCAAGCATTATTTTAATAATTCGTATAAGAATCTGGTGACTTTCTTTGCGCAAAAGGAAAAAATAAGTGCCAAAGAACTCAAAGAGATTCTCGAAATCATAGAAAAACAATCAAAATCATAAGTTATGGAAACCTTGCTCAACTCAGCACTCTGGCTATTGGTTTTTAGTTTGATTTACGCTTCGGTATTGTCCAAATTCTCCTTTTTTCAGACCAACCGTTGGTTTTTATTGACCGGTATTGTAGCGGCATTTGTACTGCCTTTTTTACATTTTAATGTTGTAATAGAGCAAACCCTTGAAGTTTATACAACACAACCGGACATGGTCTTTAGTTCCGTTCAGGAAGAAGCTGAGAGAACCATCAACTGGATGCAGATTTTATTGGTTGTTTATGGTGTCGGCGTTCTGGTTGTTATGATAAAATTATCGGTTAGTTTATGGTCTTTGTACCGGCAATACCGTCGGGCAGATATTGAACAATATGAAGGTCTGCAAGTGACTAAAACCAATCAGCCTGTGTCTGCCTATTCATTTTTTAACTGGGTGGTCATCAATGCAGGTGTTGATCCAAATGAACAACAAATCTTACTGAATCATGAAAGTGTTCATGCCCGCCAAAAACACAGTATTGATATGATTTTAGCGGAACTTTTAACCGCTATACACTGGTTTAACCCCATAGCTTATTGGTATAAAAAGCAGGTTGTCCAAAATCTGGAATTTATTGCTGATTATAAAACCCAACATTTACAGCCGGACAAATCGCTTTATGCCAAAATACTGGTCAAGTCAGTTACTTACCCCAAAAACTATGCATTAGTCAATAATTTTAATTCAAGTCTTATAAAAAAACGCATCACTATGTTACACCGTAAACCTACATCACCACAAAAAAAATGGTTATACCTATTGATTATACCCGTTCTCAGTTTAGTTTTCTTTGCTTTTAACCGTCAGGAAGTGGTAAACTATATCCCATCTGATAATCAAATCCTGAATGATACAATTGATCCTAAGGGATTGAAAGTTGAATTGATTATTAATAAACATACTACGGATCAAACCCTTAAATTAAACCAGAAGTTAATGGCTTCTCAAAATGTAGATTTTAAGTATTCAAACCTAAAACGAAATGACAAAGGTGAGATTACAAGCTTATCATTGAATTTGTTTAATGAAGAATTGGGTTCGACGTCTTTTAATATTAATAATAGTAAAGCCCCTATCAATCCGTTAAGTATTTATGTTGATTTTATTAATAAAAAGCTGGGTGTAGTTCCTGTCGAACCTATTGATAAAAAGGTTAACTTTATAAATTTGTCCACACCTGATGAGTTAACGCTGGAAAGAGTTGATGAGCAAAGTTACAGATTAAACGATTCGATCTTTATATACGATGTGAAATTAACTGAAAAGGATCTTAGCCATTGGGGTGACATTAATAATATAACAGTTGTAAAAGGAGATGATGGTAAAAAAGTTTACAAGGTCAATGGTAAGACACTCACCAAAGAAGAAGTTGATGAACTATCAATGAGTAAAGTCTCATTTAAAATGAATAATGTTTCATTTGTGTTGAAGGGCAAAAAGAATTCAACAAACGGGACTTTCAAAAATGATGATGATTCCAAAACAGTGACTATCATAGAAAAAGAAGGGCAAATCATTTATAAATATGATGGTAAAGAATTGACAAAAGAAGCATTGAATCAGATTGATCCTTCAATGATAAAAGATATAAAGATCATCAAAAGCTGTAAGGACAGTATCAGTACTTATACCAATGATAAAAAATAGATGTCTGTTATTCCGGGGACCAGAACAATTGATGTCACTCTGCCTGATATCTGTTCAAATATGTAGCCTATAGAAACCCTAAAGCCAATTTAGCTTCTTCACTCATCAAATCCTGATTCCAGGGTGGATCAAAAGTGAGTTCTACCGTTGCTTCGTCAACACCGGAGATGGAGGCTATTTTTTGCTCTACTTCCATGGGCAGACTTTCAGCAACCGGGCAATTAGGTGTGGTCAAAGTCATCAATATTTTTATGGCTTTACCATCATTCTTAATAAACACATCGTAAATAAGCCCCAATTCATAAATATCTACAGGTATTTCCGGGTCATAGATGGTTTTGAGGGTTTGTATGATATGTGTGGTTAATTGTTCCTGTTGTGCTGGATCCATATTATAAAATCATTCTGAATAATAGCAAAAATAGAAAAATAATTGGGATTGTATGGGGCTGTATCAGATATTTACTTGATAGTTTGATAGACTGTATTTATTGTAGGCAGTGAACTTGTTTTTTGAATGTGTATACTGAATGACTTTCTGCTTAGGGCAATCATATGTTATATTTTTAATTATACCCTGAGAGCTAATCTGTGAGAACAAGGAAATGCACGATATAATTGTAAACAAATAAGACATTAACCACGGAGGACACTGAGGCCACGGAGGTTAAAAGGTCTGAAGACCTTTTTTACTAGGTTAAACTATTTCTACAAGATACCATCACATGGTGTCATCTCTCTTTAGCACTTGACCGTTTATACGCATACCACTGTGTGCAAGATAAGAAAATTGTGTGTAGTACAATCAATATGTGTATGGTTGTTAATTACAAGTGCAAAGACATAAGTCATTCTTTCAGTATTGACTTGGCTATGGCTTTAATAACACCACAAACAAAACATCTGCCAGTTCCTGCCCGAGGTCTTTGTCTTTGTCGCTGTCTTTTTCACTTTGTTCACCGTAACGGCGGGCTATGATACGCGCGACTTCACCAACTTCTTCAGTGAGTATGGCCATATTGGTCAGTTCATTAAAATAGCGTACCCCATGGGTCTTGATCCACTCATCAACGGTTTTTTGGGCATTTGTTAGGTTCATGTGTTTTTGTTTTGCGTTCGGGATTCAATTGGTTTTGCTTAGATGTCTTTCGGGAGGATTTATTTCAAATACGTCATAAATTCTTTACGGGGAATTTCATAAGCGCCCAGACTGGCCAGATGCTCATTATACACCTGACAGTCTAAAAGTTTGTATTGTTCTTGTTCCAGATGTTGACACAGGCGTATAAATGCCACTTTAGACGCATTACTCACATGGCTAAACATACTTTCGCCACAAAAGATATCACCCAGATCTATACCATACAGACCACCTACCAGGTCATCATCCTGCCATACTTCTACAGATTTGGCGATGTTCAATTTGTGCAATTTCAGCATGGATTGTAAGAGTTCATCCGTAATCCATGTGCCTTGTTCGCCTCTGCGGGCAATGGTTTTACAGGTGTAAATGACTCTTTCAAAAGCTTGATTGAAGGTTACCCGGAACGGTTGGGTTCTCAACACTTTTCGCATGCTTTTACTGATGTAAACTTCGTGGGGTTTAAGCACCATACGTGGATCCGGGGCGTACCAGATAATGGGTTCGTTGTCATTATACCACGGAAAAATACCATGATTATACGCTTCAAATAAGCGCATGGGATTCAAGTCTCCTCCTATGGCGATAATACCATCACGACTTGCCATGTCAACTGGAGGAAAACTATGATCTGCTCCTAGTATAAACACAAGCTTTAAATTTTATACAGCTGTTTTACGAGTCTGTATGTGTTACAATGCTACCTTTAGAAAGGCAAATCATCCGGACCGTCTGCGTTATCGTCAGTTTGCGTTTGTTCCATATTAGCCGGTGGGGTCATTGGAGGAGGTGGGGTGGAAGGGGTAACCGCTTGCATGACTTCTATTCTCCATCCGTTAAGCGAATTGAAATATTTAGCTTCACCCTGAGGGTTGATCCATTCGCGACCGCGAATATCAAAAGCTACTTTGACGGTTTGACCTTCTTGTAAAGGATCCAATAAAGCACAGCGATCTTGTGTAAATTCTATATTGATAAACTGAGGATATTGGTCTTCTGTAACAATAATGAGTTCGCGTTTTTTAAAGCCGTTGGCACCGTATTCTTTTACGGGCTCTATTTTTTTGATTTTTCCTGTAATTTCCATGTACTAAAAT
>PDWJ01004745.1_pt1 | contig 11709 bp, 10 predicted proteins | sample 1430881 | NCBI WGS metagenome assembly PDWJ01 (sample SAMN01162460, study PRJNA174530) | Oral metagenome, whole genome shotgun sequencing project. | biome: Marine environment; feature: Marine mammal; material: Swab sample of the gingival sulcus; isolation source: swab sample of gingival sulcus... | reverse complement strand
GTTTTTTCATAAGATTTGGCAATCCAATATTGTACCTCGGCACGCTCTAGGTCATCATTGGATAACGATGTTAATAATCTGTTTGCTAGCTGCGACCATTGGTTGAGACGCTGAGTATAGGCAATGATGTCAAAAATTGTATTGGCCTCATGTTCACCCTCAGGAATAGCCTGCCAAGTATCAATAGCGCGACTGTCGTCATTATCGGCGAGTATTCTGGTCAAGCGGTTAAAAGCTCTGCCTTGATCTTTGTGAGTTAGAAATGCCTCTGTTGTTAACGCTTGTTTGGCCACGGTATATGCTTCTTCTGTTTGTTTAGCGGCTTTATCTCGAACCTCTATTCCTAAAGCGGCACTGCGAATAGCGGGGTAGGAAACATTCAAGAGCTCGGCCAGTGGTAATGATCCGTTATCTACACTTAACCAGGTATTGGCAGCGCTAGCAGTGCGATTATCTAAATAACGGCTAATTGCTTTGGCTACTCCGCTTTTATTTGCCTCCATCGCTATATTGAAGCGTTTAAGGAGCAGTTCTTGATTGATGACGCCTTGAGCCATTAATTGCCTAAACAGCGGATCACAAGCAGATTCGATTGAGTTTTTCGATAACCATAATGTGTCAATATTTTTAGCAGCTTCTTTGGGTTTTACTGTCTGTAATAATGCCAGGCGATATTGACACTCGATACTTTCGTCGGCAAGGTCAGGGTGATAGGCGGCAATAATTGCCTTTGTGTTACCAGTAGATAGCCATAGTGGAAAAGCATGTTCTGCTAACCAGCCGGCAAAGGGAGCGTTGGGGTATTGGTTTAATAATAAAACGATTTGGGACGGATTGGTGGTGATTAAATTTTCCCGATAGGCACGATATTGCAAATAAGGGTACAATGGGTGAGCTTTTAAATCGCTATAGTCTGATAGCGGTGCGCCAGCGCGAATGGCTTTTTCGGCATCTAGTATGTGAATGTTATTGGCAAAAACACTTACAGATAAAGTAGATACCAAAATTAAGCAGAACTTTTTTAACATATGATTGGCCTATTTAATGTGTTGTTCCCAGTCACCAAGATAGTGATCGCGGTATGTTTTTACTCGCTTTACATATCGCTGGGTTTCTGTATAAGGAGGAATACGGTTGTTGGCGGCAATTACCGCCTGAGCCCCGGCATTATAAGCCGCTAAGGCTAAATCTATATTGCCATCGAAGCGGTTAAGCTGAGCCTTGAGATAACGAATTCCACCATCAATATTGGCTTTCGCATCAAAACTATCTGCAACGTTTAGTTCGGCAGCCGTTGTGGGCATTAATTGCATTAAGCCTACAGCGCCTTTGTTAGAGACGACATCGCTGCGATAAGCGGACTCTACACTAATTATCGCATGGACGAGCGCTGCTTCAATATTGTATTGGTCGGCCAAAGTATTAATGGTACCTTTATGTATCATCTGCCGGGCTTTAAATCCTCCAGAAGGTTCGAGTACAACTTGTGGAACAGTGGCAGAGTTTTTAGGGGTGCACCGGTGAGTAAAATGTTGGGTTTTTCCCTTAAAACTGATGGTCGCCCGACAGCGTGAAGTTGAGGTGCTGGCTTTTTGGGTCGCTAAGTCGCAACTAATATTGTGAGCAATCCCGTCTTTGATAATGGTTCCACAGCTTTTCCCCCAAGTGTTTGCCAACATCAGTACGAGGCATAAACTTAGAAAATACCTCATAATCCTACCTCGGAAGGATTGGCCCGATAACGACGATAGTATTCTAATACCTTAGGAACATAGGCACGGGTTTCGATAAAAGGTGGAATCTTGTAACCGTATTTGCGGACATTTCCTTCACCAGCATTATAGCCAGCTATGGCCAACTCTAAATTTCCATTAAACTCTTGCAATAGCCATTTTAAGTAAGTGGTTCCGCCGCGAATATTCTGTCCGGTATTAAAGGGATCTGTTACTCCAAAACGACTGGCTGTGGCTGGCATTAATTGCATTAGTCCTTGTGCTCCGGCATGAGATATCGCACGTGATTTATAAGCAGACTCTGCCGAGATAACCGCATGAACCAAGAAAGGGTCAACGCCGATATTGGTCGCAATTTCGTTAATTTGGGCGGCAAGCCCACGTTGTCTGTCTTTAAAGGCGCCGCTAACGTTAATAGATAAAGATTTTTCAACCACGGCGGCAATACGTCTGGCTTCGATCTTAAAGGCTTCGGGACACTCTTTGGTTGGTTCTAAGTGAAGAATACGACCATTTTCTGCGAGCACAGTTCCACCACAGCTGCCGGCACTATCAAAATAATCTAAACGGTGAGCGGCAATGGTTGCTTGTTGAGCGCCTAATTGTACGCTGCCTCCAGTACTACCAGGGCTATAATCAAATGATCTTGAAGCACAATTATAGGTTTTAACTTCTCCATTAAAAATAACTTCACCGGCACCACTACATTTAATGGCTGCTTTAGCAGATGGTAATTGAGGCGCATTAACCCCACTTATGGCTAGTTGAGTTAACGTTTGTGTGGAGACTGCGCGGCGTTTTAGTTCGGCTTCAACCCCGGCAAATGAGCGTGAAAAAAAGCTACATTGTTTAAATTTATGGCGTTCATTTTCGCCGACATAAGTTGCCCGGCCCTGGTGATCAAAACATTTGTAAATATCTTGTGGTGGCGTATCTAGTGTAGCAATTTCTGCACTTACTTCTGCGGTTTTGCTGGTTGTATTATCGGTAGAGGCTTGAGTTTTAGCCGGTGCTTCACCACCGCCTTTTACCCCAAATGAAATACAATTTTCATTGGGTGGTGTATCTGTTTCGATGATTGTTTGACTGCCATCTGCCAGTGGACACATATAAATTAGACTAACTGGTGTTGTATTTGACTGAGAGGGGGGGGCAGTATCGGAAGGCGCTTTCATGATATTGGGATCACTAGGCTTTGTGGCAGCTATATTTTCAGTTGCTGGTAGTATTTGATTATTAAGTGGTACACGTCGCCCAAAACCATCTAAAGCATTAGTGCTTGAAGATGGTTGGGCTGCCTGACTGAAATTATTGGTCGGGTGACCACTGAGCATACCTTTTTGATAAGGCCGGCAATTACCTGTTTGACTAGCCAATTGTGCTTGAGTAACAATATTGTTCATCCCTTGGTCATCAGTACAGACATACAGTCCAGAAGTTGCGTCCTGAGCTAGCAGGGGAAAAGATAGTAATGAAATATTGAGACTAATAATCAGTAAAAAAGTGGATATTAAACGCATTATTGATTGGTCCAGTCAAACTGTTCAAAGCTTTCCGCATGTTGCCATGCCGGCGTTCCTTTTTTCCAAATCAGGTCCCGGCGTTTTACCTCATGTTTATCAATAAGCCACTGCAGTTGTTTGGCACTGATCGGGCCAATCTGTACCCCATTTTTAACGCGATAAAAAAGTTTGGGACTATCATCAACCGGCGGGGTGCTGGGAGTGGTCTGAGTGCTAATTATTGGAACAGGTTGCTTGGTTTTTGATTTTTTTTCTTCCAGAGCAATGTCTGTTTGCTTATGCTTATTAGAATCACTGGTTGTAGCCGGATCATTTATTTTTGTTTTGGAAAAATAAGATTTGTCCTGCCTCTCAGGAAGGGTAAGCTTGGACGGTTCTTTTTTCTTGGGCACCAGAACGGTTAAAAATCTCAGTGATAAACCGCGGTCGGCAATAATGGAATTGATGGCATCAATTAAAAATTGCTCAAAACGTTGGTGATGCTGATGAATGTCATCTACAGTGATATGCTGGGATTGTACAATTTCTTGCAAAATAGTATGCACCCACTGATCCAAAGTCGAGGTTGCTATATTGGTATTGGCTTGCAGTAGATGATCGGTTAATACTTTGGCGTTATCAATAGCAATGGTATATCGACCAGTTAAACGGATAGCATTGTCGTCGGAAAAGGATAAATCAATTGCCCAGCGGCGGCTGGTTGGAGGAGAGGTTTTTAAATATAGAACATGCGCATGGTGATTTTTGCTGAGAAAAGCCTTTTCGCGCTCATTAAGATTATATTCGCCGGTCGGGTAAAGTTTGCTGCGTTCACTGGCATTGAATACAACGGCAACTTGTCCGGCGCCAACCAGCAGTTTTATTGCCGGGGAAAGGGGCACTTTTTCAAGAAGTCGGCATAATTCGTCCTCTTGGAAAGTTGGGTAATTAATGACATCACTAGTGGGAGAGAAAAGTTTTTTAAAAAATTTAATCATAATATTATATTAGGTTATTGTGGCTGGCAGATTTAAGAGTATCTTTCAATTGGTTTTCTGCTTTTTTTAAGCGCTTAGCAGCCTTTTCACGTTGCGCTCGACCTGTTTCCTGAATGGCGATACTCTCCTCAATGGTTTCGATCAACATTTGATTGGCTTTTTCAACGGATTCAATGTCAAAAACACCGCGCTCGAACTGCTTACGTGTTTCCTGATTGGCTATTTTAAGACTTTCGGCATTGGTAGTTAATAGCTCATTGGTTAAATTAGCACTGTGTTTGAGCGCTTCGGCAGTTTCACCGGAGCGATATATGGCGATGGACTGGGCGAGTTGTTGTCGCCAAAGCGGTACGGTATTGACTAATGTGGCGTTAATTTTATTAACCAGACCTTTGTTGTTTTCCTGTACCATACGGATACTGGGCAAAGCTTGTATGGCCACTTGGCGTGTTAGCTGTAAATCATGCAGACGACGTTCAAGCTCGTCACGTTGTATCTGATAATCATGCAATTTTTGGGCAGTTTGCATACTGCCTTCCTTGGTGTGAGCTTCTAAGTCAGGAATGATTTTAGTATTGGCATTGTTAATTACTTGCTCGGCAGCAAAAATGTAATGTTCTAAATCGCGTAGATAATTGAGATTGGCATCATAGAGCTGATCGAGCGATTTGATGTCGATAAGTAATTGCTGTTTGCGGCGTTCGAGATCGTTACTAATGCGGTCTATTTGTTCGCTAATATTGTCAAAGCGTTGCAGAAAAGAAGCGATAGGTTTGGGTTTAAAGGTCAGCTTATCCCAAAAGCTGGGTTTGCGTTTTAATATTAGCTCGCTACCTTTAAATCCGCGTAACAAGCCGACCATCTCGTTGAGTAAAGCACCCGCTTTACCGATATCCTCACTTTTAACATCCGCTAACATAGTATCAGCAATGCCGGTTAATTTTTTTTGTGCTTGTGAGCCGAAGTTTAAAATACTTTGAGTATTGCGAATATCAATAGATGCGATAAGCTGCGTGATATATACCTTATCAAGGGGTTTTTCTGCGCTGCTTAACTGCTGCTCTAAGTCATCAAGATGATGGTTAAAATTCTTTTCGTTCATTAGCCTTCAAAGCATTGAGCTGATCACGCAAGACTTGCATTCGAATATCAAGCTGTGCTTGACGTGACTGGGTTAAAATTAATTGTTGATCGTCAAAGGCGGACAAAGTATCATCTAATAATTGTTCAAGATTTTGCCGCTTTTCCGATTCATTCTCCATATCCAATTGTACTATATAGCGCTCACTTATATCTTGTAACTGGTTTAGATAAATCACTAAAAAAGTCCGCATCTGACGGATTTTTGCCGGATTATCGGCAATCATGGCAATAATATTGCGAGCTTTTTTGTTTATCAGAGTTAGTTTGGCACTTAAATTATCATTACTAGGGTATTGGCGCAAGTATCTTGCATTATTCTCTAATATTTCAATACTTGAGTAAGCATTATTTAACATATCACGCAATGTCGGATTGAGATGATCTGTTGGGACTCTTTCAGGGGTAAGATCAGACAACCATTTACTATCAGTGGCCATATAACGCAGGTAGTAGCCCAAGCTTGCAAAAATACTGGCAATTAAACCAAATAATATTGGACGGCGGATCACCATAGTCACCAAAACATAAACACCTAGCGCTATCAGTATGAGGGCTTTGGGGCGGTCATCTTTCTCTAAAAAAACATCCCCGGTTTTAAGGAAATAATGACGGTAAGCTTGAAAATAACGTTTAGTTAAGATAGCGCCGTAGGTAATGAGAATAATGACTAAAGCAATTTTCACGGTTTTTGTCAAACGACCTTTAAATAAGGAGATTGGTAAAGCAAGCCATAGAGGGGATTGGAAAAGATATAAACTAAAACCGCGGATACCAGTCAATGATGCTTTGAGCGAGCTGAGAAAACGATGTTTCATTGTCTAGATAAACATACTCATACAGGCGGGGATAAAGATCATGCCAAATAATAATAGCCAACCAATTATTTTAATGCCAATTTTCATAGTTTTCTCCTGAAGATAGTTACGATATTTTATCATGCCAACTACCGATAGGTGTGACTCATTGGGGGATATGATAGATAAGTATTACCTTTCTAATATCATATGACTAATACGTATTCTTCTTTTTTTTATTTTCCATGATTGAATATTTTTATAAATACGATATGCGTATTTTTTTTATAATAAATAAAATGGTCATTTTTACTCGTAGCCTAAATGTAGGATAAAAATCGTTTATCTGAAGAACAGTAATATGTTGGAAGTTAATTATGTTTGCTGAGGCAAATTGTTACGCATTAGTCATCATCATAAATCAGTGGGCAAAAAACATTAAGCAAAGCTAATTTAGCTTAATTCCGTTTTTATCATTAATTTCAATAGTTTTTGTAAAGTTTGCCATATTATCTAATAGCAGACAAGTTAATACCGTTGTTGCGTATCTTTACTTTTTTGCAAAGGTCTTATCAACAAGTACTATTAGTATTTTAGCTATCATGACATAATCAAATTATGATAGTATTAATTACTCAACTACCAAGTATCTATCTAGGATATAAAAAATGAAAATCAGAACTTTATCGTTATTAACTGGCTTAGCATTTTTGACTCAATTTGCATGGGCAAATAAATTAACAACAAACGATTTATTGGCTCAATGTCAATATTCATTACCAGAAGAAATGAATACTAAAGTAAAAGTAAATATGCGCTCAGGGGGAAAGGGTGCGTCCGCACAACCTATGCCAATGTCAATGGAATTAAGCGCTAATATGGTTTCCAAAGTCCAAGGTGATATTATTTTGCCTCCAAGACAAAATACTGAACGATATGGACATTATGAACAAAATCCTGTTTATCGAGTTAAGGACAATCCTGTTTCTACATTAAGCATAGATGTCGATACTGGTTCTTACAGTAACGTACGTCGCTTTCTAAGCCAAGATAAACTTCCTCCAGTGGATGCGGTACGTAGTGAAGAAATGATCAATTATTTTACCTATCATTACCCGGCACCAACGGAACATCCTTTTTCTGTCGTTAGTGAAACGGTAGATTCGCCATGGCAGAATAATGCTAAATTAATCAAATTAGGTTTAGCGACCAAACCAGTTGCTCTTAATGACCTGCCACCAGCAAATCTGGTGTTTTTGGTGGATGTTTCAGGTTCTATGCATGAGGAGAATAAATTACCAATGGTGCAAACGACTTTATGTTTGTTAACCCAACAACTGCGTGATGAAGACACTGTGAGTATCGTAACTTATGCTTCTGGTAATGATATTATTTTAAAGCCAACAAAAGGTAAGAGCAAAGACAAAATACTTAAAGCTATTGATGGTTTGAAAGCTGGTGGCGCAACTGCCGGTGAGTCGGCGATTCGTCAGGCGTATGAACAAGCTGAAGAGGAGTTTAAAGAAAATGGTATTAATCGTATTATTCTGACGACTGATGGTGATTTTAATGTTGGAATTACCGATTTTGAAACGCTAAAAGGGTTGGTGGCAGAAAAACGTCATTCTGGCGTCTCACTAACGACCTTGGGTTATGGTGAAGAAAACTATAACGAAGAATTGATGGAGCAGCTTGCTGATGTGGGCGATGGCAATTACAGTTATATCGATAGTGATCTTGAAGCGCTTAAGGTCATGCAACAAGAATTGAGTGCGACGTTAGCAACAGTGGCTAAGGATGTTAAAATTCAAGTGGAATTTAATCCAAATACGGTCAAAGAATATCGCCTGATTGGCTATGAAAATCGTTTATTGGCAGATGAAGATTTTAATAATGACCAAGTAGATGCTGGTGAAATTGGTGCGGGGCATCAGGTGACAGTACTTTATGAAATGATTCCTGTCGGTGTTCAAGGCTGGTTGGATGAATCACATTATCAGCAAAATTTGCCTATCACTACTATTGGTAATGAAAATGAATACGCCTATGTGAAGATTCGTTATAAACAGCCACAAGGCAGTGATAGTATTTTATTAGATAAACCGATTACGACAACGAGTAAACCACTTTACCAGGCTAGTGATGATACACGCTTTGCTGTGGCAGTTGCAGGTTATGCTGAACTATTACGCAATGGCAAATACAGTGGAAAGTGGACCTGGGATGATGTGATTACTACGGCCGAAGCCAGTCATCCAGATATGGCCGAAGAAGATAAACTTGGTCTGCGTACCCAGTTTGTTGAATTGGCTAAAATAGCAGGGAAGTTAAGTAGTCAATAAGAAAGTACCATTATTCGATTAAACTCACATGCAATAGTCAGTGTGAGTAATAGACTATGCTGTATTTTACTAGAGTTTCGAAGAGAAAATGCTTAATAAACTTGTTTATAAATTGCTTTTTTTATCTTCTTTTAATAATTTTTTAGTTAATTTTTGTACAGGCTGTGCCAAAAACAAAACGCATATAAAAGCTGCTGGTGCTGCTAGAGCCCATGCTTTCAGCCAGGCCGAGACAAAGTTCTCTACAAAACCTAAATTGATAAAAGTAATATAAATGGTCATTAGGCAGGTAAGAAAAAATGCCATAATAGCAGTATTAATGATGCGAAATTTCCATGACATTGTGTCATTCCTTTTATTAAAGTTGTCGATAGATTAACATTCAATCCTATACTTTGGCTAGATCATGAGTAAGTATGTTTTTGGGTAATTAGATACACGGCTAATCATAAAGCAAGTTATAAAAGCAAGGGTAAATCTAGTCTGGCTAATAAACATTAGACAATTCCGGTAAAATGCAATTATATCTTAAGTGGGTTGAAGTCGTTACTTTTATTTGAAAATAAAATGGTTAAATTGTAATCTTAACTAATTGTTATATTTTGTTTTTATGAAGTTATTGCTGGTTGTTATTAGCATAGGGTTGATAAATGTGACGAGCCAGGCAGTAAGACCAGGTAAATGGATAAAACAAAATAACGGCTATGGTAATCACTAAGTTTGAACAAAATTTATGGGACATTGGAATAAAATTGCTGATGCACTATTGTCTTTTTATGGGAAGATTTTTTATCGATAGTTGGGAAAAGCCGTTAAATGATAATGATTTAAAATGTTTGTCAATAAATATCGAGGATGGTTTTTTACCAGCTTGTTTGCTTATTGTTAAAAACGTCTGTTTCAATCCTATTAAAAGCGTGAGCAGCAATTTTAGCGCTACCGGCGCGGGCGTTATGTTGAGTTTAATTTGCTTTATAGTCGGGGCATTTATTTTGGCTTGTAAAACGGGGGCAGGGGGGGTATTTTGATATTGCCTTCCGCGGTTCATTAGAATATGGTTATACCCCTGAACAAGGTGGTTCCGAGGTACGGTTATATGATTATCTTAAGCCTAGAGATTGGTTGCATAAATGAAAGTATGGTTATTACTTAATGGGCGCTATGCCACACCACCTATAGTGCCTGATAAGACTGATGTAGTGATTGCTGTTGATGGCGGGATGCGTCATGCCTTACAACTTAATGTTATCCCAAGTCTGTGGATTGGTGATTTTGATAGCACGCCTAAAAGTTTAATGGCGCAATACCCTCAGGTGTCGCTGCAAGTATTTCCAACCTTAAAAGATGATACAGACCTGGGATTGGCGCTTAAACATATTCGACGTTCATATTCGAATGTCGAGCAAATAACGCTCATTGGCGCCTTTGGTAATGAGTTTGATCATGTGTTTGCCAATTTTTGGCTTTTACCGCATTTTCAAATTCCGGTGATAGCTTGGGGGGAAGAAAATCATGCTGTTTATTTGCCGGCAAAAACAAAATTACTGATAGAAGGGGTGTCAGGAGCGCTAGTGAGCGTATTTGCCTTATCACCACTTTCAGGGGTAACCTATCAAGGTTTGCAGTGGCACTTGCAAGAAGCGGATATTCCATCATTTAGCGCATTCAGCGCACGTAACGTCTTGGTAGGCAATCAAGCCAAAATTGATTGGCAGCATGGTGACGGCCTGATTGTGCTTGAAAAATCCAGTTTTGCCAAGTTTCTTTAATATTATGTTAGCCGTATTATGAATAGATGGAGCAGCCTACGTTAATCTCTGAACGTTTAAGTTTTTGTATTGGTTTTATGTTTTTCCGAAATGCGACTGTTGTTTTTGTCATTTTTCAACCATTCAAGTAACGGTTTATCCAAAATAGGCATGATTTGTTCGTTAAGTAGTGCTAGATGTTGTTCTTCTAGATTTAGCATCCCGCAAGGTGTAGACAGCGCACGATAAATATCAGTTAGGTTGTAGTGTTTGACATCCTTGGTCAGCAGGTATCTGGAAGGATTACCCGTAGTGATGGTAACCATATTGGCTTTTTCTAAACGCGCTAAAACGAAGTTTACTTTTTTGGGTGTGGAATAAATGGCATTGCTAAGCTCAAGGGCGGAGGGCGCTTGATTGGCATCGGTAAAAGCTCGGGCAATTTCATTCATGACAGAAAACCCGATAAGAATTTGTTCGTCAGCATACCAATTATCTTCATTTTTCGGCGATAAACCGTAAGGCATTTGTACCAGACTGGCGACTTTTGCGCCCATTAAGAACAGTAACCACAAAAAAAACAGCCATAATAGAAGAATGACGATCGTCGCAAAACTAGAATAAATAACAGAGTAGTTCGCACTACCGGCAATAAAGATAGAAAAAATTTGGGAAATTGGATACCAAAGTGCTAAAAAAAAGACCGAACCGGCAAAAGCGGCACGCCATTTGACCTTAATGTTAGGTATCCATGCATAAGAGCAGGCAATTACCACAAAGATAAGAAATATTGGTAACGCACTGGTTAGAATATTAAAAATAGTATTAATGCCTGAATGGGCTAGAAACGGTTTAAGCCAGGCCGCATCTTTAACGCTCAACATGGTGGTCATAATGGCACCAATTAATAGTGGAGCGAGTAAAATGGCACTGATATAACCAGTAATACGTGACTGGATGCCTCGATTATCCTCCACATTCCATACTCTGTTTAACGTCGTTTCAATTTTTTGTGCCAGATTGATCACAGAGATAAATAGAAACACTATCCCGACAATACCTAGCCCTCCAGCACGTGTTTGTCCGACAAACTCAATTAAGTAAGAAGAGACTTGATTGCCGGCACTACCCATAGGAGCAAATAATTCATTTAGCCAAGGTTCGATTAAGCCTTCGACGCCAAACCCGCGCAATAAAGCAAAAGCGACCGCCAATAAGGGAACTAGGGTTAATAAAGTGATATAAACCATCGCTTGGGCATCTTCTGGTAAACGCTCTTTGAGATAAGCTCGCACTAAGGCAAAAGGCATAAATTTGATCCAGCGCCACGACTTAGGGCCGCGTTTTTGCCACATAGATACCCAATATTGATGAAATAGCAACATAAAAACTCCAAATCTCTAGTTTAATATAACAATGTGATAGAATTTAGATATCGACAATAACGGA
>PDWJ01004744.1_pt1 | contig 11710 bp, 8 predicted proteins | sample 1430881 | NCBI WGS metagenome assembly PDWJ01 (sample SAMN01162460, study PRJNA174530) | Oral metagenome, whole genome shotgun sequencing project. | biome: Marine environment; feature: Marine mammal; material: Swab sample of the gingival sulcus; isolation source: swab sample of gingival sulcus... | reverse complement strand
CTCCTCAACCGAAAAGCTCGACCCCAGTATTTTGCCGCTATTTTCAACGATGTAAACATTGGCATCGAGCGTATCTTGTAACAGCGCTGCCAATTCGTCAAAAGACACGGGCAAGTTGCCCTGCGTCTGTAAAACTTTATTCAATCGACGCGTTTTCTCAAGTAATTTGCTAGCCATATCGCCTCCTTTATTGGTTAATTGCCTTGGCAAAATCACAGGCTTTATTACTGCATTTTATCTTGTGCTGTTTTTTTGTCTGATAATCGATTAGGGCTTCGCCGCACTGCGGGCAGAGCTCGCCTGTCGGCCGATACCAACTCATAAAGCGACAAGCTGGGAAGCTCGAACAGCCGTAAAAAGTCTTGTACTTTTTAGTCTTGCGCGCAATCACCTCGCCGTCGCTACACTTTGGACATTTGACGCCAATTTTGTCCAGTATCGGGCGCGTGTGTTTGCAGTCGGGATACTTTGAACAAGCTAAAAACTTGCCGTAGCGACCGTGTTTAATCACCATCATCGCACCGCAATCGTTGCAAACTTCATCGGTTTCTTCGACCAACTGTACGCGTTCCAATTCTTCGTCGGCCTTGTCTAAGTCCGGTTTAAAACTGTCGTAAAATTCGCTGACGACCTGTTTCCAGGGCACATTAGCAGCTTCGACTTCATCTAATTTTTTTTCTAATTCAGCGGTAAAGGCAACGTTGATGACATCGTCAAAGTAAGCCAACATGATGTCGTTGGTCAAATTGCCCAATTCGGTGGGATAGAGTGCTTTCTTCTGCTTGGCGACGTAGCCGCGCGACAAAATAGTCGAAATCGTCGGCGCATAGGTCGACGGTCGACCGATGCCTTCTTCTTCCATCGCCTTAACTAAAGAAGCTTCATTATAGCGCGCCGGCGGCTGCGTAAAGTGCTGTTCCGGCTCCAATTTCTTGAGGGTCAGTTGTTGCCCCGTCTGTAAATCGGGCAAGATGACATCAGTCGTCTTGACAAATGAATAGACCTTTAAAAAGCCCTCAAACAGCAACTTTGAACCGGTCGTGCGAAAATTGACGACGCCGTTATCGATCGCGACGTTTAACTGTTCGTAAACCGCCGCCGACATCTGGCTGGCCACGCTGCGCTCCCAAATCAACTTGTATAATTTGAGCTGATCGGGTTTTAAATAACCGGCGACGGCCTCTGGCGTTAGGTCGATTTGCGTCGGGCGAATGGCCTCGTGCGCATCTTGTGCGCCCTTGACGACCTTGCCCTTTGTGCCACTGCCCTTGTACTGAGCGCCAAACTGCTCGGCAATATAGTGGCCGATCGCCTGAACGGCTTCGCCGGCAATGCGCGTCGAATCGGTCCGCATATAGGTGATTAAACCGACCGAACTGCGCTTAATGGTGACGCCCTCATAGAGTTGTTGCGCCAACATCATCGTCTTTTTAGTCGAAAAGCCAAAGCGGCTAGACGCTTCTTGTTGTAATGACGAGGTAGTAAACGGAGCCAGCGGACTGCGCCGGCGCTTATTGCGCTTGACGTCGGCAACGCGATAGACATCGCTCAACTGATTGCGAATTTCAGCGACCGCAGCGGCGTTGGGCAGCTTGACTTTTTTATTGGCAACGCCGTAAAATTCGGCTTTAAAAGCCTTTTTTTCTGCGCTAAAATGCGCAGTCAATGTCCAGTACTCGTCGCTGACAAAGTTTTCGATTTCGCGCTCGCGCTGGCAAACCATGCGCGTCGCGACCGACTGAACGCGACCAGCTGATAAGCCGCGCCTTATTTTACGCCACAAAATCGGACTAATGCTATAACCGACTAAGCGATCGAGCGAACGGCGTGCCTGTTGGGCGTCCACCAAATCCATATCGACCTGTCGGCCTTGCTTAATTGCCGCCTTGACGGCATCTTTGGTAATGGCGTTAAAGGCAATGCGCTGAAACGGCTTGTCGTCTTTCTGCAATAATTGCTGCAAGTGCCAAGCAATCGCCTCACCTTCGCGGTCGGGGTCAGTTGCCAAATAGACTTTATCGGCCTTGGCCGCTTCCTTACGCAAGGCCTTAATGACATTGCCCTTGCCGCGAATCGTAATGTAATTCGGTTCAAAGTCATTGTCTATGTCAATGCCCATCTTGCTCTTGGGCAGGTCTCTGACGTGCCCCACCGACGCCTTAACCTGATAGTTTTTACCTAAAAATTTGCTAATCGTCTTCGCCTTTGCGGGCGATTCCACAATTACTAAATAGTTTGCCATCCATGCCTCCAACAGCTTCCTTACATTTAAATGGCCAACCGCAATGCGCGAATGACCAAATCACTCCAAAACTATGCATTAATCATATCAGACGAAAAAGATAAAATCAATATACAATACAAAAAAATCAGATTATTCTTTATTTTTGTGAAATTGAAAACAAATCAGCTTAAATCGTTCAATTTAGTCTATTATAAGTCGACCAAATCGACATTTTTCAAAAATTTCAAGTGTGACTGACAACGCTATTTTGACAATAAGAATTGGTACCAAGCGTTGGCGTAATCGACGCGCTGATTGAGCTGGGCGCGATTGTCAGATGAGCGCTCATAAGAGGCGTGAAACACCAGTGCCAACTCGGCAGCGCTGGCGCTGGACTGAATGTATTCCCGGTAGTTTAACTTGTAGGGCGACGCAAAGCGCGTCGTCGGCAACCAGCGCAAGTCGCGCTTTGCCAACTGACCTTGACTGCTCCATACCAAATATTCTAACTCCATATCGATCAACGTCGCGGCGGCGTCGCGCGCCAGTTGATTGACTTCTGAAACGGTCAACTGACGATTTTTGATCGCACCGCCCTGCCATTCCAAGAAATCGGCGCCGTCATCCCACTGCACAAGGCCATAGCCCAACTTGGTATTGTCCTGCCTTTGCCATGCGGCGGGATTGAGTTGCGATTCCCTTTGGATATTGCCCAGCAAGCCGGCAACGGCCTGTTTTGTCCAGCCGCAATCGCTCAACTGGCGATAGATATACAGTGCATTAGCCTGCTGCTGTGCCGTGCTTAAGCGATGGCTATCGTCTTTTGGCAAGGCCGTGACTTCGGCGCGCACGCGATCCGTTAAAGCATTGCAATCACCTAATGAAAGCACCATCACGCCGCGCGCCGTCGCCCTGTCAAAGCTATCGGCTAAAATCGCCGAGTAGGACTTGGCGTCAAACGCCGTAATCACAATATCGATTTGATTGGCTTCTACCCAATCGAGCGCCCGCAACAAATGACTGTAATGGCCCTCGCCACTGGCATCGAGCAATTTGACGCCGTACAATTCTAGCAACGGCGAAAATTGCTCATTTGACTGATTAGCATCACTAAAATAATCGGCGACGATGCCGGCTAAGCGGCTGCCATTGCCGTTGTCGTCCAAGTGCGAGGCGCCGGCGACGACGCAAGCGCTGCCGGCAAAATCGGCCGCTTGCGCCGCGCTAATACCGCTATCGAGAATCGCGATTTTAACAGTTCTACCCTTTTGAGCGATAAAACTGGCGACTTTTTGCTGCAATAAATCGCGCACCAGTTGCTTGGAAATCACTTTACTGAGTGCGATTTTGCCATCTCTTTCGACGTGCTCAAGCCTGCGATCAGAAAATCGCATCAATATATTTGAATAGCTGTCGTTGACCACGCTGACCTGCTGATTGATGACGATTTCGCCATCGGTCGGCCACTTGCCATTTGTCAACATGGCCTTTTGTTGCCCCTCTAGCCTGTAATCGATCAAATAGCGTCCAATCGGTTCAGCGGCGGCGCCAAAGCTTAAGCCTTGACTGCCGATACAGAACAGCACAATAAACAATAGAAGTTGATTAACGGCGCGCTTCTTTCGCAAAATTCCCCCCTCCATCGACAATGACGACAAGCGTAAAAGCACTTCAATTCTACGTTTTTATTAAATAATTGTCAATAAAATCAGCTCAAAAAGTATCGCCCGACGAATGCCGGGCGACAAATCATATTTTATAAAAGACTACTTAAACCAGGACTTAATCGTTTGCCAAAGCGTGCGCTTAGCCGCTGTACCATCCTTGTAATTTGCGACAATTTCTCGTACCCGCGCCTCACTGTAAGCATTTTTAGCGCTCGCGGCGACAGCTTGCGGCGGCGACTGGCGATCTTTTTTATCGCCTCCAGCGCCCTTGTACACCTTGCGCGAAATCTGTCGACCGTCTCCCTCGACTTGTTTTCGATGCGACTTTTTGTCGCGCGTCGGACGCCGCTGCGCCTTGCTCGAACGGGCCCGTTTAGGCAGATCCAATTCTTCGATCAACGCGCCGATATGTTCTTCAATTTCGTAGAGCGTCATGATGTCGTCCGACGTAACCAGCGAATAGGCAATGCCGCCGTTGCCGGCCCGACCGGTGCGGCCGATGCGATGAATATAGGCGTCTTTTTCAATCGGCAAATCGTAGTTGATGACCATGTCGAGATCTTCGATGTGTAAACCGCGCGCCGCGACATCAGTCGCCACCAATATGCGGAATTTATCACCTTTAAACTTATTGATCGTCTTGAGTCGACGCGCCTGTGTTAAAGCGCCGTGCAGCGCCTGTGCCGTATAGCCACGCTGCGCTAAAAATTCGCTGACGCGATCGACCGTGCGCCGCGTATTGCAAAACACGATGCAAGACGACGGCTTTTTGGTGCGCAGTATATCGTTCAAGCGACGCCTTTTTTCATTGTGTTGCACCTTAAAATAGCCCTGTTCAATCCGATCGACCGTCTTGGTTTCAGAGGCGATTTCAATCGTTTTGGGATCATTCATGTGCGCCCATGCAATCGTCTGAACCTCATAGGGCATCGTCGCCGAAAACAGCAGCGTCTGCCGCGCTTTGGGCACCTGCTTGACGATGGCCATCACCTGATCGATAAAGCCCATATCGAGCATCCGATCGGCTTCGTCCAATACCAAATAGCGAATGTCATTCGGATAGAGCGTACGCCGCTCTAAGTGGTCGAGCACCCGCCCCGGCGTGCCGGTGACGATGTCGACACCGGCCGTTAAATCGCGTATTTCGGTGTCGATATTGTGCTGACCATAGACCGCCATCGCCTTGATGTCCTTGTACTTGGCCATTTTTTTAATATCGCTGTCAACCTGAATCGCCAATTCTCTAGTCGGTGTTAAAATGAGCGCCTTCGGACTATTGCCGGCTTCAATTCGCTGCACGAGCGGCAGACCAAAGGCCGCCGTTTTACCACTGCCCGTCTTGGCGCGCACGATGACATCGACGCCGTTTAAGACGTCTTCAATCGCCGCCAACTGGACTGGCGTCGGCGCGCTAAATCCCATATCGGCCAACGCCTTGTGCAACTCGACCGATAAATTAAATTGTTCAAATGTATTTTTCATATTTTACCTCAACGTGAGTATTTTATCACTTCTCGACATTTTTTGCTAGATTTATCTACTAAATTGAAAAAAATATAGACAATTTCGACCAATTCTGCCGATTAGTCACTAAAAATAACTAACACTCAGCGCGATTAAGTGGTATAATGGCAGAGCAAATGACGCAACTATGGAAGGAAGGTAAACATGGACTTATTTGATGCCGTCAAGGCGAAATTAATCGGCAAAGGGGTTTCAATCGTTTTTCCGGAAGGCGTTGAACCGCGCATTTTAGGCGCTGCTGCACGCCTCAAAAAAGATCGCTTAGTCGAACCGGTTTTAATTGGCGACGCCGCCGAAATTCAAAAAATAGCGGCTGAAAACCAATTTGACATCAGCGGTATCCGCATCGCCTCAGCCGACACCTACGCCGATTTCGACAAGATGGTCGACGCCTTTGTCGAACGCCGCAAAGGCAAAGCCACCGTCGAGCAAGCGCGCGAAATTTTAAAAAATGTCAATTACTTCGGTACGATGCTCTGCTACATGGGCGAAGTCGCCGGCATGGTATCGGGCTCAATCCACTCCACCGGCGACACCGTTAAACCGGCCCTGCAAATCATCAAGACCAAACCCGGCGTATCGCGCACCAGCGGTGCTTTTATCATGCTTTCACCGCAAGGAGAGCGCTATTTATTCGCCGACTGCGCAATTAACATTACATTGACTGCCGAGCAAATGGCAGAAGTGGCCGTCGAAAGCGCCAAGACCGCACAGGCCTTTGACATCGACCCCAAGATCGCCATGCTCAGCTTTTCAACTAAGGGTTCGGCCAATGCCGACGAAGCCAAAAAAGTCGCCGCCGCGACCTCACTGGCAAAACAGCTCGATGACAGCTTGACAATCGACGGCGAATTGCAATTCGACGCCGCCTTTGTCCCCCGTGTCGGCGCCCAAAAAGCGCCGGGATCACCGGTTGCCGGCCAAGCCAATGTCTTTATATTCCCCAGCCTAGAAGCCGGTAACATCGGCTATAAAATCGCACAGCGCTTTGGCAACTACGAAGCGATTGGCCCGGTTTTACAGGGTCTCAACAAGCCGGTCAACGACTTGTCGCGCGGCTGTAACGAAGAAGATGTCTACAAGCTGGCATTGATCACCGCCGTACAGAGTTTATAACTTGCATTTAAGGGGCTCGCGCAAAGCGCGACCCCCTTTTTTTATTCAACGGTAGTCAATGTCACTAAAATGAAGTATAATGTCCTTACTTGATAGGAGGACAACATGCACAATGACGATTACAACCGCGATTTTAAAGAGTCTTTTATAAAAATTGGTCTGCCGGTCGGCCTGCAAAATTTATTGATTACCTCGCTGACCTTTGTCGATTCAGTGATGGTCGGTCAGCTCGGCCAATTTGAATTTAACGCCGTTTCACTGGGTAGTCAATTTTACTTTATCATCAATTTATTGGCGGTTGGCGTTTCGTCGGCCGCGGTTATCTACACCTCGCAATACTACGGCAACGACGACATCAAGGGCTACCGCAAATCGTCCGGTTTGGCAATTATCTCCTGTTTTCTGGTCGGCTTACTGGCCGGTGTCTTTTCACTTTCGCTACCGGAAACGATTATGGGACTCTTCACCAAAGAAGCGGCGATCGTCGATTACGGCATCAGCTATTTGAACATCATCGCCTTTCAGTTTCCAATTATGGCCGTTAATCTAGCTTTGTCGATGTCCTCGCGCGCCTCGCAAAACGCCAAGTTGCCACTGATTGTCTCCGTGACTTCCTTTTCCATTAACACGCTGTTGAACTATCTGTTAATATTCGGCAACTTCGGCTTTCCCGAATTGGGCGTGCGCGGTGCGGCTTTGGCAACGCTGTTGTCGAGTGCCATTGGCCTACTGTTTTATATCGTGGCCATCAAATTGTCAGACCACGCCTTGCGCGGCTCGATTAAGGACTTTTTAAGCATTGACAAGGCCTTTATATTCAAAGTCTACCGCACCGGCTGGATCGTCATCTTACACGAACTATTTTGGTCGATGGGCATTTCGCTATTTGTTTTGATCCTCTCGCGCATGCGCACCGATGGTTATACCTCTTATGAAATCGCCATCAAATTTTTTAAATTCGCCTTGATCTTCGCCATGGCAATTTCGTCGTCGGCGGCGGTCACAATCGGCATGCAGCTAGGCAAAAAAAATATCGCCAAAGCGATTCACTACGAAAAAAAATACGCCAAGACGATCGTCGTCGTCAGCGCATTTGCCTCGCTCATCTTAATTGCGGCCAGCGCCTATTTTGTGCAATTCTTCAACGTCAGCGCCAATATTAAGCGCGATGCCTTTTACTGCACGGTCGTGATGTGTACATTTCTGCCAATTATAAACTACAACGGCCTCCAAGTCACCGGCATATTGCGCGCCGGCGGCGACACCAAAGTGCCGGCCCTGATCGAATTGTTTGGCCTCTATATCGTCGATGCGCCAATTCTGTTCCTATTACTCAGCTATACGAATTGGTCGACGCCGACAGTCGTCGCCTTTGGTTCAATCAGTTGTCTGTTGACGGCGTTTTTACTAAACAGACGCGTCAAAACTAAAAAGTGGGCCCAAAATTTAATCGAAGAAGAAGCGGCTTAATGAAACTATACTATTTGGATTTAACAAAAGTTGAATCAGTCGACGCACCGACGCAGCGCCAATTTTTAACCACTGAAATCGCCGTCGCCAACGGCGCCCAATACCTGCGCGACAGCGCCGAAAGCCGCCGCGCGTTAATGCTGTTAAAGTTCATTTGTCAAACCGACTATCAATTCGAACTAAAGCAGCTCAACTTTAACGCCTACGGCAAGCCCGCCACCACAGTCGACGGCTTTCAGTTTAACATTTCACACAGCGGCAATTTAATACTAATCGCCATCGACGACAGAGCAGTTGGCATCGACGTTGAACACTGTAAAAAAATCGACTACCGACTGATTGCAAAACGCTTTTTTAGCGGCGCCGAACGCGACCTGTTGGCCGCCAACGAATACGATATTAAACTGTTTTACAAAATTTGGACGCTAAAGGAAAGCTATCTGAAATACTTGGGGATAGGATTGCAGCGCCACTTGCAGCGCGTTGACGTTTCAAGCCACGTCAATGCCACAAATCGCCAATGTGGCGACACAGGTGAACTGTTTGTCAACAACTTCAGTTTTGCGACAAACTACCTGGTATCGAGCTATGGGCACAGCAAATTGCTGGCAAGTGACCTGCTGTCGGTCGACGAACAGGGCTTTGCCAATTACTTAAAAGAGCGCCGCCGACGCAGCCAGTGCCGGCGCTAATCATTTCTACTATTCTGTCATCATTTCTAAAATCACGCTATCGGTTTCTTTCATGCCGACCAAGCCCAACTTGGCATAGTGATCAATCGTCTGTTCGATGTCGCCGAGCACGAGTCCTTCGCCAGCTTTAAACGACTGCCCGCACATTGCCAGTTGATGGCCGATTAGGGCGCCGTTGACCGAACTGGCCACCTTAACCGCACAAGAGGCCTTGGCGCCGTCGCAGACGATGCCAGCTAAATTGCCCAACGTGTTGACCACAGTGGCATAGACCTGTTCGCGGTCGCCGCCGGCTAAATATGTGATGGCCGCCCCGCTGCCCGCAGCGGCGCTAACGGCCCCACAAAAGGCCGATAGATTACCCATGCCATACTTGATGCGCACCGCAATCAAATTGCTTAACGCCAACGCGCGATAGAGTTGCACCTGTGCAATGTCGTGTTGTTTGGCGTATTCGATAACCGGCAACGAAACGGTTAGCCCCTGGTTGCCGCTGCCGGAATTAATCACCACCGGAAAAACGCTACCCGCCATGCGCGCGTCGGAAGCAGCCGCCGTCGCCGCGACAATTTTCTGTTCGCCGCGCTCGCCCGCTGCCTCGTGTAAAATTTTGCCGACGGCGACGCCGTAGTGCTTACTTAAGCCCTCCTCTGATATTCTGGTATTATAATCAATTTGGCGCTGTAAACTGGCTACAACTGCACTGTCGAGCGGTTCTGCGACGTAGTCGCAAATGCCGGCCATCGTCAAAAAATCACGCAACTGATCGCAGCGGTCAGTCGCGGTGTTGTGGTCGCGGCGATCGACTACGACGCTACCGTTTTTTTCCAAATAGACGACGCGCGTATGATCGCCCGCTAAAATTAAGTGTACGCGATCGCTCGCCGCCGTCATTTCAATCGCGATATACAACCCCTCTTTACCTTCGGCAATGCCGATTTGATAGAATTTTTGACTCAATAATCGTTTGACCGTCGCAATCTGTTCGGCCGTTATTTTGCTCAGCACTTCGAGCTCTAAGTCGGCGTCGCCGCCGACTAAACCGAGCAACATCGCGGCCTCCAGGCCAACTAAATCAGCGCCGTTTGGAATCGCGACGCTCTTGACATTTTTGACGATGTTACCACTGACAAACAACTTGACGTCATCCGGAAAGGCGCCCAGATGTCGCCTGGTCAACGCCGCCGCATAGGCTAAGGCAATCGGTTCGGTACAGCCTAACGCCGGCTGCAATTCAGCCAACAACAGCTGATCGTATTTTTTGCGAACTGCTAAATGCATAAATCCCCCAAGTCGCACCTAGTCGTATGGCTTGCGCAACAGCTGTACGCGTTCGACGCGCAAGCCATCTACTTTAGTAATGGTAATCGTCAAATTTTGATAGTCGAATTGATCGCCTTGATTGGGATAATTATCGAGCATTTCGACACACCAACCGCCAATCGTAATCGCCTCGCTATCGAAATCGTCTTTTTCCCAGTCCAGCCAATCGGCGAACTCAGATAGCGGCAGATCGCCATCGATGCTAAATAAGTCGTCTTTAAGCTTGACGATGTCGCGCTCGACTTCGTCGTTTTCATCCCAAATATCGCCGACGATGTACTCCATGACGTCCTCTAAAGTGACGACGCCCATCGTGCCGCCGAATTCATCGGTAACGACGCCGAGATGCGACTTCGATTCTAAAAAGATATTTAAAACTGTCGGCAGTTTCATCGACTTGTAGACGTAGAGCACGTCGAGCAAGACGTCTTCCACGCGCAGCGCCGGATTTTCCACCCGTTTTTTATAATAGCGATTCAGCGGCAAGATGCCGACCATCTTATCGATCGATTTATCGTAGACGGGAATTCGCGAAAATGGCGAATTGGCAATTTGTTCGCCAATTTGTGCAGCGTCGTCATCGATGTCGATGGCGTACATGTCGACGCGCGGCGTAAAGACGTCGCTGACCGGAATATCGGAAAAATCGACGACTGAATAGAGCAAATCGATGTCGTCTTCCTCGATCACGCCCTGCTGCTCGACCGTCTCTATCAAGTGGTTGAGTTCTTCGGTGAATAGCCGATCTTCACTTTCTTCGTCGCCACTACTGTTCTCCTCAACCTTAAATACGTTAATCAAGGGCTTTATCAACGCGATTGGCAGCGCGAAGATAAACATGCTCACTTCGATAAACGGCGCCGTCAAGACGGCAAAGAACAGCGGGTTGTTAGAGGCGTAAATCTTCGGTACAATTTCACCCAACACCAAAACCGCCACCGTCATAATTAGCGCGCTCAACGCCGCGCCATTATCGCCCAATAAGCTAATGCCGATGACCGTCGCAATCGACGACGCGGCAATATTGACTAAGTTGTTGCCAATTAGAATTGTCAGCAGTGCGCTGTCAAAGCGATCGTAGACTTTGTGCGCCGACCGCGCCGCCTTGCTCTTTTCCTTATCGATGGCCTCTAAGCGGGCCGGGTTGAGACTGGAAAAGGCGATCTCCGAACCGGAGAACAAGGCCGATAAAATCACTAGGGCGACGATGATTAGCAAATTAATCCACATGACCGACACCTCCGGCCAACGCGGCAGCTTGCTCGCCGTCGTCTTCATCCCAAATATCGCCGACCAGTTGTTCTAAAATATCTTCTATCGTCAACAAGCCCTGCGTGTTGCGACGATCGTCGGCGACGATTGCCATATTGACCTTGTTGACACTCATTTTGCGAAATACGTCGTCAATGCGATCTTCAGCTGCGACGTAGAGCGGTTTATCCATTAACGCTTCAACGGAAACAGCCGCGTTATTTGCATCGACTGCCTTGAGATAGTTTCTAATCTGCAAGACGCCGACAATGTGATCGATATCGCCCAAAAAGACTGGCAAACGCGAATGCGTCGTATCCATAATGGCCTTGAGCACTTCGCCGGGCGCGCCGTTTAGAGGCAGCGCGACGATTTCTGACTTAGAAGTCAAAATCTGTTCGGCTTTAGTTTCGCCAAAGTTGAGTGCAAATTTAAAGAGTTCT
>PDWJ01004743.1_pt1 | contig 11713 bp, 6 predicted proteins | sample 1430881 | NCBI WGS metagenome assembly PDWJ01 (sample SAMN01162460, study PRJNA174530) | Oral metagenome, whole genome shotgun sequencing project. | biome: Marine environment; feature: Marine mammal; material: Swab sample of the gingival sulcus; isolation source: swab sample of gingival sulcus... | reverse complement strand
AGAGTTGATTTGCCACTGCCATTTCTGCCAACAATACCGACCGTTTCACCCCGCTGTATTTCTAAATTAACATCGTGCAGGGCGTTAAAAGGACGATGGTACTGTTTTCTGCCGGGCAGGAAGGTCTCTTTCAGCCTGTCGAGCCGTTTATCGTATATCTTATAGACCTTACTCAAATTATTTACTTTAACAGCCACACTCATATCTTGCTCCAATACCTACAATACATCGGCAAACTGCGGCTTTAATCGCATATACACAAAGCTGCCAAACCACAGCATGACCAATGCACAAGCCCAGAAATAAAGTGAATAATAAGGCTTACTCCAAAAGGGAACGAAGTAAATAAAAGAATCACGATAGCCCTCAACAATATAAACCATCGGATTTATTTTTAATAATAGCTGTATTTTTTCACTCATCATTGCCGAATCCCAGAAAATCGGCGTCGCCCAAAAGCCTACCTGTAAAATTACCCCGACAATATGCCCCACATCGCGAACAAAAACGTGTAATGCCGACACCACCCAGGCGACTCCCATCGCAAAAACAATCAGGCACAGCAAATAATAAAAAAACTGGAGGAAATAGAAGGAAAAGGTCATTCCCTGCAGAACAAGTAAACCAAGCAGGATAGAGATAAAAACAGCGTGGGAAAACAGGGCAGTCAGTACCGAAATAACCGGGAGCACCTCAGCCGGGAACAAGGTCTTTTTAACAATATTGCCACTGGCAACAACACAGGTAACCGCATTATTGATTATATCGGCAAACACAAACCATGCTGTCATTCCGGCTGTCAACCAGACAACAAAGGGCACATCGTTGTCAGGTTTTACTCTGAAACCGACACTAAAGACGAACCAGAACACCAAAATCATCACCAACGGCTGTATATACGACCACATCCAGCCAAGAAACGATCCGGCATATTTGGATTTGAGTTCCCTCTTAGCCAAAATTTGAATCAGATGACGATTAATAAAAACTTGTTTTAACAGATACAATAACTTCACAACTCTTTATGCCTTCAGCTATAACGTAACAGATTATATTTTAAATTGTGTCCTGCAGCCCTTTACAAGACAAACAGCAACCTATGATAATAGTGATAGAATAACAACAATTATTTGTTGTCGTTTGCCGTTCAGACCGTGAAAAATATACCGACTATTGGAATAACACCCGCTCTTCCAACCCTTTTGGGTTAAGCCCGAAATTCCTTACCCGAAATCGCCTTTATTTTCAACAATGATCGTTCACCCGCTACCACGGTTTTCATACATTGCCTGCAACAGTGCATGAAATTCTCTTTCCTTACCGGTAAAGCCTTTCATGACATAACTGTTCGCCCTCTGCCCAAGATGTGCAGCACAATCTCCGTTGAGGGCTTCGCAAAGAGCATGGTACCAGTCGTTAGAATCATGCGCCAGCCAACCATTGACTCCGTTTTCAACACACGCAACCATCTCCCTGGTTGGTGACGTAATAATCGGGGTTCCAACCGCTGCTGATTCCAAAAATTTTATATTACTTTTCGAGTTACTGAAGCTGTTAATCTCGGCAAGGGGCGATACGACAACCTTACAGGACAACAAAGTTTCCATATACTCGTAATAGGTACTGAACGGCTTGAAGGTTATACGGTCACAGTATTTCTGTGTAAACTCTGTCTTATCAACAAAACCCATGATGATGACTTCGGCTTCTGCATAATCCTTGAAAATCTGTTCAAGCACAGGTGCAATAGATTGTAAATCCCGGTCATGGGTGTTGGATCCGGCAAAGTAGCCTATCCGTTGTTTCTTATAGGTTGGCCGGCGGTTATAAAGAATTTCAAACAACGGTAGATACTGCTGTAACAACATATTTCGAAAATAAACCGCAGTTTTGCCATACTGTTCGGCAACCTCTGCAATTTGCGGGGTGCTGCCAAGCAGATAATCAACCCGATAAAAAGTTTGTTCCATCCTGGCAAGCAGGTCAACATAATCTTGTCGAGAGAGGGTATTGTCACCCTGCAAAAAATACAACTGGTCTATAAAATCTGCATGAAAGATAAGATCATCAATATCAAGTACCGAAACCACCCCGGTGTTTTCAGCCACTTCAAGCACCCGATCAAGCAACTCAGTCATTGGGGTTCGTGAAAGAAAGAGCAGATCGACTCCTTGTAGTTTCTTTTCTGATAACTGCTCAAGGCTGCTCTCAAAGACATCGCAACCGTTTTTCTTCAAAAATGATACCGGGTTGGAAAAACGATAAAAATATGGTGGATCATCAGCACTCAGCCCATGCACCATCAGCACCTTTAATTTTTTCAAGCTGTTGATCGTGCAGGCATCAACGTAGATTCTATTTGCCTTCTCAGAAACCCTCGCCCTACTACAGACATTACTTTTAATCTGGCTTGTACCAGCTGTAAGGTGTGGCTTGCTGTCAAAGAGTCGCAAATAATTGTCCAGATAGCTTGCAGGAGAAAACGAGGACAGGAAGTTCTGTTTAAACTGTTGTATCCTCTTTTTATATCTTTGAGGATCGCGACGAATCCTGGCAACTGCAGCGAGCAGCCCTGCCGAACTGTTTTGTTCAACAATCTCACCAACTCCATACTGTGCAACAACATCAGCAGGGTGTCCATATTTCCCGACAACCACCGGCACCTCAAGCAAAAGAACCGCCTCATACAGTGTATAGGAAAAAGTCTCTGCCCAAGGAGAAGGCATAACAATGACATCTGCCCGGTACCGTGAGTGGTATTCACAAAGAGTCTTCCAGCTCTGATATGGTAGTACCGGAGGAAGTCGGTTGTATCTGTCTGCAAGTTCTTTTTGTATATGCCCCCATACCATCGGGTTATCCCCGTTTTCTTTCAACGTTGAAAACGCCGACAAAAACAACTCTCCACCTTTGTGAGAATAGAGTGCCCCCAAAAATACGATGGTATTGGTCTGATTCACATCAGCTTCGACTTCAACGGATGTGGCAGTACAATGGTTATAAAACGGAAGAAAATGAGGGAAGACCTGGAGTTTTCCTTCCAGAGAATCATTTATTGCCAGTTTTTCGATCAAAACAGCACAATTATTTGACGGTACCAGCACGGTGTCAAAACAGGATAAAAAGTTTGATCCAGCTTCGCATATTGCCGTAAACTGTTGTTTGTAACCAGCTTCCTTTTCTTGATTACCGAGGTAAAACTCGTTGTTTGCATCGAGTAAAAACGGATTATCACAAAACAGTTGAAAATCATGAATTGTATAGATTTTTCTGGCTGCTTTCAACTCTTTCACCCAGTTTATCACCGCGTCGGTAAGCCCGTAGGTATTATGCATATGCAGAACATCTATTCTTCCTTCCAGTTTCTGCAAGATCTGTAACAGCGATCTGTGGTCTATTCCGTTGATGACCTGTTTACAGGTGCCTTGGGAAAAATGTATTTCATAATATTTTTCCTCTTCTGCATTCACACTCATCCGGGTTGGCGCAACGACTATGGTTTCAATCTCACACGCCTTGTCCAGCTCGTTGATCAAATACAGAAGATGCCGCTGAACACCGCCAAATGGGTTGGTAAACGAATCATGCAAAACAAAACAAATCGTCTGTAACTGCTTCTCATACTTTATTTTTTCCAACAACAACAGTTGCAACACCTTACGATGAAACTGCAGAGGGTCGCGCTCGAGGTAACTTTGTACCCACCGATCGTAAAATGGATATTTTTCCTGGAGAATTTTTGAGTTTTTCTCTTTTAACGCACGCTTCTTTTCGTCGGTAAACGATTTGGTTTCATGATGATGGACATAACATTCTGTACTTACAAGATGTTTGTAGCCCTTTCGTATTGCTCTTATCGACCAGTCGTTTTCTTCACCGTACCCGAGGCTGAAAGTCTCTTGATCAAAGTCGCCGACATCTTTTAGTGCGTTACCGTTTATATACATACAAAAACCGTGACCTGAAGGCGCATAAATGTTCGGGGTGAGCAGGGAGCAATCGGCAACCACCCGGGCAATCTGTGCTGGAGAAAGATTGAAAATAGTGTCTGCGCCAAAGGGCCAATCCGGTATTGAGGCAATGGTCGCCCGATTTGACAGCGGGGTTACCGATGCAATTTTGGGATATCTGAGACACACATTCTGCAACCGTTCAAACACAGCACCATGAATTTCGGTGTCACTGTTGAGGATAACCACGTCGGTATCTGGCTCGATGCCTGCAAAACCATGGTTTACGGTTTTAACAAAGCCAATGTTTTGTTCATTTTGAATGAAGGTAACGTCCTGTCGTTCTTTTGCAACGAGCGAGTGAAGAATTTGCCCGGTCTTGCTTATCGGCGAACAGTCGTCAATAATGATGAATTTTAAATATTCGGATTCAACCGGATATGATGTAAACAGTGATTTCAGCAGACTGTGCAAGACCCTTACACTTTCATCATTTGCCAGATAGACAGGAATGATCACACTCACCTGGCGGCAAATCCGATAGCTGATTTTTTCAAAGACAACCCGGCTGTTCAGACCAAAGGAGGTCATCCGTCGCCCTTCCCTTGCCAGCAATTCCAATGGATGGTATTGAGAGTCAATCTCGCGTTGAGTTTCGGCATAGATGGCATCGATCTGAGGCTCCTCGGAGACCTGCCGACCTTCCCTATAACCGCTTTCAATATAGTGCAACAACGGATTTATATCGGCTCTCATGATATCGGGGTATTTTTGCCGGTAATACATCACGTCAAAAAAGGGCGTAGGATTGCGATTTTCCTGCCAACCTCGGGTTAAAAAATGGTAAAGAGGCGAGATTCCTGCCCGGGCAATATCAGGATTTTCTTTCAGGTAATAGCTGCTTGAGAAAAAAGCGGAGTTTCCGCCTAATTGCCGTCCATTTTTTAAAAGGTCGATGAGTTTTTGCGGCTGCCGACAATACCTTGCAAGAAACATGAGCGTCTTTATCTGTCCCCACAGGCGGGCAAACACTGTTTGGGCCAGGCAATCATTTTTCTCTTTTTTGGTAAGTGACAGACGTGCATAAGTATGCAACATATCCAACTGGACAGGTGACAGTATTTTCATCACCTCATCGTCAGTAGACGAAACAGAACTGCGTTCATTAATTTTTAATTTTGCAGAATCAAGACCGGCAAGACTGCCCGCATTGATACCTTGAGCAGTCAATTCAGCAACAATTCTCTCACCGTATTCTTCACTTTCTGCCACCGCATCTTCATAAAAGAAGACAATACAGTCGTTTGAAGAAATGACCCGATTAAACGCCCGGTAGTAGGTTTCCCAGAGTTTTACGCCCTTTTCTTTGGAAAAGCCATGGGTCAGACTTAACCTGGCAGCCGTTTCATCGGGCGCTCTGACACACAATAACACAATCGGATTGTCAACCAGTTGCAACCAATGATGCATGGTGAGACAAAATCCAGAGTCCGCCAACAAAACGCCCGGTTGACGCTGATTCGTCGAGAGGAGTTTTTTGATTCCGCCGAGCGTTGACCTTGGGATCTGATACTGGTTGTGCTGGGCAATTTTTTCCACATCAGGCTGATCCCAGTATGAGTTCAGACTGTTTAAAATCTCCAGATTGAGCTGACGGATATCCTGCCGGCAGGCTGTGTGGAAGCCCAGATTCTCAAGGAAATGTGCAACATCATTTACACCGGATTCGTACATCCCTGTTACAAAAATTGGTCTGTTAGCCGTCATGGAGATCGTTCACCCGATGATATGAAATATCTTCGCTTTTTATTATGCGCTCTTGACAGCCTCAACAACCTTATCCTGCTCATTCTCCGTGAGCATCGGATGCATGGGTAAGCTTATCACCCTGCTGGCAAGGGTTTCTGCCACAGGCACATGAGCGTCAGCCTTGCCCATCGCAGGCTGCTGGTTAAGAGGCACTGGATAATGTACTGCCGTAGGAATAGACAGCTCACTTAACCGCTGTTGCACCGCTTCACGATTGTCGACCTGAATGGTGTATTGGGCATAGACCGACCTGTTGTGTTCAGCAATATAAGGTACGGTGATTGAGTCACTGGCAAGCAACTCGGAATAACGCTGCCCGATTTGCTCTCTCTTGACAACTTCCCCAGGAAAAATTTCCATTTTAGCGAGTAAAACTGCCGCCTGAATGGTATCAAGTCGACCATTTACCCCAATCCTTTGATGATGGTAACGTCTATCCTGCCCGTGATTACTTATCTGACGCATCAAGGTGGCAAGCTCATCGTCATTGGTAAAACACGCTCCCCCATCACCATAGCCGCCCAAAGGTTTTGACGGGAAAAATGAGGTGGTGGCAATGGTCGTCTGAGAACATGACAGCCTTCCCTTATAGGTTGCGCCAAAACTCTGCGCACCATCTTCTATGACTGCCAGGTTGTGCCTTTTGGCTATCTGATTGATTGCATCAAAATCACAACATTGTCCGTACAAACTCACCGGAATTATCGCCCTGGTTTTTGGAGTGATGGCAGCTTCAATAAGTTCGGGGTCGATATTATAGGTTTTGCAATCGACATCAACAAATACCGGCTCAGCCCCCAGCAACTTGATAGTCTCTCCTGTTGCAATAAAAGTAAACGGGGTGGTGATAACCTCGTCACCTCTACCGATACCAAGCGCCATCATCGCAATCAGCAAGGCATCGGTCCCGGAAGAGACTCCCAGACAATGCTTTACCCCCACATACGATGCAAGTTTCTCTTCAAGTTCTTTGACTTCAGGACCCAAAATATAGCGTCCATGATCGAGAACCTTTTGAATTCTCGCATTTATATCCTGTTCTATGGTTTTGTATTGTGCCTGTAGATCAATAAAATTCATAAACTTCTCTATCCCCTGAATATCTTTTTATTATCCACCTCGTAGATACCTCTGGTATCGATAATCAAGGCGGCGTTATCCTTTATTAACTGCCAATCAAAGCCATCATGATTGGTAGAAACGATGACACAATCATACTGTTGAAGAGAGGCTGCGGTTAAGGGAACGCTCTTCATGTCCATGTTATATTTCCTCATCTTAGGAAATTGTGGTACATGGGGATCCGAATAGGCAACCTCACCACCCTTTTCCGATATTTTTCTAATCAACTCAACACTTGGTGATTCACGGGTGTCATCGACATTCTTTTTATAAGATAGCCCCAAAACCAGAATTTTTGCGCCATTCATCGGCTTTGCCACCGTATTCAATGCCTCAATCACCTTGTAAACCACATAATCGGGCATTCCAACATTGATTTCACCGGCCAGCTCAATAAACTTGGTACTCAAGCCATATTCCCTTGCTTTCCAGGTTAAATAAAAGGGGTCTATGGGAATACAATGCCCGCCAAGCCCCGGACCTGGATAAAAAGGCATGTAACCAAAAGGCTTGGTGGCTGCCGCCCGTATGACCTCATAGATATCCACATCCATCCTTTCTGCCACCTGTTTCAATTCATTTACAAGCGCAATGTTTACTGCTCGAAAGGTATTTTCAAGAATCTTTGTCATTTCAGCCGTTTGAGTAGAACTCACCGGCACCAGCCGATCGATAACATGTTCATACAAGGTCAAACCGGCTTTAAGACAGTTTTGGGTCGAGCCTCCAATAACCTTTGGAATCGTCCTGGTTGAAAACTCTGGATTATTAGGGTCTTCTCTCTCCGGCGAATAAACAAGAAAGATGTCATCACCGACCACCAGGCCCTTTTCTTCAATGCGAGGTCGCAGCTCTTCTTCGGTGGTACCTGGATAGGTGGTACTCTCAAGAACCAGAACCTGACCTTGTTTGATAAAAGGTAAAATCTGTTCCAGAGAACTTAATACATAGATCAGCTCAGGTTCCCGGTGCTCGTTAAGCGGTGTCGGCACACAGAAAATAATTGCATCAACCTGACTGGCTTTTGAAAAATCGGTGGTTGGGACAAATTGACCACTTGCGCAGAGCTCCTTCATCCCTGAAATATCTACATGTTCTATATAACTGCGCTCTTCCTGCAACGCCGCAATCTTTTCTGGATCGACATCAAAGCCTACCACCCTGTAACCGGCTCTGATATATTGTAAGGTAAGAGGCAATCCGACATAGCCAAGCCCTATTATCCCAACGGTTGCGTTCTTACTCTTCAATCTTTCACAGAGAGTATCAAGTACTCCAGACATAAATCACCTCTTATTTTTAAATAAAATCATCGCAAGCCACATTAGACAATAGTGGACGAGAAAACAAGAGATTAAAAATCTGTGAACGAGAAAATCTTACGTCCAATTCAAATCACATCCACCGCAAGGTGAGATTATGTAATATTTACCTTTATTATTGCGCTGGTCTGGTGTAAGACTACCCCAGATTTTTAACTCGTTCATCTCAGCCTTTATAACAGTTTTTTTTATGACAAATAAACAAATTTTACAGCGCCTGTATGCAGTTGTGAAAAGGTACAGATTTTTGTTGGTCACTGCGATGATAGCAATGATTTTTGTATCCGTTTTTACTGGCGCCCAAGCTGTTTTAATCCGAGATCTTATCGATGATATCTTCATCGCCAGAAATGTCTTACTCTTAAAACTACTGCCGATCGTTATAATCATAATTTTTCTTTTAAAATCTATATGTTACTATACATATCACTTTCTACTGGAAAAAGTTGGTCAATCCATTATCCGTGATATGAGAATCATGGTTTTTGAACACATTCATAAACAGTCTCTTTCTTTTTTCGATGGTATGCCGACCGGAACCCTCATCTCGAGAGTAATTTCAGACGTTACCCTCATGCAACAGGCCGTTTCCAGTGCCCTGGTCGGGACATTACGGGATCTGACCCAAACCTTTATCCTGTTAGGGGTTGTTTTTTACATGAACTGGCGTCTGGCAATGCTCACGTTCATCATCATTCCCATAGCCACCCTCCCAATTATTAAATTTGGAAAAATATTCAGGAAATTAAGCACAAAATCTCAGGAAGAGACCGCCCATATATCCAATCTCCTGCACGAAACAATTACCGGCAACCGGATTGTAAAAGCCTTCAATATGGAAAAGTTTGAAGTGAAACGGTTTAACCAACAAATCGGGGTGCTATTTCAGGTAATTATCAAAGAAGCAAAATACAGAAGCATGCAGCACCCAATGATGGAAATGATTGGCGGATTGGCAGTTGCCCTTATCGTCTGGTTTGGCGGGAAGCAGGTCATTCAGGGGCAAACCACGCCAGGTGCTTTTTTTGCCTTTTTCACCGCTCTGATTGCTGCCTATGAGCCCATTAAAGGGGTGAGTAAAATTAACTCTACTATTCAGCAGGGCATGGCATCTGCAACACGAGTATTTACCCTGCTTGATATCAAGCCGGATATCTGTGATGCACCAGATGCGATTGAATTGCCTAAATTCAGTCATCAGATTCAATTTAAAGATGTGTCCTTTCAATATGAACATGGTAAAGCTGTTCTTGCCAATCTGAACCTGACCGTACCCGCCAATGAAACACTGGCAATCGTTGGGCCAAGCGGCGGAGGGAAAACGACCCTCACCAATCTGCTTCCCAGGTTCCTGGATATCGCGCAAGGGCAAGGAGCCATTTTTATTGACGGAGTGGACATCAGGCAGGCAACCATAGCCTCACTGCGCGGACAAATAGCCATGGTGACCCAGCAGACCATTCTGTTTAATGATACGGTGAGAAACAATATCGCCTACGGAAGCCTGCAAGCCACGGATGACGAGATACGGCGTGCAGCCGATGCAGCTCACGCACTCCAGTTTATAGAAAACCTTCCCAATGGTTTTGACACCGAAATTGGCGAAGGAGGAGCAAGATTGTCAGGTGGAGAGAGGCAGCGAGTTTCCATTGCCAGGGCGATTTTGAAAAATGCACCAATTCTGATCCTTGATGAAGCAACCTCGGCACTGGATACCGAGTCTGAAAGGGAGGTGCAAAAGGCGCTGGAAAATTTGATGCGCGACAAAACAACCTTTGTTATTGCCCACCGGCTGTCTACGATCAAAAATGCCGACCGCATTATCGTGGTGAAGAATGGAGCAATCACCGAAGAAGGAACCCATGACGCCCTTATCAAACTCCACGGAGACTATGAACTTTTGTATAACATGCAGAACAAGTAACCCGAAGCAGTCACACCCCGATATATGTATACCCACCGGGCAGTAATACCTATTGAGGTGGATTCATTTTAACGGTGAGAATTTTTGTCAACCATGAGCCAATCCAAAAATAAATTTGAGCATTTTTTTTTACAGCTAGCCATATACTCTACAGCGTTGACCTGTTTTTTCATTCCTCTGTCCACCTCATTACTCGGCATTTTCTCAGGAATAACCATGCTTTGCTGGCTTATATCAGGTCGTTGTAAAAACGTCTTTTCCCTGCAAAAGACCTATCCCCATTCTGCTGCTGCCCTGCTGCTTTTTGCCCTTTTTTGCCTGGGCGTAGTATACTCGCCAGTAACTCTTGAAGTTGCCCTGGACACCCTCAAAAAATACCGGGAACTGCTGTTTATTCCGGTCATTCTATCGATCGTATACAATAAACCAAAAGAGGCGACACTTGCGTTGAACTCCTTTGCCGCCGGTATGATCATACTCCTCTGTTTATCCTACATGATTTCCTTTGGTTTTTTTCCGTCCCTCCAATCAAGGACTGGCGAATCGCACATTTATCATATTACCCACAGTTTTTTTATGGCAATACTCGCCTTCTGGTCGATCCACAAATTTTCGATTACATCGAGGACAACCTATTTCTGGCTGCTCATTTTCCTGTTGGCATCTATCAATCTGGCATTTATCACTCCGGGACGAACCGGTATGCTGATTTACGCTATTCTGACAGTGGTTTATCTGTCACAAAAATTATCTGTGCTGAAATTTGCCCTGGCTATGGTTATAACATCAATGGTCTTTGGGGCTGGCTATCGCTACTCCGATAACATCCATACCCGTCTGAACGCCGCCGTTTCAGAAATACAGCATTACAACCCCGGGAAAGAAAAGACCTCAATGGGAATGCGGCTTGACTGGTATCAAAACAGTATTGCCCTGATCGAGCAGAAGCCGATACTCGGTCATGGAACAGGAGCCTTTTCCCATGCCCAAGATCAACTGATTAAGAACACCCTGACAGTCCACACAGATAATCCCCATAATGAATATCTATTCATCGGCACTCAGCTCGGGATAACCGGACTCCTGCTGTTTTTGACTATGTTTGGGATGCAGTTTTACTCTTCGTTCAAACTTTCACCATTTAACCGGTACATGGCACAGGGAGTAATCGTAAGTATGATGGCAGGCTGTTTAATGAATTCGTTTCTATTTGACTCAATGGAGGGTCATTTTTACGCATTTACCATCGCCCTGCTGCTGTCTCCTGTCCAGCACTCAACCCGTTCTTGCTAAAACTGCCCTTTTTATGATCAGATGCTTGATCGATGGGTCAACAGTTGCCCATAAAAGGCTACAGTCTGCTCACACATGGTCTTTATTGTGAAATTTTCTTTCACCCTCTTTTGACCATTCCTGCCGTATTGCTCGAGAGTTTCAGGAGAAGTCTGCAAAAATTCCTCAATAGCACGCGCCATATCTTCAGCATCGGCCGGTTTTACAAGCCACCCCGTCTCGCCCGGCACCACCGTTTCCAGGCTGCCTCCATGGGCTGTAGCTATAACCGGTTTTCCCATTGCCATCGCCTC
>PDWJ01011404.1_pt1 | contig 11716 bp, 6 predicted proteins | sample 1430881 | NCBI WGS metagenome assembly PDWJ01 (sample SAMN01162460, study PRJNA174530) | Oral metagenome, whole genome shotgun sequencing project. | biome: Marine environment; feature: Marine mammal; material: Swab sample of the gingival sulcus; isolation source: swab sample of gingival sulcus... | reverse complement strand
AAGTAGGGCTTCGATTTGAGCGTTTAGGGTTTGGTTGGTCATGCTGTGTTTTCCTTTTTTTGGGTTGGTGGATTTACACAGTTTATTTTATAGTCTCGAAAAATAAGAAAAATCGCTAGTTTTTAGCTGAAAACCCTAGTGTCCGTAGTGCGGACAGGACAGTTATAAGGTTTTTTGGGGTCTATTACTCGAATTTGTGTACCATCATGCTTAACTAATTTATAGTACTTTGAGCTACCATGACCAGTTCCTCCACCTGGATGTATCTCTACTTCTTTGTATACAGGATGGTCTTTAATGAAATAGTAGTCAGCTTTATCAGATTGTTTACCCTTAGGTTCACTTCTTAAGGGTTACCAAATATGTCAATTCGCTTTACTTGATAATCTTCTAATCTAATCAATATTATAATTATATACTCTAGCTTCTTGAATTTTTTGTTCAGGATCTTCATCAACTTCCAGACCATCTGCAACAAAATAAATACCATCGATAATACCACCATTGCCATCATCTAAATAATGTATATCTTCAGTATCATCTAAAACCAAAGGGTGTTTGATTTCTCCAATTGCACTACCTATTTTTATACCTCCTTCAAAAATTTCTCCATTGTAATAATCTGATACAGTTATACTTTGTAAGAGCCCTCCTATTGTAAACAAGAGCTCTATTTTAGGTTTATCTATAAAAATAGAAGTACCTCCACCATATAACTCTGACCACTTATATAACAATACACCATTATTATTTAAAACAAGGTCTATATTCCAGTCAGTAATGCTACCATCTACCACTTTATCAACAAAGGGTATAAAACTGTCTAGCTTATCTCCAAGAGTAAATCCAGCTAAAGATTTACCAACTTCTGCTTTTGCAAAAATATCGAGCATTGGTATTTCCATTAATCCACCACCTTATATTTTCCATTTACAAATCGCATGCGTTGACCTTGCTGGTTATAAACCGTTGAGGATTTTTTTGCAGTACCCTTAAATGTATTCGGGTTAATTACATATACATGTTTGTTGCCATAGTTATCTCTTTTAGTACCTTTTAAGGTAAATTTAATATATTCACCTTTATGAGTACTAGAACTACTTGCAGGACTATGCTGTATTTTTGATATACTACCATGGTCATGTATGGTATAAACTTGTGCATTTCCTGAGCCTTTTGGTGCATTTTTTGTCGAGTTTACACGATATCCGTTCATTTCAAAATACGTTTTTAACTTTTGAGAATCCAATCCATACACATTATTTGGCTTACTTAAATCAATATTTTTTGGTATACCAGCCCGTCTAGCTAAATTTTCTCTATGAGTTTGAGGATTGTTATATCTCGTACTCGACTTTTTAGTAATCGTGTTTCTTAATGCTCGACTAGTTTGAGAGGCTGCTCTAATACTGCTTGCTGTACCTCCTGAAATTACAACTGAGGTTGTATTATAAAATACTTTGGTATCCTGAATACCTTTTAATTCTCCATACAGTTTAAAGTTTGCTTCGGTAGGGTTTGTATGTATGTTTTTTTCTGCTTGATTAACTGCTTTAATAAAATCAGCTTTTGTCATTACAACTGCTTTAATATTCGTAATAGGTTTTTGCATAAACTCATACATACCAACTAAATTATTATATCTTCTAGATAAATCTAGCGGATTTAAGTCTTTAGCTGATTCTAAAAGGTCATTGCCTATTTCATTCCATGCTTTTTTTATACCTTTTTGTCTCCCAAACTTATAGGCATCTAATAGTTTAGTCGGTACACGCTTGTTAGAAGTCCATTCGTAACCAAGTGCTTTTCTGATTACACATCTATCTTTGCCAAAGTTTTCTTCACAACCCGATAGGACATCCTCAAACACATCTCCCTCAATCTTCTGCTCTTCAAGCAAGGCAGTATTTGTTTTTATTAAGTCTTCTTGAGTTTGTTTGTCATTATAACCCTCAGTGATAGGGGTAGGATTATTTTCAATATTGCTGTATTCATTAGCAATATCCTTACTATTTGCCCAACTACCTAAGCCAGCAACTGCATTATTGACTTTACCAATCAAGTGTGCGGTTGATTCGCCTTGGTCATTTTGATGGGCGTTTTCATGATGAAGAATTTCTACATAGTCTTGGCTTTGGTTTTGGTTTAAGAAAATATGGTCTTCTTTTGTTTCATTTGCATTGCCAAGTACAGTGTGACCTTCTTGGCTATCAGGTATGTCTGCTAAATAGGCTTTTGTATCTTGGCTTGTGCCTGCAAGTATGGTTTGGTTGTATTCAGTCAGTATGTTTTGTATTTCTACTTTGTTGGTGATTTCTCCGTTAGCGATGGCTCGCATGTTGGCTGATAGTTTGGGGTTATTGAGTTGAATGTCTAGTCCATTGTCTAGTTTGATAACTTCATTTTTGACTTTTTCAATGGTAGAGGTATGGGTATTGTCGTTTGCATTACCACTGTCTGTTGCTGATTTGACAACAACAGGTATGGCGATTAAGCCTGTACCCAATATCGCCCCTGTCCCTTTCAGATTATTACCTAAATTCTTCTGTTCATTAATAATCTCAGCTCGACCATCTTTTGTAAACACACGTGAATCCATACTGGCATCGATATCAAGTCCACCCATCTGCATATCTTTAATGACGGTATCTAGGCTTGCTAGGCTTTTCGGCATTTAATAAAAGAAATTGCAAGAAGTACACATAAAAAGACCCTATATAGAGTGTTATGTGAGTTAATAGGAATATAAAAAATAGTACTAAGTATGGGTATAAAAAGCAATATATCAATTATTGAAGGAACTTCTTTTTTCACAATTTGTGAGATAATAAAAATTATATGAAGAACCAACAATATAATTGGTATGAAAAGTAGTAAAAACCATGACGTAAATAAGGATCCTTGATCAGATAAAACAAAAGCGTGCAAAATATATATCACTACCATTGATAATGAAAGAAAAAGCTCAGGAGTCATTTTTTTAACACTCATTTTATTACTACCTATCTATGTTTCTTTATTGCATAAAAGTATTTTGATGATGCAGTGATAAGAAGTATAAATAAAAAGATCGTATATAAAGTTCTTTCTGAACCAGTAGGAACTAAAAAAATAGTGCCCTGTATAGGTATAAAAAACAATATATCAATTATCGAAGGAATCCCTTTTTTTATACAGTGTGATATAACAAAGATTATATGAATAACTAAAAGTACAATTGGTATTAAAATCAATAGAAACCATGACAAAAATAGATCTGCTTGTTCGGACAAAACAAAAGCGTACAAAATATATGTCACAACTATCGATAATGAAAGCAAAAATTCGAGCATTAGTTTTTCGGTATTCATTTTATTGCTACCTCTGTATGTTGTTTTGAATAAATTGCCATACGGGCAGACTATCTGCTTCGGTATGATCACCAATTAATGCATCTTTTAGATGTGGTAGTGGCTGTAGATATACAGAATTTCTTTCTGGGTTTGGAGTTTCAAACCTAATTTCTTGAAAATCTTTTAAATCGCTTATTCTTGCATCATTACTTGCTTATTAATAAATTTTTAATTTTTTGGCGTATTAATTTTTTGTTTTCTAAACTCTAAAAAAAACTGTAAAGAAAAAATAATGAAAAGAAAAAATAACCATACTTTATACTGCATACTCCCAAGTCCTTCTGACAGGGCTTCAATCATGCCAAACAAAGGTATAAAAGAAAAGATATCAATTAAGGTTAGTAGCTTTTTTTTTATAAGACCGAATAAAACTAAAACCAAATGTATAATTAAAAATATAAAGGGTATTACATGTAGTAATATAGCTGTAAATATTTTACCTCCTTCATCTGAAGTAATCCAATAATGCCAACAATATAATAAAACCATTAAACATGTGCAGAACATTTCGATAATTACCTTGCTATTTTTCATTTACTTTCTCCCGCACCAATTGCCATGCTTTTTTACTATCTATATTGGAGTGATCATTAATCGTTTCGTCATAAATATACCTACCTAATGGTGAAACCAAATGCCACTTTGAAAATTTATTAGGAACTTCAATATATACATCTTGAAATCCTCGTAAATCATTTGAATGTTTATCTTGTGTAATTTTTGTATGTTTTCCTGAAGTGTCCCAATAAGTTTTAATATCATATGTACCAACATTTTTAACAACATCTGATGAATCAAAAGCATTAACTTTCGTAGCATCTTTATTTATAGCTTTATGATTTAGCATGTGACTTCCACGATGTGGTGTAGCTAAAAATGTAATTGAATCAATTTTCTTATCACCTTTTTTATAATGTTGGGTTCCCTCTTTAATAACATTGCCACCATGGGAATGACCAATTACATTTAATTTCTCTCCTTTTTTAAATTTATGATTAGATATCAAAGCAGCTAATCTTTTACCTGCTGTTCTTCTCGCTGGAATTTCATTCAGAGCACTTCCGTTAGCATTCTTACTAGCCTTGCCACCTGGTCCACTCCAGTCAAACTGTACAGGTGTTTCACCATAAGTATTTCCAATAGCATCAATAAAATCTTGGTCAGCAGCTTTGGGTGACGAGAAAGTACCATGAACAAAAATAGTTAAATCATCTCCTTTACTTTTATCCAACGGCTTAAACTTAGCATTATTATTTTGTATAGTTGGACTGTTTTCATTGCCTATATGATTGTTCTCTTTTGCTAACGTTGCATTATTATAATTTTTGTTGATAAAGTCTGCATAGCCAGCTAAATCTTGACCATAATTATTTGCATAATTGTTCTGATCATTACTTGCTACTTCAAACGTTCCGTCTTGGTTATCTTGAGAATGTGCCAGCTCGTGACCAAGCGTTTTAAAACCATCTTTGGTACTTTCTATATTTATATCATTAATATAAACTTGTTTATCTTCTTCACTATAATGACCTTTTATGTCTATGCCAGCTTGACCTACTTGATTATTATCCATAATGTTAATTTTCGTTTTTTGATAGCCAAGGTCTATCATTACTTGATTAGCAACATCATTATAGATTTTTTGCTTCACTTCAGGAGACAAATTCGAGTCTGCTAACTTGTCAGATAATTCTTTATCATTAGCAATAACTTTTTTTATACTCTCATAAGTTTTGTATTGTATTTTTAACTGTTTATCAAGATCAAGCATGCTAACTTTATCAGTCGTAACAACTTGCTTGACAGCTTCAGCTATCATACCAGTTTTTTTAAAGTCCTCTTTAATACTAACTCGACCATCTGATGTAAACACCCGTGAATCCATACTGGCATCCACATTCAGCCCAGCGGTTTGTATGTCTTTAATCACTGTTTGAGTGTTTAATCCATCTCTATTAACCCCTGCTAGGCTATCGTTAGCTGTTATGGTATCACTGCTGACAATTGCTCCTTCACCAATGGTGGCATGGGTGATGCTTTCATACTCATGCCCTGTGTGGCTTGCTTGTACACTCACTTCATTTGTACCAATACTGCCACCGATATTGTGTTGTTCGGCTATTTTGTGGTTGTTTAAGTCCTTAGTTTTTAAGGTATCAGTGGTAAAATTAAGTGTGCCGTTGCTTTGTTTGCCGTTGGAGTATCTTGTACTGTGCTAATGTTGAGGTGTTTGGTGTTGATGTTGCCTTTTTGTGCTTTAATAACACCGCCGTTTATATTTAGGCTATCTAGGTTGCCATTTACTTTGTCTGTGTTTATTTGGGTATTGGTGTAAGTAACCCCTTGACTGTTTGCGTCACTTTGTTGTTTGCCAGCCCCTAGGTTGCCACTTGTGATGCCATAGCCTGTTGGGACTTTGCTAATGCCGATACTGGCGCTTTGGGTGGTGCTGCTTGAGCTGCTACTGGTTGTGCTGCTATTGGTGCCTGCGGTTAGGTTAATTTTGTTGAGGTTAAGGTTGAGTTGTTTGCTGGTTATGTGACTGCCTTGGGCGTTTAGGTTGTCGCCAACAAAGGTGGTGTTAGCTGCTTGGGTGTGGGTGCCTTGCCATTTGCCGGTGGTTGTGATGTGATTGCTTTGGCTTTGGCTGCGTTCGCCGTCAATATTGGCGGTAAAGCCACCGGTAAAGCTTGATGATAGTGCGGATAGTCCTGTGGCTCCTAGTTGGATTTGGGCGTTGGCTAGGTTAACACCTGCGGCTGCGAGGTTGGCTTGGTAGTCTTTAAGGGCGTCTTTGCTGAGTTTGCCTTGATGGTATTTGTCTTTGGCTTCACTTAGGGCTCGTTTGGCATCGGCAACGGCTTGGGTTGCTTCTTTGAGTTGTTCGGCAGCACTGACGGCTTGTACGGCAGTGTGGCTAACAGATGCACCAATTTTGGTTGTTTCGGTTTGTTGGTTATTGGTGGTGCTGATGCTGTCTTCGATACCGCCTAGGTTGATGGTTTCTCCGCCTAAGGTTAGGTTGCCTGTTTTTGGGTTGGCATTTAACGCTGCGGCAACGGTATTTAGTTGGTTATTGGCGATGGCGGTGATGTTGTCGCTGTTAATGGTGCTGCCTTGGTGGGTGTTAATTTCGGTTGTGGTGCTGTCGGTTGTGTCTGTATTCACGACGGCACTGATTTGTAAGCTGTCTTTTTTAAGTTTGATGCCTTCGCCAGTGATGACTTCTTTTTGCTGCGTCTCTTTGTTGGTGGTGGTTGTTTTGGCTGTATTTAGGTTGATGTCATTAGCTAAAAGGTATGTGCTGCCACCTTTTGCAGTGGTGTTGATTTGAGTGCCGTTGGTGTTGATTTGTTTTGCACCTATTAGTATGTCGTTGCCTTTTAGGTTAGTGCTGGCTGCTTTGTGTTGTTGCTTTTCATTGCTATGGCTTTTACTGACTGTGATGCCGTTACCGATGTTTAGGGCACCGGCAACTACGCCTACGGTTTGGGCGGCAACTTTGGCAATACCTCGGTAGCTTTTTTGTGATTTGTCCCAGTCTTTTGAGTTAAGGGCTATGGTGCTAAAGTCAGCGTTGTTTAAGCTGCCTGTTTTGACGATGGGTTTGCCTTGTTCGTCTAGGATGAGGTTGCCGGCTTGGTCGGTGGCAAGGGTGGCATCACCCACTTGTAAGGTGCCATTGGTTGCACTGAGGTTTGCTCCTTTAACGGTAAGGTTTTTTCCGTTGATAAGCACGCTGTTACCACGCACGCCTGTTCGGGTTAGGCGCTCGTTTTGATGCCCTTGTTGCTGTGCTGTTTCTTTGTAAAAGTTTTTAGTACTGTGTGAGTAGCTGCTGGCATCGGTGTCAACTGCGGATGCTATGTTTATGTTACCCTTTAATGCGCTGATTTGGGCTTTGCCAGCATTGGCGTTGACATTGGTGCCTGTTAAGCCAATATTGCCTTGTTTGGCATTGATAGTCACATTGTTACCTGTGATGTTACTGGTTAGGGTTTTATCACTATAGCTGCTTTGTTGCACTTGGTGTTTTTTGCTGCCGTACCATTTTTTATCTTTATAGCTATGGGCACTATCAACTTGTGTTTGATGGCGACCATCGGTAAAGTTAACATCATTTTGGGCAGTCACTATGGTGTTGCCAGCGGTGCTTTGGATAGTAGCCTCCTTGCCTGAAATATTATTCGCTTGTAAAACAATATCCCCTTTACCACTCATATGACTACCGACATCCACACTTTGCCCTTGTTGGTAGTAATTGTTACTGTCGGCAATGGCATTGGTTTGATAGTGGGTGTTAATGGCATTTAGGTTGGCATCGCCTTTGGCGTTTATTAAGGTTTTGCCACCTTTGTTGGTGAGTTTGCCGGCATTAAAGTTGACATCTCCTGCTACGTTGGCAATAAAGGTGGTGAGTGGCTTGCCATTGGCATCGCTTTGATTGATGAGTGCGTCGCCTACGTAGATGCTGGCGATTTGGTTGATGTCGCGACGTTCTGATGAGCTGTTGCCTTGGGCAGATTTTGTGTGATAGGTGCTGCTGCTGTTGTTAAGATTGCCGCCTATGTCTAGTTGCATGGCACTGCCAGCGTTGATGCTTGCACCTAGGTTGTTTAGGTCTTGTTCGGTGTTAATGGCAACTAAGTCACCTTGGATGATACCGCCATGGCGATTGTTCACGCTGCCCGTGTCTATGTTTAGGCGTTTATGGGCGACGATTTGTCCGCTGTTGTCAAGATGCCCAGTAAGTTGCATGTCGATGTTTTTGGCAGCAATGAGGTTGCCGGTGCCGTCTATATTATTGGCTGCTTGGCGGGTGTATACTTTAGGTACTAGCACGGTTTGGGTGCTGCCATCATTTAGGGTGATTGGTTGTTCGACTAGCCAGACAATGTCGGTGCTAAGTTGGGCAGCTTGTTTGTCGGTTAGGGCAATACCTGGGCGTAGGTTAAGGGTTTTGGCAACTAAGATACCGGCGTCCATTAGGGCTTTGTATTGTTGGTCTTGGTTGTTGTAGTCACCTAGGTAATATCTGCCGGTGAGTGCCATGATTTGGTTGTTGATAAGTTGTTGTTCATAGTAGCCATCGCCTAAGCGTTTGTGTAGGTTGTTTGGGTCTGTATCCAGTTGTTTAAGCATGTAGTCAGAGGATAACCAGTTTTTTAAGTTGGTAAAGTTTGCATCTGTTTCTACTAGGTAGTTTGCTTGTGAGTCTGGGTTAATAACATATAGGCTGTTATTTGGTAGGGTTGCCATGCTATTTGTGGTGCGGATTTGTTGGCGACCATTGATTTTTTGGTTTAATGCGTTGATTAAGTTATTAACCGATGCTTTGGGGATTGCTTTGCCGCTTGCTTTGGCAGTTAGGATGGTTTGTAGATCCTGTTTTTGGGCATCGGTTAGGGTGCTATCTTTGTTAAGTAGCGTTTGTAGGGTGTCTAGTTTGCTATCTTTTGCGGTTTTGACATCCTTGGTTAGCCCTTTAAGTTGGTTGAGGGCGCTTTGTAAGGGTTGGATGTTTGTCCCTTCTGCGGTGACGCCAGTGGCAATTTTGTTGATGTCTGCGTTTAGGATGGGCAGTTTGTAAGTATTTAGTACTTTGGGGCTAGTAACATAATAAACTCTTGGTCCATTATTATCTAAACTTTTTTTAGAGCCTAACGCATGTGATTCTACCGTTTTTAGTTGATAAGAACCTTCATGTAAAAGTATTTTCTGTGCAGTTAAGTCATCATTGCCTAATTGATAGTAATGATCACCTGTTACTTTATGTTTATTACCAACAAGCAAGAAACTCTTATCATTAACAAGATTTTTTCCTGTTAATCTAATACCTCTACCTGAAATAATCCGAGATGGATCTGATGCTGTCACTTTTTTATTTGTTATCGTTTCAGTATAGTCATGATCAAAATAGTCTTCACCTAACTTTTCACCAGTTTCGCTAACATAATAATCCCAACGATGTTTATATAATTCATTAGGAGTCCAAAATCTATTTTTATTATCTGTTCTAAATCGCCATTTTGAGATATCTTGTTGTGACTCGATAGTTGTAATTTTTTTGAAGTTTGCATTACTATTATTCAGCATATCTGTACTAATATGCATCTCACCAGCAGATTGTATTGTTGCTCCGTTGTTATTGACTATTTTTGCTTGACCAGTTGCCTGATGATTTTTATCCAAATCACCACCAATATGCAGTTCACCATTACTAACAATACTGGCTTGACCACTAAAGTCTGCGTTAAACTTATTTGCTCTTGCTAAGTTAGCCTCGTTGTTTAAGCTGTTTACCCCCAAATCTAAACGTTCACGAGCTGCTATCACAGGGGCACGGTCTGATTCTACCTTGTAATAACTTTTGTTATAGGTAGTATGGGCATCAATCCACTCTGTACTTGGATTAGAACCAGATCCAAGTACTTCATAACTCTCTGTATCAAGTTCAATTTTAGGTCTTTCAGTAGGCAAAACTGCTTCATACTCAATAGAACAATTTTTAATCGCTTCACATTCCTCTTTTGTTATTTCAGTCTTGATAATGTTGGTGTCAGGTGAATTATTGAGGGTATCTGCTTTAATCGCCAGATGATCACCATAGATACGCCCAAAGCTATGGTTGGTTGCACTGCCTGCCTTAATAAAGGTATCACTCCCATTAATCAGTCCACGGTTGTCTAATGTTTTTGTGGCGGTTAATTGGGTTTTTTTACTGCTAACTAACTGGGCATCTTTGGCATTGTTGATGTTATCAGCGGTGATGGTTAAGTTTTGCGCTTGTAGCTTGTCTGTATTATCAAATTCGCCTTGGGTGGTTAACGTTAAGTTATTGGCACTAAGGGTCGAGTTGCTGTCATGGGTAATCGCTTGTTTACTATCAATCGATACGCTATCACTGCTAATCGTACCCTTATTGTTTGAATAGTTGTCTGCTGTTAAATCAAGCTTTTGAGAAGATAACAAGTTACCTTGGTCATTGTTAATTACTTGATTCGCATGAATGGCCAGTTCATTGCCTGACAATACTTGACCTTTTTTATTGTTTAAGCTTTTTGTATTAAGCGTTGCTTTATTACCGGCAATGATGCCTTGGGTGTTGTCATTGTCTTGTTTGGTGTTTTGGTTATTTAATTTGCCAGTGGTTATGTTTAACTCATTATTTGCCTGAATCAGGCTGTTCGCTGTGTTGTTATCAATGGCTTTTGTTTTAATCAGGCTGTTATTGGCAGTGGTGCGACCAGCTTGGTTGTTAAGTTTGCTTTTGTTAGCACTGAGCGTTAAGTTGCCATTGGCTGAGATTTGACCTTGGCTATTATTGGTTTGGTTTGTGCCTTTAATCAATAAAGCGAATGCGTTGGCAGAGATAAGACCAGATAGGTTGTTTAGGCTGTCTGCTTTAATATTGGCACTGCCATTAGCTAAAATGCCGGTTTGTTGATTTGCATTTTTTGTATCCACTTTGGTGGCTTGGTTGTTGATGAGTGCTGCAGAAATATCCAACGTTTTTGTGCCATCGGTTTGAGCAATTAAGCCAGCTGTGTTGTTAATATCAGTATTGGCATTAAGGTTAACCTCAGATCCTGAGATAATCCCTGATTTATTATCAATAGAGTTTGTCGCGATTTTAAGAGCATTTGCGTTAATTGTGCCTTGGCTGTTGTTGAATGCTTGGTGACTGTCAATCGTTAATGCAGAAGCGGTGGCAATAGTACCTTGGGCGTTGTTAATGCCTTGATTAGCAGTGATATCTAATGCACGGTTTCCGCTTTGTACCACCTTACCTTTGATATTAGACAGTTTGTTAATATCTAGCTGATAATTGTCGGCTTGTAGTTTGCCTTGGTTATTGCTCAGGGTATCTGCACTAATCGTCATCTTTTTATGGGCAGTGGTCTGAGCTTTGTTTAATATCACATCTGAGGTATTGGCAGTCAGGGTAATATTGTCCCCTTGGGTTTTACTGTTGGTTAAATCAACATGAGCACCTGCCAATGTGACATCGCCACTGGCTAAATTCATCCCTGCATTGCTTATCTTGCCTGTACTGCTAACCGTTAACTTGTTATCTGTATCAGCAAGCTTGCCACTGGGTTGTAAGCCAGCAAGCAGTTGACCTTTTGCGGTTTGAGTGAGACTGCCTGTATTAATTTTAGTATTGCCTTGTGCCGCAATACTCCCTGAGTTGGTTAACTTAGCTTGGTTGTTAATCGTTGTAGCAGCAGCACTATAAATATTACCGGTATTGATTAACTGCTTGGTGTTTAAGCTTAGCTTATCATTGGCTTTGATTAAGCCTGTATCATTGTTTAATGTAT